>Ga0209611_10012294_pt1 | contig 12067 bp, 10 predicted proteins | sample S1TSphgellanicum_3_FD_187693 | JGI IMG/M metagenome (GOLD analysis project Ga0209611, IMG submission 187693) | Host-associated microbial communities from peat moss isolated from Minnesota, USA - S1T2_Fc - Sphagnum magellanicum MG (SPAdes) (version 2) | ecosystem: Host-associated > Plants > Peat...
GGCCAATTGAATGCACTCCAAAAGCTTGATTTATCAGAGTGTTCCAACTTGAAAGAACTACCTTCATCTATTGGCCAATTGAATGCACTCCAAGAGCTTAGTTTGAAAGGGTATTCCGAGTTGAAAGAGCTACCTTCATCTATTGGCCAATTGAATGCACTCCAAAAGCTTTATTTATACGAATGTTCCAACTTGAAAGAACTACCTTCATCTATTGGCCAATTGAATGCACTCAAAGAGCTTGATTTATATTGGTGTTCCAACTTGAAAGAACTACCTTCATCTATTGGCCAATTGAATGCACTCCAAGAGCTTGATTTATATGAGTGTTCAAACTTGTATAATTACCTTTATCTATTGACCGATTGAATGCACTCCAAAACTTTTAGTTGACATGGTGTTACAAGTTGAAATAATTACATTTATCTATTGGCCAATTGAATGCATTCCAAGAACTTGGCTTGAATGGGTGTTCCAACTTGAAAGATCCAACTTGAAAGAATTACCTTCATCTATTGCTCAATTGAATACATTCAAAATTTTCATTTATATGATTTCTTCAACTTGAAAACATCTTGAAGAAAATACATTCATCTATGGGCAAATTGAATGCACTCGAAGTGTTTCTTTTGTCAAGGCAATCCAACTTGAAATAACTACTTTCATCTATTGGCCAATTGAGTACATTCTAAAAGCTTCATTTGTCAAGGCATTCCAAATTGAAATAACTACTTTCATCTAATGGCTAATTGAGTACATTCCAAAAGCTTCATTTGTCAAAGCATTCCAACTTGAAATAACTACTTTCATTTACTAGCCAATTGAGTACATTCCAAAAGCTTCATTTGTCAAGGCATTCCAACTTGAAATAACTACTTTCATCTATTGGCCAATTAAACACATTCCAAAAGCTTCATTTGTCAAGGTGTTCCAACTTGAAATAACTACTTTCATCTATTGGCCAATTGAATACATTCCAAAAGCTTCATTTGTCAAGGTGTTCCAACTTGAAAAAAATACTTTCATCTATTGGTCATTGAGTGCACTTGAAAATCTTGATTTGTGTGAATGCTACAACTTGTAGGAATTACTTACATGTACATTGACCAATTAAATGCACTCCAAAAGTTTTAATTGTGAGAATGGAAGAGCTTGCAAGAATTACTTACGTTTATTGGCCAATCTAATGCATTCAAGGAACTTAATTTGTTAAGGTGTTTCAAGTTGAGAAAATCAACTTTATCTATTGCCAACTGAATCACTAGTAAAAAACCCCTCTTTTTCAACCAACCCGCCTTCCACTTGACGTCATTTTCAACTAAATTTCAATTGTAATTTTTTGAATATTTAAGAAAATTATTGACAATTACCAACTAAATTGAACTAACTATTCTTTTGGTGCACAAATGAAAGCAAATCCCAATTATTTCGGAATCATGGAATATTTTTAGCACCCACATGGTCTACAATTGAATTCTAGTTGAAACGTTGACTTGGAAAATTACAAAATATATAGTTAAGCTTCCCAGGGTGGTGTGTTGACTAAAAAAATCCCATGTTCAACCACTCTTGTCAATTACAAAACATAGTGATGGATTATAGATCACACATGGATGGATGACATTGAGATTGGGACTAATTTCTTTGTTGTAAATGCATGGCGGGATTATCTCTTGACTACAACTACAAGTTGAAAGGCAAAAAACGAATGTTGGGCACTCTTACTTACTATGTCAACACTTCAATTGCAAGTGCTACTTAATAAACATGACAACAACCATTGTGCCATGTTCTACAAACATTGGTATGCGTGGTTCTTGTTTTAAGAAACAAATATTTATTGAAGTTATCAAAGCCAACAAAGCCACAATGATGAAATTATGTTATTTATCTTTGAAAAACCCCAACATGTAGATTTTGAAAACTATCAACTTAGTTGATGATTTGTCAAAAACATTCAAATCTTAAGTTCCATGATAGATGGTGGGAAAAAATGACTTAACTTCCAAGAAAACATTATTCACATTAGGATGTGACCTTTCACCTAGCTCCCTATTAAAAGAAATTTGGCATTGAAAATAATAATAATAATAATTTTTATTTTTTTTCTATACTTCAATGCGTAAAAAAATTAAAATGGACAAGGATAGCTTGATACTCAAAAAGAAGAAGGACCTTTTCGTTAATATAAGCATTGTCACTAGTAGAAAAAGGCTAAAATGTAACCAAATTATTTGTGATTGCATGCAACTAATTATTGTTTATAACTAACATTGGTGACATTTGTGACCAAAAATCACATCACACATTTTTTGGTCAAATTTTATGACTATGTCGCAACTATTTATAAGTTTTTCATTCTTCCAATGGAATGACTTTTCACATTATTTTCATCTTAAAATGCCTTTGTATGGCCCATTAGTTGCAAAAGTGACCAAAAAATGGTAACTAATATTTATTTATACATTAAGTTATGTGTGTTACTAATTTTGTATAGGGTAAGTCATGCATTTTATGTTATGGTAATTAACAATGATGTATAGTAAGCCTTATGTATACATTATGTACTCCATATTCATAATGGTATATATATATGTATTATTCTTGTGGATTAATTAGGCATGGTTTGAAAAAACTATTATTGTATATTAACCTTGTATTAAGGTATATGTAAAGGTGGCAATACATCAATCATCCATAGATGTAGAAAAGCAAGTATAATAATTATTGTAATTAAATTAATTATAAATAGTTATAAATATTAAAGTATTTAGAACATAAAATTTATAATTAAAATCCATATTTAATCTTTTTACACTCATCATAATGTAATTTGAGTAATCAATGTAATTATCATCATTACTGTAAAATTCATATATCTATTATTTATAATTACTTATTTACAATGAATAAATATTCTTCCAACATAAAAATTCACCCTAATTATTTATTTTCTTACAATGCTAAAAATTTATTTAAAAATTTATATAATATGTAATTGCACTTACTAATAACATTAATAACTTATAATTTAAATTAACATTAGAATTCTTATGGTAATTTTATTATAATGTGAATAATAATTTTATTTATTGTAATTAAAATAATTCAATCATAGTAAATTATTTTATGTAAAACCTATAATATTTTATTGAAAGTGAATATTTATTATTACAACATTATTTTTACATTATTTTAATGTTTTATAGAGTAATAAAATTTATAAAATTTATAGTAAAATTATTTTAATCAAATTAATTACTATAAAGCCATTTTATTTATATTAATTATATAAAATTTTAAATAATTATATAAAAATAATTGTATAATATTTAAGACATTTATATGTTATAGATTATAATTAATTTGGGATCTAATTTTTTTACAATAATTATATTATAATTAGAATAATGAATGTAGTTATTATAAATTACTGTATTTATAACTTAAAATTACTTATTTATAGTTTAAAATTATTAGCAGTAAAAAATATTCACATTAATTATTCATATTTTTACAACAATCCAGATTAATTACTACAATTATAATAATTTAATGAAAGTTCATGACTATATGTTTGGTGTATAATTTTTGAATTTCATCATTATGTGCATACTTTTATTCAAATTGGCAATTTCAATTTGTAAATGTTTTTGTCACATTGATGATTTCACCATATGTTTATGACATTTGAATAGAATACAATATGTAAAAAATCAAATGTGATGAAAAAATGAACCACCCTATTTTGTAACTACCCCACGTGTCATCTTTGTGGATTATGATTTAGTTGCAATAATTTATTAACAACCTTTTATAAATATGGTATGATCATTCCCAATAGAAACACCCAACATTTCATTTTCAAACATGTGAAACATACTTTTGAATACATTTTGTTGTCTACATGTTTATGCTATTTATTTCTATTCATTTGTGTGTTTTCTCATCTATGGTTTGCAAGAATCAATTTTCCATTGTTCTTTTTTAGTCCTTAATCCTAATGCACATGAATTTGTCTAGTTCATTGAGTTTTAATTTCCTTTTTAGTATCATCCTTAATGAATTTCTTACATACACATGGTCAAGATCAATTAGTGCACCTTCATAATTTTTGTCACAAGATGTGTCAAACCATTAGCTTTTTTAAGAACCAAGGTGTGGTTTCAAGAATTTAGAATCTTTAATAAGTTTTAGTACAAGACCTTATAATTTTTCAAAATATAGGAAAATTTGAAAGGAAATGAATTAAATCCTTTTGAGTTGGGAAGATGAGTCCTTGATTTTGTAGGAACATTTATTACCTAATAGTTTTTAGAAAATTGGATCCATGATTTAAGATCCTTAATTTTTCCATAACACATGTAATCTTATGTTAGGAATTGGATTCTTGGGTTACAACTCCACTTTTGTTTTATGAAACCCAATCTTGCATACATTGAGCTTAATTAAGTCTTATATTTAATTTTTCAATCCTACTTCAAGAGTGTGGATCTTAGACTAACAATATTATGTCTTATATTGAAGAAAATTCATTCCATTTTTTATCATTGTATTCATAGGGAAAGTACGAAACATCGTTCGAAATACAATTAAAGATGTTTCACCATTTGTCTCCAAGGTTCTACAAAGAGTTGACCAACATCTTGCCAAAACAAAGCACAATAATTCATGGTAGAAAAGAGAATTCTAGGTTGATGTTTCATGAACTTTTACCACATTCATCAATAGGTGAAACATTCATTCCAATTGGCATAAACACAAGAAATCATGACAAGCTTTCCAATGTCACAAGTGAGTATGCTTCAACAAACTAGTGATAATTTTTGAACGCTTGCACATGGAGCAATCAACACACCCATTTGAATCATGTGATCATTTACCAAGTCAAATCTAGTTTATTGGCCCAAATGGCCCAACAATGCATATATTGGCTATATTTCATCTAAATTTTGGTGTATGATGCATATATGGAATTTCTATAATAAAAGGTTTTGCCCTAAAAAATGAAGGTGCCAATATATAATACATAGGTGATGGTCATTGTTCCTTTTTAGGAATTTTTGTTTGTAAAAATTATCATCCCTAAGAAGATTTAGCCAAATTTGGTTACATACAGAATATGAAGTACAAATCTTTAATAATTTAAAAATATTTTTGACTACACACTAAAAATCAAATATTAGAACGGTGATTTTTATTAAGTTTTTTCTTCACGTATGGTCTTTCAAAACCTCCAATATTTATCTATGAAATAAAGTAGTTTATTTGATTTGTTTGTCACATTGAAAGTTCCCAAACCATGGTGCATCTTGTCATGTTCCTAGTGTCGTTGGAAAGTTTTCAATAAATAAGGGCGTATCAAGTTGGTTTCATAATGTTTCAACTTATAGTGAAGAAGTTATTGAAAATAAAATTTTCATTGAAAATTCATTTAAATAAAAAAAATATAATGGAATTTGGGCACACTCTTGGTATTGTTAAAAAACTTTCAATTCATAGGATTTGATGAAGGCGTTTGGATTTGCGAAAGTCCAATGGCATTTGTGAAAAATATTGAATGTTGGATAGTTTTTTTTGTTTGAAATTCAATGAAATTACAAAAAAATGGTTTTGGAAGGAAGAAATGGGTAACCAATTCACATTTAGGCTAATGACATTGGCTACACTAGTACATTTGAGTTATAATTTTTCATCAACGATCATTGTGGAAAAGCAATGGCAAAACTTCTCACAAAATCTAAATATGAAAAATGAGACTACCTTAGGAAGGGGAATGGAACCTTGGGACTTAAAAGTAACATATTTCTATGTTATTAAAGTTTTGCTTTCATTTTACATGTAGAAGGTGTTAGTGACATTGTAGTGAATGTAGACAACCTTTATTTTGAAGTATTTTGTTATTATATGTGAAGGTTCATCTAGGTTAGCCATTTTTTTAAATGTTCCTCCCCTCTCCTTATTTAATATGCTTTTCACAATTGGGGGGGACGGTTTAATTACTTGATTTCTTCTTGTCCCCCTTGCGATATGCCCTCTTTGGAATATTTTTGATTTGCTAGGGTTTGGGTCTTTCCATCTTGTACCTTTTTCTCCCCCTTTGTTGGGTTCTTTGTTTTATTGATAATTGATAGGTTTTCATCATTTTTGAACTTTTTCACATGATGTAATAGTCGAATTTAGACATGCAACCTATTAAAAATTTATATAGTCTTTTATGTCATGTAATCACACATATGTTAATTTCAAATTTCAACCTATAAAAGATGGAACCATTATTACTGTTTTCTCAAATGTTGGAAAGTAAGGGTATTGTGAATCTAGAGCAATTTTTTAATTTTATTGTGACATATTTATCACGTCCTTTGCAAGAAAAGCAAGGTTATCTTAAATCCAAAAAGATACTCAATTATGAAATGTCATTGGTGTATGGAAAGTCATTAGGATGATCATCAATTAAGATGCAACATATAATATCATCCATTAAAATCTAGCATAATGATCATCAATTTGAAATTGCATCAAGCACTTCAAGTTAAAAACATATAAAAAAATTCAATTTTTCATTAATAACAACTAAGTATGACATGGAAAAGCCTATTTTTCTGCATTGTAGCAAAGGGATCTGAGGCCATTGGAAAGGTTAACAACATTCTATGATTGTGACCTTTGGATGCAAAAAGATCATCACAAGAGGGAATAGATTTTTTGACCTTCGGTTGCACCAAAAAATCAATGGTTAAGTTTTCTTATTTTCACAAAAAAAATCTCTTCGTCACCATTTTCAACCTTCATCCTTGATGGACCAACTTTTTAATCCATTTGATATAACATCTACCAACAATCATATAACTCCAATTTAATGACAAAAATTCAAGTAACATTGTGGGCAAGTGTGGATTTTTTGGCCCTTGAAGGCCTCTATGACAACCACTCAATGAATGTACTACCTAATGTATTCAACTCACAATAGGAATATTTCATTGCAAGTCATGGTTACAATGGTTGCCTGCAATAATATTTTATTCATGGTTCTAATAATAAGCAACTAGTGTTATCTTCTTTTCGATAAGTTGTTTGATGAACGTCCCATGTGAATATCATTAGACATCTTGACAAGATCCTGTTAAATTTAGTTTCTCCCAGATTTTGAAATCATTGCCATATTTAAATAATTCAAACTTCAAATGTAATAGTTCCAATAAATCATCCACACAAGGTCACCACCCACATTAATGAGGCATTTTTAGAAATTCAACTCTATGATTCTTAGCCCATACTTCAAATGAATAAATTATTCACCTCTCTCTTTATATAAAATTCTAACAACCCAATACAAGTAGTTGATGTTTTTGGGACTTTTAGATGGTTAGGATCTTGCCCCACCTTGAAAAACCTTGGTAATATCTAGCCTAGTTAAGAAAGGAATATTTTTTCCTAATGCCCAAGCTCTAGCTACCTTTGGTGTTAATGTTCCACAATTGTCACCATCCTTGCATAACATGACACGCCGAATTTGAAAGCAAATCATATACAATTTCACCCACCCACATGAAGAAAATCTTGCGCAACTACTAGCATTCAACATACTTGAACAATTGTTGTTACTATTGATTCCAATGGTGTATCCATTAACAAACACATAAAAATATTCCTCATTGCATCCTCCATAGTTGATTAAGGGTCCTAAAACTTTTTTACGTTTAGGTGACATTTGTAAATCAGTACAATTCAAATCAAATTTTAAGCTCTTATGGAATGTGAAAAGGCCCAACCAAGCTCGTAATGAAATGACCCCATTTGTCATATTCAATTCAAAAGAAATTGAAATCAATAAACATCGTCAACAAGCCCATAAAACAACCAAACAACATTGTTGTGATATCAAAAACAAGAATATGCCAACTTAACAACTTTGAAATGCTTAAGGTTTTATCAAAAGGATGTTGACATACTATAATAGGAAATATATTTGCCAATTTTGTGAGAACCACCAAAAGTTTAATGTGTCCATTCTACACTTGTAGACCACCCACATTTTTAATGCACAAAAAGATGTGGCTTGGGGTATGAAACTCCGCACCAAACATCATGGGTTCTTCTTCTCTGTCAACTTCATTTTTGAGGTTCACAACCTCTCGACAAAGCTCTACAAGCCAATGACATGTGGAACTTCTTTCCACATCATGAACACCAGTTTTCAAGCTCTTGTGATCAAACAAAAATCCCATTGAACATGAATGTTGGCACATTTGCTTCTTCTCCTTCTTTCCCATGTGTTGCAATATTGGATACTTTTCCATTAAGTTCATAATGCCTAATATTTGTCAAAGTATAACACCCTTTGACTTGTTGAAATGCATGTCCATAATTTTGCTTCATCAACATATGTGTAATTTAAAAAAAAATATTTTTTACTAAGTTAATGTTACCCAAGGGGATCATAATTTCCAACTTCCAATTACTTGTTCTTTTTTTCCTTGTTTGCCACAATTGGTTGGAATCAATGACTAAAATCCTCAAAGTAATGTTTGATTAGGGTTTTTTTCAAGCATTGACATAGTACAAGATCAATTGATTAGGGTTGAAGGTTATCATGGATGGATACTGATCTTGCATTACTGTTTTGTGTTTTGTAAACTTGTTTATAGATTTTTAAGTTTAACACATTTAGTGCCAAAACCTCAATGTCTTTAAGTTGCGTACAAAACTAGATCAATGTTGTCATAACAACTCCTCATTAGATAAGCCAAGCAAAGTTGCAAGAACCCGAGTTGGAGAACTATTCCAAAAAATCTGGTATAAACCAAGCTCCCAACTATTTTTACAAGAAGTTCAAAAAGTGGAAATGATGGGAGTTTGCTGGAAATAAAAGAAGAAGAGTTGTGGGTGGGTAGTGGATACCTCTCCGATGAAGGGGACACCAAAGGTAGAAGTGATCTCATGAACCACAAAGATGTACAACTCCCCTCATGCTTTAGTCCTTAAAGTTCTCAGAGAAAAAGGAGAAAGAAAAGCTACTAGGAAGAAAAGGTTAGTTTTGGCCTCCCTAGATTTTAAGTCCAAAATTACAGTGCACTGGCTTTTCCTTAGGGCTTCTAGAGCTACATTCAAAGCTTGCTCCTCCATACTTGTTTAAATTTTAGCATTCAAATCAAACCTTGGGTCCTCTTTATTGGAGATCCAATAAGAATAGACAATTCTTGATAAATAGGTTTTAGAGGTTGTTTTGGTCATGAGTTCCTCTTGCATAGAAGATTTAGGCAAGCTTGTGGATATGCTTATCGCTTTCATCCTTTTCCTTGCAACATTGGAGTTAAATATAGTCAACAAAGAAAAAAAACAGGATGCAATTCATGTGGGATGACATATCAATCTAGCAATGATCAATCTTCCACAATACTTGGTGAAGCTTTTGTTAGGTCAACCAACCTAAGGTTGTGAAATCCTTTTGAGCCGATTTGGGACAATGTAGGCAAATTGACACAATTTTTCAATGAGATGCTTTTAAAATTCTCCAACACCTATCACATGAAATGAAAACAAAAGGATTATTTATATAAAAAACCATTTCATCCTAATGCCAAATTTTACTAGAAAAAACATGTATTCATAAAATCAAGATTAAAAGTTAAAACATTTGGTTTTGGACATTAAAAAAAATCATAAGAAATCAAAATAAAGTTATAGGATTGAAATAATATGGTGACAACTTCATCCTTTTGTAAACAGAAATTTGATGTATTTGATTTCCATATAAATCGATTCATAAGTGGATATTCCATTGCAATATTTTGACCCGTCCCTCGTAATTGTTCATGTATGTACAAGATTTTACCTTCTACCCATTGTATTAAAGATCTATCTTGTAAATTTTGCAAATCAAACTTTGGGTATAAATAATTTCCACTCCACACTCAAATTGTACTTATTTTCAAACCACCCAAAAAATAAGCAATATCCAAAAACATGTTTTTATCGTTGTTATCCAAGTGGTCATAAGAAATCTTCAATTTACTCCAAAACATTTCATTGTCATTGCCCCATGTGAAACTTTTTCTACTTTTCAATTTGTTCAATGCACCTTCCCACATTTCTAATTTTTTAGTATTGCACAAAAAGAACCCAATACTTTAAGACTTAAAGGGAGCCCCCCACAAGATTTTATAATTTTCATACATATATTTTCGAAATCCTTTGTTGCAACATGATTTGCATTATTGAATGCATGGAACATAAAAATTTCCTTTGCTTGTTTATCCTCCAAAGGTTTCATGACCACTTTTCCATCCACCTTTACATGAGATTTCAGAGTTTGCCAATTTCAACAATTCATAAGTACTCTGCTTTGAGAAGTTGCAATCTTGGCACCCTTGTCAATGAGAAATTGCAAGGATGTAAGTTCCTCCACCTTAGTATAAATGTCATCCACCACCACTAACATTTTCTTCGATGTCATACATTGTTTAATTTTGTCAAGGTCTTCTTTATTGATGTCTTCATCCTTGCGTAACCTTTTGCCACACAAATCATATATGAGTTGTTTTATGACATCATTGATATTGTTTGATTTCACATCCTCCAAAAAACTAGATTTGTCATATTGGTTGTGGAACAAATGATAGAATTTTTTGCTCATAGTGGTTTTCCCAATCCCACCCATTCCAACCAAACCAACAATATATTCCTTTTGTAACAAGATGTTTATGTGTTTTGATTTGTCAATCAATGCCACTTCATGACATGGCAAAGGTGGAAGCAATATATATTTTTGTCAAAATTCACAAAATATAAGTCACTTATATGTTATCTTTCTTATTTGATAACCAATATATATGACATTACATATGCAATACATATCAAGTGTGCTATGACCTAATGTGTATCAAATTACATGAACAAATATGAAATCAAAAGACTTATATTTGATGTTTTTACCTCCATACATATTCTCAAACATTTCAACAATAAAGAATAGCTTGGATGATCTTTGTTTGGTGGCTTGCAAATTGTTAAGTGATTAGCATCCTCGATTTTGTAATGGTTGTTGTTTGACAATTGAATAGTTAAGGCATATGGCACTAAAATTCCTTGCATGTGCAAATGATTAAGTTAATGGAATTCATTGACTTGTTTGTTCACTTATGCTCTAATTTAGTTCCAAATGGTGGTGGAAACTTTAACTTAGTAATTGTTGATGTTTGAATAAAAATGAAATATTTTGTGTAAAAGTAATTTCATTCAATCCTTTGGTAAGCAAATTAAATAAATACATAAAAAAATTATTAGTTTTATCTCATTAATCTTACATGTTTTAATTTGATGTTATGACTCTCATTACAAATATTTATATGGAATTGATTTGATGAAGGGAAAATTTAAAACCTATTTCATGATGTTTGAAATTAATCAAATTTCCTTTCCATCAATAGTATTTTATGAAGCAAAGTTCATAAAACACACATGACCCATATTACATTAGTATATTCAAAAGTATTGATTACAACCCACACAAGTTTTGACAACACAAAAAAAGTTCAACTAATGAACCTAGTTGGATAATGTTTTTACCCAGTTCTCATTGAGAGGTAATCCTTCACCAAATGCATAAATGTTGAGGTCTTCACGAGTAGCATTTTAAAAATCCGTTGAAAGGTGCTCCATTTGTGAGTTGAAATATTCTAATTTTTTTTAACAACCAAATTGGGTTGCATATTTGTTCAATGTATTGATTTGTTGATGTTGCCAAGCAAAATAATTCGATAAATATTGGGTACCACCAGCATGTGGTACACCATAAAATATTACACCTTTAACGTTGTTCAAAAATGTGTTACAACATTTGTGTACTTCATCATCCAAATCATTTCTTGACCTTTGATTTAAATGTTTGTGAGCTTCAACCATCAAGATTTTGAGTACAAGACCTCAAAAACTATAAGCAACTAATGCCACTAGTCCATCCCAAACGGATTGATAACTACAAAATATTCAACAATGCACCAAAATTCCATTATCAACATTGTATTAGCATATACAATTTATCTTACTATACTTGGGGCAATAG
>Ga0209611_10012295_pt1 | contig 12066 bp, 12 predicted proteins | sample S1TSphgellanicum_3_FD_187693 | JGI IMG/M metagenome (GOLD analysis project Ga0209611, IMG submission 187693) | Host-associated microbial communities from peat moss isolated from Minnesota, USA - S1T2_Fc - Sphagnum magellanicum MG (SPAdes) (version 2) | ecosystem: Host-associated > Plants > Peat...
CTTTTGGTGTTGGGACTAGCCACGGGCAACCTTGGACTCACTTGACTCACCACAACCCGGACTTGGGGGAAGCCACCACCTTCCCCCATATAGTATTCTTTGCGTCTCACCGCTGCACTTGCATCCGAATGACACTTTTTCCCGGGACTTCCGGGACTTTGGGTGTTCATAACTTCTCGCCCCGACCTCGGATTGGGACAAGGTATGAAACAAATTTGTAGCTCTCCTTAAGAGCTTTCCAACGATGTGTTGCACTTCACCTGCACGCAACCAAAATCAGGTTGATTCCCGACTTTTAGTGGTCGGGAATCAAACTGCCAGTTTGACTCCTGGCCCTTCTTTCGACCATAACTCGTGCTGCAGATGTCCAAATGGATCATGCGAGGCCATTTTGGATATTTACACTTCAAGACCTTTCCAACAATATAGAGAACACCTCAATGCGAGGTGTTTTGACCCTTGCAATTGCGTTCTGAGTTTTTGAGAGTCCCGGAGGACTCCCAAGTCCCATTTTCAGGAGTGTGAGTGCTCCTCACATTTGCCTCAAAGTGGGGTTGCGACACATAAAATTTAGCAAACTCAAAATTAACATTTTCAAGTTTTAGTTATTCATGTTGTCATAAACTTTAATGGGAATCATTATAAATTTTTTGGATGAATTCTAAGAAGATTATGGACCTATAATAAACTTTTGAAATGACAACACTATGTTTGTCACATAGAAAAAATGAAAAATGTGGATCAAAAAATATGTCAAAATAATGTCAAAATAAAAATTTAAAAATAAAACATCATCAAATGAAAAACTTATTATTAAAATCCATTGAAACTTTTTTTAACATATATTTTTTAATTTTTAAAAAAGATTTAAATAACATGATTATTATAAATTTTTATCCTTGAAAGTCCATTTCACATTAAAATTTTAGTCTTTTGCATGGATTTTTTTATCAATCACATGTTTAAGGATATTCATAGGTTGGCTTATTAATATTTATGATTAAAAGCATAGGGGATAATTATAGGATTTATGGTTTGAGAATTGTTAAAACTGCAAAACAATTTGCTAGTGTTAGATTATGGACTCTCAAATGCCACTTTTGAGCCACCTAACCATGCTTTCACCCATCATTGGCAATCCCTTTAAAACTAAGATTGATGCATTATTTTTGAAATCAATCAAACACTTGCTATGCCGATTGATTAAATTCCATTTCAACTACTAATAAAACATGTTGCCACCAACATTCATTTGACCTAGGTAGCATCTTGAAACTTAAGTTTCATAAGGACCTTCAACAAAGTGAACTATAAACAGAAACCCTATGAAACTTCTAAAATCTAGAAACTCACCAAGTACTCCCATTTAACTTGGAAGTAAAATGGTATTCTCTTAATGTTCTATCTAACCTCCAAAAACAATTAGTACCCTTTATACACCTTATCAATAACATCTGAATATGACCAGAAACCAAGTTGATTACAAATCATGAACAATCCTTTTAAAACATGCATTTTTTATAAAACTAATCAAACACTTAATATGCCAATTCACCAACTTACATCCTAATTTTGCCAAATAAACATGTTGCTACCAATAGTGTTCATTTGTTGTAGTAGATTCGAACTTTAGTTTCCTCAAAACGAAGCAAAATGGAACTTAAACCCTAAACCAAAAAAAAATTGTCAATCTTTTAGATTGATGGGTGAAAGCATGATTAGGGGAGGCAAAGTACTATCCCAAATGGTAGTTTTTCATACTATCACTAACAAAGTACTCAAAGCCACAATGATATAAAAATATAGTGCAAATTAAATGATAAAATCATAATGGTTATGAACATACCTTCCTATTTCTAAAAGCATTTTGAATTTGAATACAATCACATTGTATTTTAATTGTACTCTTTTCTTCACAACAAATGTTTCAAAAATAACTTCGCACATCACATGGAGTTAATACTATAAAACTTTTTTTTTAAATTAATATTTTCCACTAACCAAGACATCTTAATGTATGAAAAAACCTTTTAAAAATGCTTATGAAACATCATATTAATTTGGGATAATTTGACAAAAATCAAATATTAAAAAAATTTCATTGAAAGGAGTTAATGAAAAATCAATATTTTCAATTAGAAGTTTGAAAATGAAATGTTCTTATAACTGTGCTTGAGGGAATCATGTTGTTGGATTTTTAAAAACTTCAAATTCATTAGTTGAAATGACATTTTCAATTCAAAAGCATAATAGATTAATTGTTTTAAAAAATTCATGTGTCTTGACATTTACATCAAATTAACCCAAATTTTGACATGCGTTAAGTCATGATCCAAAAATATCATGTACAAAAAGATGGATTTAGATTCATTGAAAAAGGATGCATAAGTACAATGGACAACTTAATAACTTGAAATTTTCAAAATGAATTTGGTTTGGAGCTCCAAATTATGCATTCATTTAGGTAAATCAATGTAAATTTCATTGCAAATCCAAGTGAAAATGGTACTAAATGAGGTTAAACTCAACAAGGATGTGTTTTAACATCTTAATCATGTAATTTGAAAGCAAAATCACATTGGTGTAGGGGACTTTTAATACTACAAGTACATCCAAAATTGCAATGCCTTAACATGCTTTCACCCTTATTATCAAAAGGGTAAAAAAGTATGAAAAAATGCAAATAAACTTGTTGGGCAGAATTGGTGATGTAAATGTGTCTAATAAACACTTTGTCATTGACCTCTAAACTTCATTTAAGCCCAAATTGTTTGTCAAATTCTTCATGTCCTCATTTAGAACACAAAATCCCCAACTGGTCCACTAATCAGGATGAAAAAGTTCACCACAAATCAAACACTTATTGTTGTCTCTTGAAACTTCAATCAAACAAAAAGGATGATAGGTGTGCTTACATGAAATAACAACATTATAATAATCGTATCCTTTATTAATCCAAAAGGTATTACAACAATGAAACCACAACTGTCAAATTCTAATGTTGATGCAAAATGTAATATTGGCTTAGGCCAAAATGAAACACCCCCTCCACACTCCATTTGCTCTAATTGAACTTGAACAATCTTCTTCTCCCTTTTTAGCAAAGACAACTCCCTACCAATGTCATGAAGAACATGATAAAGGTTTTGGTCTTCAACATGACAATTTCAAAACAATTCACCTTTCACTACACATTTAATCTATTCATCCAAACCTTTGTTTGAATAATCTAAATCACTCTTCAAAGCATGATGTTTTTAATGAATTCCATCACATTGGAATATTAGGTGCAGTCATATTAACATGTACCATTAGCAATTGTAATCATTGCTTAATTTTTTGAATTTTGGATTGCATATATATAATATTCTATAAAATTTTATTTTGAATACATTATGTACATATCATAAAAATTTGGAATCAATCTAATAAGTAAAAAAAATGTAATTTACATTTTTAAGGACTTGTAACCACTATTTTTTGACACTAAAAGCACAATTTGAAAATATTTTTTTATGACAGATTTTGGGAGTTTTAAAAATATACACATTAACATAATAGTATCAAGAAAACTTTAAAAAATTTTGATGTTTTTTGAAAGATGTATTAGAAAAAATTCTAAGAATATTTTTCAAAAAAACAATGTTCTAAAGGGGCACATGTGGCTCCTTATAATGTGGTTGGACCCTATCGAGTCTTGCTTGGTCTTCAAAAAACATGTAACCCTAAAAGTTCAAGAACCAAACAAATCAATTTTTAAAGATCATCAAAAGAGAGCTACCATCACCTCCAACCAACTAATGAATCAAATTCGTTAACAAGTTTACAACATGGAAGTCAATATACAATTGACAATAGAAAAAATGATGAAACCAAAATCAAATTTAAACCTACTTTTTTTTCAAGTTTACATATTTGGTGTGTGATCGACTTTTAGTTCTATTCCACTACTACTACTGAATCATGTGCTTTTACTGCAATAGTTTTTCAATCCTCCATGTTGAACTTCAGCCAAATCAAATTTTCAAGACTCCCACCTCTTCTTCTCTCTTTCTACTTCCACTACCCTTGTAGATGCCCACTTTTCCAAGCTGCACATCAAAGCTTGTAGCTTTGCAACCCTTTTCATGTTCATTGGCAAAATTTTGTATGGACACATAGCTTATTGTTTCAATCAGTTGCCTTTGATTTCAAGCCTGGGTTTGATGTCCAATGTTTGTTCACTTTAAAATTGCATAGATCTTTTGCCCCTTGCACTCAAATCTAAAACCTCCAAGCTTCCATTTCTTTCTTTTGAACATTTTTTTTTGTTGTCAATGCTATTGCTTTTGCCCAATTAATCTCATATCCTTTTTCTTGTGTTATGTACCCCTTCATTAACCATAACATAAAGTCATTGTTGTTCAAAGTAGGTACACCATTGATCTACCAATGAAGCCTCTTCAAATTTAGTTTTGTTTCAAGATGAAGAAGCATATTTGTCAACTTCAAGCTACACTTTGGTCCAAAAACCTCTAACAAATCTTCCACACAAACATGAACATTAGTAAGTTTTGTCTTTGGATTCAAACCCTTATTACCTAAACACCTAATTGTTGTGAAATATTATTTCATTTAAAACCTATAATCTATAACTTCCCATAATGGAAATTGTACATCTTCTCTTTTGATCTTGTGCTCTTCTTTCACCATTTTGATTCACATATCTTTTTAAGCTTCTTCATAAACAATTAGTTGCCCTAAGTTTCAAAGACCAAAATGCTAAGTATGACGTCCCTAATACATAATAATAACTTAAGTTTGGTTGATTTGAACATTGAAGTAATAAAAGCAAATCACACACCCCCAAACTCCTTAATGGACTTAGTTGTGAGTCCAAAGAAGAAAACAGTGGAAGGAAAAGGAGTTGGGGCACGCTCCATGGCTCATAGCACTTTGGGGTAGAGGGGTGTGCTGGAGCTTTGGGATGGGACTAAGAAGATTGACAAGCAAGTCTTTTACTCACATGGACTTGCACAAACCAAACAATGGTTAGTTAGTGCGTAGCTAGAAACCTTTAGTGCATGGACGAGCCATGGGCAAACACAGACTCATAAGACTCACCATGGCCTGGACTTGGGGGAAGTCACCACCTTCCCCCTTATTGTTGAGAATTCAAGCTCAACTAGATAGGTTTCATTAGTTAGTGGAGTAGGAAAGTAATTAAGTTACTTTCACAAGGTTGAATTACTTTCGTTACTTATTTTAGTTTGGTTATTTGTGGTTTGGTCTTTTAGTTAAATACCTTGGTGTTGATGATTTGGTTCTTTTTTCTTCATTACACATGTTTGTGTATTTCATGTGACAAAAACCTGGGAGAATTCTTGATGTTGTGTTTTGTGTTGTGAACATTATGTTGTAATTTCCTTTCAATAAAGGTTTATGTTTACACTTGAGTAAATTTCCTATTTGTTAACATGGTACAGAGTTTAGGTTGTTGAATGAAAAAGTAGAAAGAGATCTAGAGCTAGAAAGTCTCTAGAACTAAAGATTGAGAATCTCTAGTAATATCATAGGAGTTTTTGAAGTGCAAAAGAGAAACGAAAAAAGGAAAAAATGTGAAAAGAAAGAAAAGAAAAGAAAAGAGGTGAAAGGATATTAACATATCAAGGGTTGTGGAAGTCAGATTTTTAAATCTAGATCTAGATCTATTGTGAAAAGATCTTGGAGTGAAATGTGAAGAAATTATAGAAGACTATAAGATGCTTCTATTCTCAAAGTTTCAAAAGAAAAGGATATGTTTTGTGAGAGTTATGAGCTTTTGAAGACTTTGTGCCAGATCTGGTTTTTTGGTCATATCTCCTTTGTTTGAACATTTTTAGATTTGCAGCTTTGGGATCTTATAGATCATAAAGGAATATGTATGTGAGAGAAATTCCATGTCATTTGGATTTGTATTGAGATAGATCCAAGCATCTAAAGTTTCAGTCTCAGTTTTGAAGTCAGTTTCTTTTGAAAGTGATATCTCTTTGTGATCAACATTAATAGAGCTGAAATTTTGAATAGGTATAGAAGATATATATCTAATATGTCTCCCAGAATATCAAGGATTTTGGAGTTGCTGAGAGTGAGTTGTAAGTCATTTTGTGTTCAGGTCCCAGTTTGAGGTGACTTCAAGGAAGTAGCAAGATCTCTCATTTTATGAAGTCAAATGAGCTAAAATTTTGAAAGAAGGTAATAGATATAATTTTTTATGTTTCATCAAAATTTCAGATTGATCCAAGGTCATATGTGTGTGGAGTAGCTTTGCAAAGTTGTTATGACAGAAGTTTGTTTTGAAAAGAAATCAAAGCAAAGTTTTGAAGTGGAACAAATACAACTTGGGAGAACTTGAAGGAAGGAGTTTGAAGATTGGGAAGCGCAAATACATTATCAAGACCTTTGTACAAAAGTGTGGTATGTAATCATGTACTTAATACCATACGAAATATTATACGAGATACGTATTTATACGTAAAACCTATGTATAATATAGAATTTCGTATAATACTCAAGACATACATACATATGCAAGGTCCATCTTATTCAACCCTAACCCTAACCCTAATCCTAAAAACCTAAGGAAAGAAAACCCTAACCATAATCCTAGAAACCCAAGGAAGGAATTAAAATCATTGTGAAACCCCAAAAAGACATTGAGTGGTGCCTTGAGAGATGGCGGACGGTCTTTCTCAAATTACAATTGAAAAACTAAACAAGAACAATTTCCAAGTGTGGAAATTTAAGATTATGAATTTCTTGATGGGGAAAGGCTACTAGGAATTCATAACTGGTAATGAGAAAGAACCTCCTTTCCTAGAAAACCCCACACAACAACAAATTCAAGCCAATAAAACTTGGCATGAAAAAGCAAGGAAAATATTGTATTGGCTTTCTGTGAGTGTGTTCGATTCCATGATTATGCATATTCAAGATGCAAAATCACGCAAGCAAGCTTGAGATACATTGGTGAAAATGTATAGCACCAATACACAAGCCCGCAAAATGCAGCTCAAACAAGAGTTGCATAATTTACAGAAAAACAAAATGAACATCAATGATTATTCTACAAAGGTGAAAAACCTTGCAGATGCTCTTGCATCTATAGGAGCCCTTGTAGATGATGAAGATTTAGTGGCCGTGACCTTAAATGGACTTGGAAAAGACTATAGCCAGTTCCGTATTTCAATTGCAGTTCAAGAAACATTTCCCAACTTCCAAGATTTAATAACACTACTTATAAGTGAAGAGATGAGAATTGTTGGTACTTCATCCAATGGAGGATCACAAGAAAATGTTTTCTACTCAAATACCAATAGAGGTAGAGGCAGAGGTGGTAAAACCTCATTTCGAGGTCGACACGGAAGCTCGCATGGTGGACATCATCAACATGAAGGTCAAGCTCATGGAGGTGGACGATGAAACTTTGGAGGAAGAGGAAGTCGAGGAAGTCGTGGAGGTCATGCTGGAAGCCATCGAGGTCAACAACCAAATAACGATTCAAACTGCTACTACTGCGGGAAACCTGGGCACATGGCCAAGAACTATTATCAAAGGGAGCATGATGCACGAAGTGGAAAGCTGCAACAAAGGAATTATGCATCAACTAGCAATCAAGGTGAAGGTGATGAGCAACTGTTTGTGATGCAACACATGGCAAATTCAATGATAGGAGGTGTATCAGACAACAATCTCTGGTATGTGGATTTTGGAGCTTCAAACCACATGACTAGCCATGGAGAATGGTTTAGAGACGCAAAGGATTTGAAGACACCAAGGTTTGTGGAAACTGGTGATGACACTACACATCCCATCACACAAATTGGCAACCCAAGCATGATTGTGCATATTCAAGATGCAAAATCACCCAAGCAAGCTTGGGATACATTGGTGAAGATGTATAGCACCAATACACAAGCCCGCAAAATGCAGCTCAAGCAAGAGTTGCACAATTTACAGAAAAACAAGATGAACATCAGTGACTATTCTACTAAGGTGAAAAACCTTGCAGATGCTCTTGCATCTATAGGAGCCCCTGTAGATGATGAAGATTTAGTGGTCGTCACCTTAAATGGACTTGGAAAAAACTATAGCTAATTCTGTACTTCAATTGTAGTTCGAAAAACATTTCCTAATTTCCAAGACTTAATAACACTACTTATAAGTGAACAAAATGAGAATTGTTGGTACTTCCAATGGAGGATCACAAGAAAGTGCTTTCTACTCAAATACCAATAGAGGTAGAGGTAGAGGTGGTAAAACCTTATTTCGAGGTCGACACGGAAACTTGCAGGGTGGACATCATCAACATGAAGGTCAATCTCATGGAGGTGGACGACGAAACTTTGGAGGAAGAGGAAGTCGAAGAAGTTGTGGAGGTCGTGGTGGAAATCATTGAAGTCAACAACCAAATAGCAACTCAAATTGCTACTACTATAGGAAACTTGGGCACATGGCAAAGAACTGTTATCAAAGGGAACATGATGCATGAAATGGAAAGCTGTAACAAAGGAATTATGCATCAACTAATAATCAAGGTGATGAGCAACTATTTGTGATGCAACACATGGCAAATTCAATGATAGGAGGTGTATCAGACAACAATGTTTAGTATGTGGATTATGGAGCTTCAAACCACATGACTAGTCATGAAGAATGGTTTAGAAACACAAAGGATTTGAAGACACTAGAGTTTGTGGAAACTGGTGATGACATTACATATCCCAGCACACAAATTGGCAAGGTGTCATTGTCCATGCAAGATGGGCAACCAAAGTACTTGAAAAATGTACCTCATGTTCCAACCATAACAAAAAATTTGGTCTCTGTAGGCTAGATGGTGGAACAAGGTTTATAGGTGACATTCAACCCAAATGGATGTTTTGTGGAAGACATGAAAAACCAAGGCAAATTGATTGCAAAAGGAAAAAGGAGTGGACGAATGTTCACCTTGGATGTGAACATGCCTAAAGTGAATTCCATGTTATTCACACATGGAAAAGGAGTTGGAGACATTAGAATTTGGCACAAGCGAGTTGGCCATGTTAATCTCCAATGTCTTAAGTTCATGGAAAAACAAAAACTTGTTGGAGGTCTTCCCAAATTTGGAGCAGAAGAGGTGATGTCAGAGGTTTGTGAAGCATGTCAATTGGGGAAGCAAGCTAGGCATCCATTCCCAGCTCAAACAACTCATGTAAGTTCCAAACCTTTGGAAATGATCCACTCAAATGTGTGGACCACGAAGACAGAATCCATTAGAGGATGCAAGTATTACGTGAGTTTCATTAATGACCACACAAGGAAGGTGTGGGTCTATTTCATGAAACACAAAGGTGAAGTGTTTCAACATTTTTTGAATTTCAAAACAATGGTGGAGAAGGAGAAGGAGAAGGGTGTGAGCATCAAATGCTTAAGGTCTGATGGAGGGGGAGAATATTTTTCAAATGAATTCAGTGAATACTTGAAGGAGCATGGGATTCAAAGGAAATACTCATGTAATTATTCCCCAGAGCAGAATGGAGTTGCTGAAAGGAAAAACAGGCACATTGTAGAAATAACACGTGCCATGTTGAATGGGAAAAAATTGCCAAATTACTTTTGGGCTGAAGCGGTAGCAACTATAATCTACATCATGAATCGAACACCCATAACGATAGTTCATGGCATGACACCTGAAGAAAAATTCACAGGCAAAAAACCTGATGTTTCACACCTCAAAGTGTTTGGTTACATTGCATACGTGCATGTTCCTGTTGAAAAGAGATCAAAACTAGACCCAAAAGCTAAGAAGTGTATTTTCATTAGATATTCCTCATAACAAAAAGGATATAGATGCTTCAATCCTTCCATTCGGAAGTTGCAAGTGAGTAAAGATGTTGTGTTTGATGAGATGGTTAACTGGTACTCACCATTGAAGATAATAGAAGATGGAGAGGCTAGAAATCGTGGTGTTTCATCAAATTTGGAACAAGAATCACAATTAATTAGTGAACCACAAAAGTCTTCAATTAATGGGTCTAGTAGCACTCCATGGAAAGGAAGATTAAGATCTTCAAACATTGTCTATGGTTGTTTTCAAACATCATCTAAAAATTTTCATGTAGATGGTGAATCAAATGAGTTAAAGAAGAGTGAGGGTGAAGAATCAATAATCACTTTAGTTACTATTCCCGAAGCTCGGATGACCAAGAAAGCTTTGAAAACACCTGACAACAACAGTGGAGTACGAAGATCCACACGAGTCAAGTACCATGTACAAATACTCACATATGATGGCTTTGTAGTTCATCATTACGCATACATGGTGAGAGTTATATAAGAGGTTGAACCCATTTGTTTTGAACAAGCAATTGGAAACCCTAAGTGGGACAATGCCATGGATGAAGAAATGGCGGCTTTGGATGCGAATGCTACTTGGGAATTGGTAGTTTTGCTAGAGGACAAGAAAGCAATTGGGTGCAAATGGGTGTATAAAGTCAAACACAATGCAAATGGATCTATGAGTAGATACAAAGCACGATTGGTTGCCAAAGGTTATGCCCAAACGTATGGCATAGACTATGAGGAGACCTATAGTCCAGTTGACAAAATGATAACTGTAAAAGCAATCATTGCTGTGGCAACAACAAAAGGATGGTCTTTACATCAAATGGATGTAAAGAATGTTTTTCTTCATGGAGATTTATAAGAAGAAGTGTACATGGAACAACCACCAGGTTATGTGAACCAAACACATCCTAATTTAGTTTGTAGGTTGAAGAAAACTTTGTATGGCTTAAAGCAAACACCTAGAGCTTGGTTAGATAAGATAGGTGAATATCTTGTCACAAGTGGATTTCAAACATCCAATGCAGATTTTTCACTATATGTGAAAAAGACAGATCATGGGATTGTAGTCATAGTCATATATGTTGATGATTTGATTATCACAAGAGATAGTGATGTCAACATCTCTAATTTGAAGAAGCTTTTGAAGCAAAAGTTTGAGATGAAGGATTTGGGAGAGTTGCATTATTTCCTCGACATTGAGGTAATTTAGTCCCCTAAAAGGATATGGTTACTACAAAGGCAATATGCCTTGAACAAATTGTCCGAATATGGGATGACGGGTTGTAAACCCATTTCACTTCCATTGGAGCAAAATGTGAAGTTAAGTGCAAATGAAGGAGATTTCGTGGAGGATACCACTATTTACATATGCATAGTGGGGAATTTGATTTACATGACCATCACAAGGCCAAATTTGAGTTATGCAGTTGGAGTGGTGAGTCAATTCATGTAAACACCACAAAAGCCACATTTGGATGCAATGAGGCACATACTGAGGTACATAAAACATACCTTGCAGTGTGGAATTTTTTATGAAGCCAAGAGCTAGTTCCAAGTACATGGATACATGGATGTTGATTAGGCTGACAATGTTTTAGATAGAAGATCAACCAGTGGTTTCATGTTTTCTTTTAGAAGTGGTGCTATTAGTTGGAGTAGTAAGAAATAACCAACAATTGCATTATCAGCACGGAAGCAAATACAAAGGTGTAGTAATTACTGCATGTGAAGTAATATGGTTACAAAAATTATTCTTAGATTTGGGACAGTCAATGGACACTCTTGTTGTCATCTATTGTGATAACATTAGTAGCATACTACTTGCTAACAACCCAGTCTATCATGCTAGGACAAAGCACATTGAGGTGCACTACCACTTTATTAGAGAAAAAGTTCTAGCAAAAGAAATTGACCTTATTCATGTCAGTACCGAAGATCAAGTTGTTGACATTTTCACAAAGGCTTTAGGTACAGACAAGTTAAGGAAGTTTAGAAAAATGCTTGGTGTACTAGAAGTGGATTTAAACTTGAAGGGGAGTGTTGAAAATTCAAGCTCAACTAGTTAGGTTTCATTAGTGAGTGGAGTAGGAAAGTAATCAGGTTACTTTCACAAGGTTGAATTACTTTCGTTACTTATTTTAGTTTGGTTATTTGTGGTTTGGTCTTTTAGTTAAATACCTTGGTGTTGATGGTTTGGCTCTCTTTTCTTCATTACACAAG
>Ga0209611_10012296_pt1 | contig 12062 bp, 11 predicted proteins | sample S1TSphgellanicum_3_FD_187693 | JGI IMG/M metagenome (GOLD analysis project Ga0209611, IMG submission 187693) | Host-associated microbial communities from peat moss isolated from Minnesota, USA - S1T2_Fc - Sphagnum magellanicum MG (SPAdes) (version 2) | ecosystem: Host-associated > Plants > Peat...
AAGAAGGATAATTTTTTCTTGTTAGCGGCTAGTAGTGTTTACTCTCAATGGCGTGGAGACAAGGAAGAGCACTGAATGGAGATGAAGTGGTGTTTATGGTGTTGAAATCTTTATGTCATTTTCTTCTATTTGGGATGTGTGTGTTGTTGTTGGACGCAGGATGATTGTGTAACAAGGGACCTACCAAATGAAATGTGATCGGAAAAAATATTACAATGGAGTGGCACGAGGATGAACAACAAAACAGATAAGTAGTGTGGTGTTGTTTTTTTGGGGGAAAGTAAAAAATTTGATGAAATGTGATTAGATCTTGGTCTCCAACAGAGGTACAAGAAAATCTGCTACGCAATGTACTTGGGGAGGCAAAAATTCAATCTAAAGGTTGGTTTTGATGGTTGATAAAGGGGATGATGAAATTTTTTGAGGTTTTGAGAATGACCATAAATCCTTCTCAAAGTGTGTGTTTTGGGTTGGTTTGTATGTGGGTGTTGTTGGCTTGCATTGAGAGTGTACCCTAATTATTGGGGAGTTCGAAGAACTACAATAGTCCATTGAAATTATAAGGTGGATCATGTGAAGGAATGTTGTGTTCCTTTGTAAGACTTGTGAAGCAATCACTGGGGGAGTTGATATGTGTTGTTTTCCTATTTTTATGTCTTGTCAAATTGCGGGATGGTGTCAGGAACATTGGATTATGTAATATGTATGGATGGGGGATATTTTGTCACAACCCCACTTTGAAGGAAGTGTGAGGTCGCCACTCACACTCCCGAAAAATAGGACTTGGGAGTCCTTTCCAAAAACTCAGAACTCGATTGCAGGGGTCAAAACACCTTACATTGAGGTGTTCTTTATACCATTGGAAAGGTCTTGAAGTGTAAATGTCCAAAATGGCCTTGCGTGAGCCATTTGGACATCTACAACACAAGTTATAGTCGAAAGAAAGGTTGGAAGTCAAATTGGCAATTTGACTCCCAACCACTAAAAGTCAGGAGTCGACCTGATTCCAGTGTGTTCAGGTGGAGTGTGATAGACCGTTGGAAAGCTCTCACGGAGAGATACAAGTTTGCTTTAGACCTTGTCCCAATCAGAGGTCGGAGCAAGAAGTTATGAACACCCAAAGTCCCGGGAGTCCAAATCGAGACAGTTTCGGGACTCCACTTTGGGAGTCCCAAGAAAAAGTGCCATTCGGATGCAAGTGCGGCGGAGAGACGCAGAGAATACTATATGGGGGAAGGTGGTGACTTCCCTCGAGTTTGGGCCGTGGTGAGTCAAGTGAGTCCAAAAGTGTTCCGAATGTGAACTAACCAACTTGTTGGTTGGTTTTGAATGCAAGACCGAATAACTAAATAACTTGTCCTTCTTCCTAGTCTAATTTCGGAGCTTTCAGCACGCCCCTCTTACCCCCTTCAATGCTAGAAGCTGGGAGTGGCACCAAGTTCCAACTATTTTTGCTCTTTAACATAGTTGGACCCTTTTTGGTCTAACAAGGAACTTGGGGGCATGTCATATTTGTTACCAAATGTAAACATGAACTTGATTTCGTGTGGAAATCTAATGTGGTTTTAGGTTCATGTGGTCTGAAGAATTTGAGAAGAAGAAGGTAGGCGAGTGGGCTCAAGAGAGAGAGATCAAAACGATCTGACCCCTTAGAAACCTCGAGCCTCTTTTTGATGAAGAAGGTAGTGACTTAGGTGGTTACACGACAAAACTTAGGTGGACACTGGCTCATGCCAAAGGGTGATTCTAAAAATGTATTTGTCATGTAATATATGTGTGCTTTGTGTTTTGATTATCATGTGCCCTAAGTTTTTATCACACTAGTTCCTAAAAATGAATCAGGTTCATTTTATAGGGTTTAGGGTGTGAGTAACTCCCTGTAAAGTTTAGGTCATCATTGTCTTGCGATAGGCAGTTATGACAGCATGAAAAACCTCTTCTAAGCTTGGTGTCTTTTTAGGTTTTTCATTAGTCACCTTGCATGACTTGCTTTGTGTATTGGTGATGGGTTTAGGTCTTAGGTTTCATGATTTCTCCACTTAGAGCTCCCCATTATATGTTATGTGCTTTAAGGTGTGATCTTTTGTTTGGACTTCAATCCTTTCTTTTTTCTTCTATTGTTCCCTTGCTTAGTGTTTATTTATTTATTTTATTTAATCAGGTTCCATTTTCAAAATAGAAAACAAGAACTATATATATTTTTTAAAGAACCAAATCCATAACCAAGTTCTTATTCTATTTTACATGTGGAACCATAATTGAAACCAATATACATGTTTTTGAAAAATAAATAAAAAAGAATACAACCAGGGGTTAATTAGAGGTTAATAGGCAGTTATTCATTGGTTTCAATCCACATTAGTAAAAACAGACCCAAACCCAAGTTTGATTTTTAAGACCAAAATTGGAATTTTATTTTTATTTTTGGGAAGAACTGGACCTTGAACCTTATTCTAGGTTCCATTTAAGTGTGAAACTAGAACTCATACAAAATTATTTTTCTTAGAACCAAAACCAAAGCTTCTTCATAAAAGTAAAAAATTGCCCTGACACTAGTTTCAACAATTGGAATCATAACTTTAATGTAAGGTATAACCCCAAAATGACCTTGGGTGAACCAACAACCACAGTGGTAACATGGTAAAAATCCCAAAATTTATTCAAATTATATCTAAATATTACAAATATCCCATGCTTAGACTAAATTAGGCTTTCTAAGTTCAATTTAACTTTTTTGGGTGTAATATGGCAATTAAGAGGCTTCACCCATAAGGCTGAAGGTGCCAACCAGTGTTGTGTGGGTATATTATTTTAGATATATCTTGGGGCAAGGGTATATTAAAGTTTTTTTTTATCGGGTTAGGTTATGGGTGTAAAAAAAAAAAAAAAATTATAGATGGGTAGGGTGTGCGTAATCCTCATCATATACCCAAAGTTGGGGTTAGAAAATGAGTGTGTATTTTTAATTTATTATGTAAAAATTAAAAATGTTCACACATTTGAAATTAATTAGGACAATTTTCAAATTTTTTTTACCCTAATTGTATGCGTATATCTTATATATATACAAAAAGATTTATAGGATATAATTTTTTGAGGTGTATATATTTTTCGAGTATGCACTTCATTAAAATACATTAATTTTAAGAAAATAAGTTAGGGCAAGGGATCTACCCCACACAACATTCTAGCCCCCTTGGGTGAAGGCATTCCCAAAATAACAAGCCCAAGATGAAATGATACCTGAATCCAAGTTCACATTTTGGGAATGTCCCCCAACCATGGGCCTTAAACTTTAATTGCTGTAAAGTGCAAGGCAACCCTTATCATATGCCTAAACATAAATAAATAAATAACACCTAGCAAGGCAACCAAAAAAAATGGAAGTCCAAACAAAAGATCACACTTGAAAACTCAGAAGGTTGGAACACATAACCCTTATCATAAGCCTAAACATATTTAGATAAAGAGAGAATAGAAATAAGAAGGATCTTATGCCTACTAATCACAAGTGGGAGTGACCAAGTTATGCCTACCATAGCACCTTTTCAAGTTCAGCAATAATTGAAATATTTTGGGGAAATGCCAAATTTTCTAAAAATTATCTGTTTGAAATGTTAAAATTTAAGAAATTTTTAGAGGGAAAAATTAAAATTTTGGTGGAAACCTAGGAGCCTTTTGTTTTAGTCCACTTGCCTTGGACGTAGTCTATCGACTAGAATCCACTTGTAGAAAAATATTCGATTATTGAAAACATTTCTCTTATCCTATAATTTGGTGGAACATCATGTCTCCTCATTTTTGCAAAAATACATAATAGAAAAATGTTGTAAAAAGTTTCATTAGATAATCAAAGTTGAAAGAACTTGTCAAAGAAGAAGTTGCTTATATTTATTGTCATTTTCATAAATTAAAATTTTAATTACAAAATTGAATTTTGAAAAAATACGTATTATTCTACAACGAAGTGCCAAACATAAAAAGAGATTATGGTACGTACCAAATTATGCCTATATAGGCCATAACTTGGTCCCACCCACTCATAAATAGTAGCAATAAGATTCCTTGTATTCTCGGTGGTATATTAATTATTCACATGTGTGAAGTGCTTGTGATGAAATTTTTGCAATGATAACTTAATTGGATGATGTGTCACATCATCTGTCGAAAGTAGAAGACGACAAAGGTTCGATTGTTGATGGTGACTGATGGAAGGAATAATGGGATTTTTATTTTTGTATTACTTTGTTTTTTTGTTGGTCATGAATTTTTAATAGTTTTTATCAACAACACATTAGGCGAGCAAGTGAGCATGTGAAGGTGAGCCTGCTCAGGTGAACAAGAAGGAATCTTAAAACATATTCCATGCCATGTCATGAAATATTCCTAGTATATTTGTGTGCCACATGGAAATTATTAAGTGATGTGGTGAAATATTTTGCCATGTCACATCCATGGGATGTTTTAAAATCAACAATGGCTTATTAACTTTGAACATGGGTTTGGCCAAGGAAGTTGTTAAGAGCAACATTGTGTGAGCATTTGAAAGCAAACAAAAATTGAAGGATGCATTTTCTCATCCCTCGTGCAACCAATGCTCCAAATGTATGATGTTATTGGACAATAATTACAATATTTTCAAAAATGTTGAAACGGGTGGGAATTGCATACTTGATAAATATTTGATGAAAATTAAAATTTCAAAGTATAGTAAATATTTGACAAACATGCGTTGAAATGGCCAAGGTATTATACATAAATATACATCATTCTACAATGATTGAAAAGTTACAAAGTGGAAAAAAAACCATTGGGCTTTACTAGAATGTAAACTTCCTACATAGTATAACTAAATACAAAGAGGTTTTTGAATGAAATTGTGATGTATTATCACAAGAGTTCAAAGGCTATAGAACACTTCAACAAACGTTGAACTTCAACCCAAATCCATGTGCAGTGATGAATGAACTTTTTTGTGAGCCCATAGAACATAATTGTTTGTAAGACGTTATACACATGTTTACATTGCACATACACCCCACAGCTACCCAAAAAACCTACCAACATTGTGACAAAGTAAACACATGAACATCAAGGGAAATTTCCAATAGTCACATCATATCCTTTGTCATCTATAAGAATATTGTAAATTCATCCATACCTAGGTGAAAGGACATCAATAACGGGGAAAATAGTGCATTGGGTAAATAAGATGCCAACCTCCCAATTGTTCATGTGCTGTTGTGTTATTCTGAAAACAAAAAGTCGTTTCACTTTCTTACCGCCACAAGTTGTAGGCCAACAACTTGCATCGACTAATCGCACAATGTTGTGAACACTCGTAGTAGGCACATGGGTAATGCTTGAACTAGACAATTAGAAACCAAATAAACTTTGAACATGACTACAATCAAAGGAAAACTCCGCTTTTTCTATATTTGTTACCTTCTTTTGAATTAAGTTAATACCTTCTTGGATGCATGGGCCATAGAGTTAGAAATGAAGGCCTAACAACTGCATACTTTCACATTGTCCGACCTTCACAATGATTCAAATCATTGGGACAAAACTGATGCATATGGCACTTCAATGATCCAATATGAAATTGTGCCTAGAACACTAAGTAATATGGATCAAAAGTTCCACATATAGATTTGTAAAAATTGATCTTTGTTTTACATTTGAACCCTCTAGTTTTCTAGAGCCCAAAACTGCAAAATTGGGTAGGCAATGTTCAATTTGCCACTGGCCATGAACACAAATACTTTCCTTCAAATCTAGGCCACTTCAAGATACCAAAGATAAAAAAGCACTGGAACCAGAAGGCTACATGCCTACATCCCTAACAATATTGGGTTGAGTAGTAAAAAATGTTAATCGTGGATGAAAGAAATTCACACAATTAGGACAATAAAAATCATTGTCTACATCAAGAGGACAATCAACACATTGTTTGGCAGACCCAAAAACCTCCTCCCCTTCGAGTGCAAAGTGCAATTATAAAAGGAAGATCTGGACGTGTAATTTGCCACAACAACCGCTAGTCTAATAGTTTCATTAAACCATTGGGCCTTCCTCAACAACAATTCATTCCTATCAAATCCGTGACCAACTAGCCCTTTCGCAAGTATTGTTTATGTAATGTAAATTATTTGAAGGCCTAAACGTAATCATTAGACGTCATTGTGTAGAAACAAGTGCCACAATTCCCCGATTGTTGCAACCAATGTTATGCATAGTTTCAGCTATATTATAAGTGGGCATGTCCGCCCACTCCTCATCATTAAACTTCTACATATTAAAAGAAAGGAAACATTAAAAAAATACAACAAAAAGGGAAATAAACTACAAATTGAACTTGAATGAAAATGGACATCTTATAGTTTTGAATACACAAGTCATAGGAAGTTCACATAAAAAGTACTCACATGGACCATGAAACCTCCCCATTGTCTAACACGAAAATGCCAAAAGTTAAACCAATTGTTAAGCTCATGGACACCTACCTTAGAAACAACCCTAGATGAAAGCCACCAACAACAAATTAGAGCATAATGATTGTCAACATCCCCAAGGGATGTGGCATTCTTGTACTGGTGGTAAAGAGCCTTGTGCTCATCTTGCAACTCATGTCTGATTAGTTATTTTGTGTGCTTATCAAATGATTGAAATTCAATGGAATAAACAAGTGCGTTATTTATCAACCATCCTGACAAAGGGGTCCCTTGAACCATAAACAATTATGACAATGTTTCAATTAGCTTGTGCGCTATTAGCCATGAATCTTTTGAAATTAAGTTTGGAAACCCATGTTTCAACATCGTTTCATTAAACTTTATCCACATAAATCATTGAGCTTCAATGTCCTTAGATTGCATATCACAAATTTTTATGGTCATCACTTTACAATAGGTAGGATTGTACACATGGCAAGCCATAATTGTCCAATTAGCAACACGTTTCACATGATCAAACATGATCCAAACATTTTGCAAATTCGTGCAAGTTGCATTCATGTGACAAAGCTAACTCCATTCCTGACACTATTTATTGACATCTTAAAAATAAACACCTTTTGTCCTAAAACTTGTCCTAGGAAACAATATTCTTGGATGTAGTCATAGCGACTTTTGGACTTCAATTCAAGGATGTTATCAATATAGCCACTTCTTGAATGATGCTTGAAAGATGCAACAAGGTTATGAACATTATGAGAGTTAAATTCACAAAACTTGTCCTAGATGTGCTCCAATTCTTCACCCTTGAGGAGTTCCATTATGCCATCATTAGAATCATTAAGCAAGTAATTCACCAAAATGGTCTTGTTAGCATTGAAGGAAATTGTAAAAATCTTTGCATTAGGTGTGCGATCCACCTCTTCTACGATCAACCTTTTAGTCTCCTTGATAGACATCTGACACTTTCCATTTGCAACAAGATGGTTATGAACACCAAGATGAATTGTTGCTCTTAACATAGATTAAAGTCTATGCACAACATAAGATTTGCCCACTACAATCTATGACAGAAGGGAGGAGGATGACAAAATTTGCATCCAAGCGAAGAAGTGGACAAAATCATTGTCATTTGACCTACGACTAGTGTTAAAGCCCCCAAGTAAATAACTTAGGGGTTTAGGTTCAAGAAAGAGCCTTGAATAACTAATAACATCTATTGTTATAATTTGGACACTAGTTTTTTATCATCTCAAAATACTAGAGTTTTAAACAAACACTTCAACATTTGAAAAAAAACAACGATTCTAATCCAAAATGATACACAAAGATGCAATGTTTCACAAAGAAAAACTTAATTTAGAGACAAAATCTTAGTCCTTTCACCCAAACAAATGTTATTACAAACATTGGATTCCTCCTATAAATCATTTTTAAAAAATAGTGGAATTCCAAGAAAATCCTGAAAATCTCTCCTAATTGATCAAAATAAACTTAACTAGTGTCAGACTAATCCTCTAAAATTTAGGTTCTAAATATAAACATCTAAACTACTTTGGTACTATTTTTTAGTTCCTAATAAATATGTATTAATTAATCAGTAATGGGAAATTAGTAGTAAAAAAATCAGTGGTAAACAAATCTAAGTTTTTACAAGATGAGTTTTTGGTTGTTAAATCATCATCCTCTCTATTTGTGATTATGTCCTTGTGATCACTACTAAAATCCATGAACAAGTCCTAAATCAAAATTGGGCATCAAAAAATTTCAATTACTCTACCATATTTGTCATTCCTTAGTCATTCGAAGTCTATTGAGAAGTGGGGGGGGCAAAATCTTGTGCCATAGAATTGCATCTAGGTGTCGGGTCTACAAGGGATATAACTTCTTCAACTTTGGTCATATTGGTTATAATTTCAGTGATAAGGTTGGTTCCAATTTTGGTTTTAGTCACAAGATTGGTTCTGGTATCGATTTCCTTTATTGCAAAGGGTTCACCCAAGTCGAACTCCATTTGAATTCTGGTGTCTTGGTCACTTCTTTGGCTTTCGTTCATAAATCTTGATTTTGTCATGTCTACCATTGTTTCTATACCAAAAGAGGGAGGTACAAATCATGGGAACGCACTATGATAGGCCTTGAGATGACTATGTAATCATTGTTCATCCCTTTAAGATGATTTGAAAAAGTCCTAAATGAGTTTAGTAACTTAGGGCTTGTAATTCTCCCATTGGTCCAACCAAACTCGATGGGCCTTTTGTTGGTAGATGAACAATTTTGCACTCATGAAGGCGTGCTCCATCTTGAGGGTTTCAAACTCCTCAATTTGATGATGCCAAAAGTCTACTAACTCTGCCTTGCCCCTTGACCTCTCATTTTCGGTAACCAAGGCCTCAAAATCTTCCTCCACAATAGGGATATCATCCTTGAGGTCTTGGACAGTCCTCTGTAGACTAGAAATTATTTCGGTAGTGTGTTGAAGTTCCTCCTCATGTTGCTCATTCTTGTTCTACAATGTGGAATTTTTGGTTTCTAACCAAATGATCTACAATTTGGCAACCTTGAGCTTGTTTTACATGATATTGGTTGCAAAGTTGACAGAACATCCCTTTGCTTCCTCCCTTCAGAGCTTGGCTTGAAAAGCCTCATGGTCCACTTGCAATCGGTTGTAAGTAAGGGAAATCACCAAAATTCAATCCTCCATTTTCGGTAGTTGATTTCAATAGGCCAAATTTTCAGTTTGGACTTCAATAATTTTCACATGGACCTTCTACAAACTTTGAACTTCCATTTGGAGCCCTTCCATCATGAGAGCATCTTGTTGTTGGGTGTCCTCTAGTTGTTGGTACCATCTACAAAGATCGGTAACCTCATGTTCAACCTTCATTCTCCCCTTTTCTGCAATTGTTTTGTCGATTATGGCAACATGGAACGCCATTAAAACCTCCCCTATTGATTTTGCCAAATCTACTAAAAGTCACAAAGGCTCTTACACTTTCTTGAAAGTGGCAACAACATACGTACTAGAACTAGGAGTGTCAAAAAGTTGAGGGTGTACCAAAAAAAATTTCAATGCCCTTGAAGAGGCTATTGTCACATTCTAAGCTCCACTGGGGGTCTCCATTTGGCTTCCACCATAAAATCCTCCCAACGGTGTGTTAATGTCTAGTACTTGATTTAAAGGAATCGATCTTCCTTTGCAGTTGGTCATGTAGCTATTATGATAGAAACCAAAAAAAAAATGCAAGTTGGAATTCAAAAGGGGCATTTGACATACCAGAAAATAAAGTCCTTGTTGGATTTGTGGTTTTGGATTTTTTCTTCAAGATGGAAGGCTTTTCCACTGGACTTTTCATCTCAAGCAATTGACTCAACGTATAGTTTAAACGAAGCTTCAAACAGTTGGAAATGTTCTAGCTCCTAAGCACCAAAAGCAAATTTGATGTGTAACTCGGTTTCGATACTGGTCATTTTTTGATATTGGTATCGAAAGGTTCCGATACAGAACTAGATTGCACCTTTGATGGTTATTGTGTCCCTTCCCCTTGGACGTTTGGCCTGGAGTCCAAATCAATCGATGCACCTTGGGTAGGTGCTTTCGGTGATGCTGACTTCATCTATGAATCTAGGTCGAACTCCAAATCATCGTCTTCATCTTCAAGGTTGGATTTCAATAGTCTAATTTTTGGTTTAAAAGGAAACCATTTTTGTAGTAGGATGCCTACTACTTGTGCAAGGCCAAATTTTGGCTCCTTTCCTACAATTTCTTTCAACTTTGAAGGCGTTGAAAAGTCTTAGATGCAACTATACAAGTTGTAGAAAAGGATAGCAAACCGGTCAATTTGTTTCCTTTATTCTGCCATCATCACAAGAAGTAGAAGCTTCTTTGTAACATAAATTGTTCTACTCCCTTTTAGTCAAATTGTTTGCAGCAGTACAAGCATGCATGCTACATACTTGCCCTTGAGTTAAGCAGCCTTCCAACCTTCCTTCTACACAACTATGTCTTTCGATGCAAGCCTAATGCACATGTCTGCAACTTTATCTTACTTGTAGTTCAATGGGATGGTGATTCCAGCATTAGGAAGTCGTAACATTTCACCAATGGTCTTTTCAATAAGGGAAATTGGTTGCCCCTACACCATCAAATCAATTTTTTTAGGGTACCAAATGATGCCATGTAACCACTCCTTCACCAATGGTTGAATTGGGGTGAACCAAATGTTGAGGAAACCGAAAATTCCTACCTATTTTTCCTAACAAACATCTCTCCCTCTCATCCATCTCTCAAACTTATCCATTTCGGAAAAGACTATCTTGCCTCTACTTCTCAAAGACACTACCACTCTACCCCTCTTTTTCTATCCTTCAACCTCACAATCTAGTTCTAGTTCTTGACTTTTTGATTTTAATTGAAAGCTCTCGAGGTCTCTCCTTTGTTCTTCTTGCACTTTCTCCATCTCTCATTACTCTCTAACTAACTTTTTCACTTCTTCTTTGCTAATTACTCCTTTCATTTTGGTGCCGGATGTTATAGTGCTAAAATTCGGAATGCAAAAAAAATCAACAACAATAGTGGAAAGGATAACAAAAATGAAATGAAATCATTGTGCAACCTCCTAGGCTTTTGGCTGCCCTACTATAGTTTTTGTAATCTCATTCTATATAACAACCAATGGTTCTATACATACTTCTAAATTTGCAATTCTGACCTCTTCCTCCACTAACTTACTTTGTGGTTCCACTTCTAGTGGCTACATTTGTGACTACTCTACCTCTAGAGTGGTCTCCATATGTTTTTGTTCTTGATTTTTCTATGGTTTTTTCTATTCTTGACCTCCTCCCTTGAGTACACGTGGTTCCTTAGTCTGCACTTCCTCCTCCTAAGTTGTCCCATGGGCCCTACTTCATTATTTTCATTTCGGTTCGATGTTTTGGTATTTGTTGGACTTCCGCAGAAAAAATTTGGAATTTTTTTTTAATATACCCCCAACTTGTACCTGAGGTTTCTCTCATTAGTTTATGTTGAGCCAGATTTTTCTCCAACCCCTTTACAAAATATTCCTCTACAACTTCCCGCCATTCTTCAAACTTTGCATCAAAATCCTTCATTTTGTTTTTTGTTCTCATTAGAATATAATACTGCAACATCTGTGCATAATCCGCCAACCTTTTTTTCACACCAACTAGGTCCAAACACTAGAAGAAAAACATGTATTTTCGATTGTTTTTTGTGACGAAATTTTAGTTGCAAGAGACATTTTGCAACTAAAATCCTTTTAGTCGCCTAAGACAAGTCGCATGTGATAAACTAGTTGCAACTGACAAAAAATATTGTATGAAAAAAAAAGTCAACAAATACATTTCATCCTTTGACTCCATTGTATACGTATTGTCATATACAACTAAGATGCAACTATTTTGGTCACAATTGAAGGCAAATCATGTGTTGTCATGTGTATCAATATATGATCATTTATATTATTATTATTATTATTTTGAAATAATCTAAAACATTCAATTCAAATACTTAAATGATCTTATATCATGACACGTGGCCCAATGTAAATATGCCATGTGGCATTAAATTTTTTAATAAAAATATTA
>Ga0209611_10012299_pt1 | contig 12060 bp, 7 predicted proteins | sample S1TSphgellanicum_3_FD_187693 | JGI IMG/M metagenome (GOLD analysis project Ga0209611, IMG submission 187693) | Host-associated microbial communities from peat moss isolated from Minnesota, USA - S1T2_Fc - Sphagnum magellanicum MG (SPAdes) (version 2) | ecosystem: Host-associated > Plants > Peat...
GCGCTCCAGCACGGCACCACATTGCATGGCGTGCGCGGTACCCGCCCGGGCGAACAAGCCGAACCCTATGGCTATTATGCCCGCGGCGGACCGTTCGGGCGGCTATTCACTGTTCTGCACGCAAGCGGCAGGAAACTGGATCGGGTCGGCATCATCGGCCTCGGTGTCGGCAGCCTTGGCTGCTATGCGCGGCCAGGTGAGCAATGGACTTATTTCGAAATCGACCCGACGGTCGAGCGCATTGCGCGCGACCCCCGGTTCTTCGGCTTCATGGCGAATTGCGGCAACCATCCCGCGGTGATCCTCGGCGATGCAAGGCAGACTCTGGCCAGCCAGCCACCCGGCCGCCTCGATCTGCTAGTGCTGGACGCCTTCAGTTCCGATGCCGTGCCGGCCCATCTTCTGACCAGGGAGGCGCTCGCGCTATATCGCTCGCGCCTGAAGCCGGGCGGCCTGCTGGCCTATCATGTCAGCAACCGCTATCTCGATCTGGTTCCGGTGGTCGCCCGCCTCGCCCAGGAGTCCGGCCTGCAGATTCGCCGCCTCGCCACGCCAGGGAACGGCACGAATCGGGACGCGGCCACCGAGGTGCTGGTCATCGCCGCTCCCGGCACCAGCCTGGATGGGCTGGCGGCTGACGGGTGGGACGTGCCGCCGCCAGGGCCGTTGCTGTGGACCGATGACCGGTCGGACGTAGTGGGCGTGATCCGCTGGCGCTGACCCGATGGAAGCGCGCACCCTATCGGTCATCATTCCGGATCACCTGCTGGGACCGGCTGACGCCACGCCTCACCGAGGATGACGTGCATCACACCAGCGCCGCCGCGCTGGCGGAGGAAGAGCGCGCCCGGGCCCGTATGGGCAACCGGGTGCTGACCGGCGGCCAGGAGAAGCTGGGCGCCGCCGGCTCGCCGGCGATATAATCGTTTGGCCGCGCGGCGCATCCGCGGTGTAGAAGCATCCATCTTTCCGCCGAGGCGATGGAGAACCGAGGATGCGGGCCACACCACAGCACTGCAAGAGCGCGCCGCGCGCCATGCGCGGTATGAGCATTTTGCGTGCGGTTCTGGCTGCTGCCTCCATGGTGGCGCCGGCGCCCTGCCTTGCGCAATCGGCAATGAACATCACGGTGCTGCGCGGCCTCTCGCCGATCAGCGTGCTGCCGCAAACCGCCGCTGGCCGCGCCGCGTTGGCGGCGAATTTGAAAATTACCGGCGCCATCCAGACCGGTTCTCTGAGCCAGCCCACTTTGCTGCCGTTCCCGGATCAGGAGCGCCAGGCCGTGAAGGACGCGTTCATCACCGCCCGCAACGCCGCCGAATTCGCCGATGGTTTGGGCAGCACACTCGGCGCCCTTTATCAGGCCAAGGCGCATTACACGGACGCCAAGACCTATACCGACATGTTCCCCTCCGTGATGACCCTGCTGGCCTATAGCGCGGAGACAACCTTTCTCGATGCCAATTCAGCAAAATACTTCTTTGGCAATACAACGACGAACGGCAAGGCACCGGTATCCGCGGCCGCCCTGGCGATCATGGCCGGCATTGGCGGGGTTTCCGATGTGTATGGCAAGGCCTACGGGCTTCCCGCCGGCGCCGTCGGCGCCGATCCGTTCGGCGATTCCCGGCCGTTCCAGACTGAGCCGAGCCTGAAGCTGATCAACGGCCCCGATTATTTCGGTAAGCCTGCCAGCAATGTGATGTATTTGCGTGGACCGGCCGAGACATTGACCGATAGCCCGGCATTCCCCAGCGGCCATTCCAGCTATGGCTACACCGAGGCGCTTCTGCTGGGGATTTTGGTGCCAGCCCGCTACCAGCAGGAAATTACCCGCGCGGCCGAGTTCGGCAATGACCGCATCATTCTCGGCGCACATTATGCGATGGACGTGCTGAGTGGCCGCACGGTCGCCCTGTACGATCTGGCGCATTTGCTAGCCAACGATCCGCGTTACGCCGGCCAGCCGAAAAAGCGATCCGCTGTCATCAGCGATTACCAAACTGCCGTCAAAACCGCCCGCGCCGACCTTGTTGCATTCCTGCAATCGGGCTGTGGCGCCACGGTGGCTGCATGCGCCGCCAAGGATAGCAGCCGCTTCAAAAACCCCAGCGCGAACAAGGCTTTTTACGAGAGCACCCAAACCTATGGGCTGCCGGTGGTGTATCCGGATATCGCCGCCAAAACCGAAGATGTCGGCAGGATCGCGCCGGAAGCAGGCTATTTGCTGACCGCGGCCTTCCCCGCTCTGTCGCTCGCCGCGGCCGACGCAGTGCTGACGCAAACCGAAGGCCCGGGCGGCGGCTTTCTGGACAACGGATCGGCCTTCGGCGTGTATTCACGGCTGAATTTATACGATGCGGTAACGAAGGCGATGGCGATGGCAAGCGCCATCACGGTGCCACGGTAACGATTGCCTGGCTCGGAACCACCTGCACGCCCGCTGGCGCATTCGCGTTGCCGATGCCGTTCTGGCCGATCAGGCTTCCCTGATATACCCCCGGCGCACCGCCGATGGAAACGACGCTGCTGCCAAGTTTGAACTGTGCCGGCCCGATGAACACACCAGACACAACGCCGCCGGCGCAACCGGCTTCATCGCCGCTGGAGAGCAGGATCATCGTCAGTGTGGTTGCGGCAGGCTTGTTAAAGATCAGCACATTCACCGCGCAGGTGGCAGGATTGGCCATGGCGAGCTGGGCGATATTCGGATAGGGTATCGGCACCGGTCCGACAGGCGTGGGTGTTTTGCACACATCCGGGAACGCCATGCACATGCCTGTGCCCAAGGTCGATGCAAATGGCATGGCTCTATCCCAGATTGATGGAAGGCGCGTCGATCACCACGCTGGCCTCACCGCGCCCAAGGATGCGCTTCGCCGTCAGCCGGTAGGTCTCGGCCACCAGGGTGCGCATCGCCTTGGCCGTTACTTCCAGCGTCTCGGCCACATGGCGTCGCACCGTGGTGAAATCCTCGTGCAGCGTCTCGCCCACAAGGTCCAGCGTCCTGGCGCGCACGCAGATGGCCGGGCCGACAATGTCGCAGCCCTGCGCTGCCTCAAGTCTGATTGCCCCATCGGGCGCGCGCAGCTCCAAATCGCCTGGCGCGGTGATCATCGTCGTGCCACGCCCCTCGATCACGCCGATCACGTAGCACGCGCCGCCGGCGGCCATGGCGAGCACAATATCGCCTACCTGCGGCTGATACAGGATTGGCAGCGCCAGGCGGGCAAAGAACCGCGGGCCGCCGGGGGCGCCGGCGATTTTCAATTCCACGTCGCGCTCCAGCACGGCGGTGACAAGGGCCGGTCCAAAATGCTGCAGGCGCAGCCGCTCCCCTTCTATTCCGGGCACACCGCTCATCGTCAAAAATGCGGGTTCCATATGACATCCCCCTTCAAACAGGCGATTTCCAAGTCTCGCCAAACAGCCGGTCACGGTCGGTGGTGCGGGTTCTGCGCAGGGTGCAGTCGCTGAACGTCACGCGTTGCATCGCCACGCCATGCACATCCGCGTCGGTCAGATCGCAACCCGCCATGCGTGCATCGTCGAGCCTGGCATAGGAGAAATCCGCGCAATTGAGCGTGCACCCAGACAGCTGCACGCGGTTTGCCTGCACCTGCGTCCATACCGAGCCTGCGGCCCTGGTGCGAAGGAGCCGTGCGCCATCGAGTGTGGCGGAAGCAAGATTGACGCCCGTCATATCGACATCGGTGAGAACGGCGCCGGTCAGATCGGCCTGCATCAGCACGGCGGTTCGCGCCGATAATGACGACAGCGTCGCGCCGGAGAAATCGGCACCGCAGAAATTCGCGCCGTCCAGCCGCGTTGCAATCAGGCAGGAACCGCTCAGGGCGGCGCCCGGCAGATGGCAATCGCCAAGATCGCAATGCCTGATCTCACGCCCGGAGAGATCAGCCCCGGCCAGGGTGCAACGATCGAACACCGCGTTTTCCAGCACCGCCGTCCGCAAATCCGGCGTTTCGAACGATACCCGATGCAAGCGGGCGGCGCTGAACACGATGTGGCTGAGCAATGCGCCGGTGAAATCGGCATAGGTCAGGGTGGCGCCGGAAAAATCGGCACACGCCAGATCGGATTTTTCGAAATTCGTCCGATCCAGCTGCGCGCCCGAAAACCTGGCTTTTGCCATTGCGCAAGACTGGAATGCCGTGCGCGCGAGAATGGTGCCTTCCATGTTGGCGCCGGCGAAGTTGCATGCGGCAAAGATGCAGCCGGAGAGATCCTTGCCGGCAAATGCGGCGAAGCTGAAATCCGCATTGCTGAAGGCGGCACCTGCCATCCCGGCATCGATCATGCTGCCAGCTTGCAGAGTGGCGCCGCGAAAATCGGCCCCCTTCAGGGCCGCGCCGGCCCATACGGCGCCGCCGAGATCGGCGCCATCGAAGCGGGCATTGCATAATGTGGCGTTGGAGAATCTGGTTCGCCGCGCCTGGGCGCGGCTGAAAAATGCACCGGAACAATCGGCGTCGGAGGCATCGGCATCGTCCAGAATGGCATCGAACAGCATTGCCCGGGCCAGATTTGCCCCTGCAAGCCGCGCGCCGGTCAAATCGGCTTTCGACAGATCGGCCCCGGCAAAAGTTTTGCCGGAAAGATCGGTGCCGGCCAGTTTTGCCTCCCGCAAACCTACCCCGTCACAGCCTTGCGGCAAGGACGCTTTGCGCAAATCGCAGCCATGCAGCCTCGCCCCTGCAAGTTTGGCATCTGTCAGCACGGCCTCCGTCAGCGTGCAGCCCATCACCATGGCACGGGCCAGATCGGCGCTGGCAAAATCCACGCCGGACATGTCACATTCCGCGAACACGGACTGCGCGAATCCAGCTTCGTGGCCGATCGCGCCGCGCAGCGCCGTGCGCAGGAACTGGCTCTTGCCGAACAGGCCTTTGCTCAGACGGGCAGAGCTGAAATCGCTTTCAACCGCGCGCAGCCGCTCGGCGCGCGCAGCATCGAGCACGGCCGCGCCGAGCTTGCTGCGCAGGAACGTCACGCCGCCCAGATCGGCTTCGGTCAGATCGATGTTGTCGGCAGTGCAATCCACCAGCCTGGCGCCTTTCAATATCGCGCCTTGGCACTGCACCCCGGTCAGATCGCATTGCGTGATCGTGCAGCCGGAGAGATCCGCGCCGTGCAGGCTCACCTTGCGCAGATCGAGGCCGGTGAGCACGCAATCGGCCAGCGCAAGGCCTTGCGCCAGGCGCGCCCGCACATCGCCCAAACTCAGGTTCGGATTTTGTCCCACGGCCATCATTCCGCCAACAGCGTTTGCAACACAAAGTTTTTTCGCAGCTTGGCGCGTTCCAGAGTCGCGTCGAGCAATCCGGCCCCGTACAGGTTGCACCCATCGATCACCGCATCCGTCAGATCGGCGCGCTCGAAGGATGCGCGCAGCAAATGCGCCCGTGTCAGTAGCGCGCCTGACAGCTTCGCGTCCTCGAAACTGACGTGATCGAGACGCGCTTTGTCGAAATTCGCGCCGCGCAGCGAGGCCTCGGGGAATTGGGCGCTGCTCAGCGTGGCGGCGGAGAAATCCGCCCGGTCCAGCTTCGCCTGCTGCCATATGGAGCGAGGGCCGGATGCATCGGCAAAGCGGCCCGATGTAAAATCCGCGTTCCGGCTGGCGCGCAGATTGCTCAGATCGGCGCTCTGCAGGATGGCACCCTGCGCCTGCGCCCCGGCAAAATCGGCCGATGGCAGAGCCGCCTCGCTGAAATCCGCTTCCGCCGCCTGTGCCGCGGCAAATTGTGCCCGCGGGAGATTGGCCCTGATGAATCGGGCCTTGTTCAGCACCGCTTCGGTAAAATCGACCGACGCGCCGTGGGCGCCGGAGAAATCCGCGCCGTTGCCTTGGATCTTGGTGAAGATCGCCCCTTCTACCTGCGCGCCGGCAAAGCTTGCGCCGTTGGCAACAGCCTCGGCAAAATTGGCGCGGCCCAGCTCGGCTTCGGCGAAAAGGGCTTCGCTGACATCGGCCTTTGCAAAATCCGCGCCGGCAAGATTGGCACGGTAGAGGCGCGCGTTGCGCAATGTGGCGCCCTTCAGCGTGGCACCGCGAAGATCGGCGCCGCTCAAATCCACGCCATCCAGATCGATGCCATCCAGCCGCGCTTTCTCCAGGCTGCCGCCCTCCGCCATGGTGTTTCTCACGCGCTGAGCATTCCAGGCCTCGGGCCGGGCAATTTTGCCGAGCACGTCACCGATCCGGCGGTCGATATCCTCCAGCCGATCTTGCAGCTTCCGGCCTTTCGCGGGGTCGTGGGCTTTCAGCGCCGCGATCGCGGTTTCGAGCTGCGCCATGGGATCTTGGGCTGCGGCCAGTTCGCGCCGCTTCTTGTCGAGCCCGGTGGATGCGATCCACGAATCGGCCGTCAGCCGCGCGCTCTCCACCTGGGAGCGCGCCTCGGCAATCCGCGCTTCGGCCGCCTTGCGCATCTCGTCGATCGCCGCGCGCTGCGCGCTGGCTTCCGCCTCCGCCGCCTGACCAGGCCCATCCTTCAAGACGAGAAAATCCGTATGATGCGCCTCGATGCCGGCGGGCGCGTCCAGCGGCTCCAATGTTGCGTAGACCGACGAGATATCCCGCAGCCGCGGCGACGCCACGCGGGTGACACCGCGCCACAGCAGAACCAGTTTCTCCGCTTCCACATCCACCCAAACGGTATCGAGTTTTACCGCGACCTCCTCGAACGCCGCACCGCCGACCCGCTCGACAAACACCCGCGCTTGCACGCCAGGCAGCCGGGTTTGATAGACCGGATGCTCCGGATGCATGTTCTCGAACGCGAGTTTTTCGTCGCCGCGGAAATAGGGGAATTGCTGGTCTTCGGGCGCCGAATTGAAAAAGGACCAGTCCAGGTCAGACGGATACCATGGCCAATGCGTCTTCTTCCAGGTGTCGTTGAAAGTACCCAGCTTTTCGGCGCGGGGTTTCCAGGTCATGCCGATCGGGCCAAAACCGGCAGGATTGGGACGATCGGTCGGCTGCACGATCAGCCGATCGAGATACTCGATATTTGGAAGCGGCTGGCCCTGCTGCACGCCCGCGCCGCGCCCGACTGGATTAGACCGGCTGCTCTGGCCACCGAAGGCGCGCTCGTAGCCGAGCGGCATTTTAGTGAAGGGAGCGGGCTCGCTGGGTTTCGCACCCAAGGGTCCGATGGTCCAGTGCCGATCCCCGATCACGGCGAGCGATTTGATCCGGTTGTTGACCGCAATGGAAGCACGGAGGCGCGCGACCGGCTTGCCACCGGCTGCGTGGGCAGTAGCGGCGACCAGAAGGTCGGTTTTCGGTTTGAAAGGAACGAAGTCGGTGGCATAACGCGGCGCCATGTCTCCGTCCGCCGGATCGTCACCCTGCGCGGCCGGAGTGGTCGTTTCATCAGGCACGCAGATGCCGCCTTGCACAAGGTGATAGGCTGCCTTCATGATCAACGTCGCCCGCCAATCCCCCCGTTTCGGCCGGCTGGTCGCGCTGAAGACAGTTGAGAATTTCGCTTGGGTATTGTTGACGATATGCATGTGTTTTTCCAGAAATCGCAAGATGCGCCCGGCTCATCAGCCGAGCTGGACGTTCAAGCTGTTGACCTTGACCCCGAGCGCATCGACCTCAAACATCAAGCTTGTTATATTTGTTGTTATTGCCTGAAGAGAGAATTTGCCCGCAATAATCTTGTGCATCTGCGCCGTCAGGTGGCTGACGTCGTTGGCGATTTCGGTCTTTGTCACGAATGTGTTGAGCGAGTTATCGATCACCGCTATGTGGTCGGAACATGCAGAAAGTCGAGTGGTGATCAGATCAATTTTACTATTGAGAGCCGTTATCTTTTCACCCAGGTCGTCATCCGGAATTTGAATATCTTTCCCGACGAGTTCGATATGAAGTATCGTGCCCTCGACGTGAACGCCAGTTACCTCGATATGAGCACCGGTCGCCTCGTTATGGACCGGGTAAAGGTCGGTCTGCATCACCTCCACTTCGTTCCACAATGGATTCTTGTAAACGTTGATGACCTTGCCGTGTGACACGGTATGCGTGTCACCTTTGACTTCCTGATTGAGATTCGCGTTGATCCAGGTATTCGCCGTGCCGCCCACCCAGGTATTGGTGTTGCCACCGCTCATCGAATTGATTCGCCCCTCGCCGAACAGGTTGATGTCGGCCTCATAGGCCGCATCGGCCCCGGTGGGATCGACGGAAAATGCCTTGCCGACGGCATCAGGCAGGGTTTGGTTCAGGGGCGCCTTGCCTTCCAGCTCTTGCCAGAGAGTCGTCAGATCGCTGTATCCCCCCTTATCCTGGCTGCCATCGAAATCGACACCGTTCAGCACAATATCGGCCGAAAGCGGCTTGGCCGCGGAACGTTTTGCAACCAGGTTCACGGCGCGCGGTGAGACCGCCGAAAGCCATTGCCGGCCAGGCTGTCCGTGCATGATGATCTTGTTGTCGCCGTGGTCACGCATCACCGTCTTGTTCTTGTCGCGCGGCAAATTCAGCGGCGGCATGTTGGCGCCGTTATGCACGCGCCCGGTCACGATCGGCCGGTCCGGGTCGCCCTCCAGGAAGGAGACCACCACCTCCTGGCCGACATGCGGTATCGCAATCCCGCCCCAATGCGAGCCCGCCGCCTGCTGCGATACCCGCACCCAGCAGGAGGCCTGCTCGTTGCGCTTGCCGCGCCGGTCCCAATGGAACAGCAGCCGCACCCGACCATACTCGTCAGTGTGGATGTTCTCCCCCGCCGGTCCCACCACCGTTGCCGTCTGCGGCCCCTGCACAACCGGCTTCTCTGTGAGCCGCGCCGGCCGGAACGGCATATCGGCCGGCACACACATAAATACATTGGAATACCGCGCCGGCTCGGGCGAAGAGGCGAAATACCCAGGCTCGGCGGCACTGTGCCTCACCTCGGTCAACAGATACGCACCCGGCTTCTCTCCGCCGCCACCACGGTCAGCCGAAAGCTCGAACCGCTTGCCCACATCGAAACCGGCGCAGGACCCGGTACCGGAGACAGTGTGATACCCCGCCTCATCCGCCTCCACCCGAAGCTGCGCCAGCGATTCGCCGTGGTCGGAGGCAACATAGCCGCCCGGGTAATCGAACACCTCGAACCGGCTCATCAACGGCTCCGCCACCCTGCAAGGCCGCCTTGCATGCAGGGTCATGGAGGGGTGTTCGAAATCGTAATCCTTCAGCGCATGCGCCCCGGCGCGGATGTGAAAGTCATGCGAAAGGGATGCAATGCCACCCAGATCGCCACGCGCGGCCAGAAAAGCCTGCTTTGGCTGGGTGAACGGCGCCATATGGTTGCTGTCGGCCAGCACCAGCACGTGGCGATCCGCGTGGTGCTCGTGCCAATAGAAGATGCCGGCATGCTCCATCAGGCGGGAGACGAAGGCAAAACTGCTCTCCCGATACTGCACGCAAAACGGCAGTTTCGGGTAATCGCTCATGAGCCGGAACGTGGCGTTGGTCAGCCCGTACTCGTCGAACACGCTCTGCAGAATCTCGGGAACACTCAGATCCTGGTAGATGCGGCAATCCAGGTTGCGGCTGAGGAACCATAGATACGGCACCATCTCGGCCCGCCACCGACGGTAGCCGCGCTGTGTGCCGCCCAACCGGGTCAGCCGGCGCAGATGCCCATGCAGCGGCCGCCGATGCTCCTCGGATTGGTTCTGCAGCCAGACCGTGATCGGCTTGCCCATCAGGCTGCGCACCGCATCGTCGGCAGCCTCGGTCAGCACCTCCAGCGTATAGGTGAAGCCGCGGGACATCGTCTCCACCCCCTCCAGCGCGGTCAACAGCAAGGCATCCGCGCCAAGCTCGGTGCGGACGGCCAGACTATGCCCCTCCTGGCTCACCTCCGGATCTGCACCGAAACCGTCCACCCTGCGCCTCCACCAACGTCTCTCGCTTAGGGGCGCTGCCGGGCGATGCACAGTAAATCATCTTGAAACGATATAAAGAAATATAAATCCTTACGAATCAACGTTATAGCCCTGGTCCGGCCATCATTCCCCAGCACATCCAACACCGCGGTTTTGCCCCGCGCCCGAGCAATGCTATGCACCGTCGCGCCCTGATCGCCGCGCCGCAGGATCGTCCGCTTGTCCGATGTCGCTGACACAATCGCCTTCGGCCATTTCCAGCTGGACCCCAGGCGGCGCACGCTGCTGGCCGATGGTAAACCCGTGCAGCTCCATCCGCGCGCCTTCGACCTGCTGGAATTCCTTGTCGCCAGCCGAGACCGCGTGGTCGGCCGTGACGAGATCCTCGCCCATGTCTGGCGCGGCATGGCGATCGGCGACAACAATCTCGCGGTGCAACTCTCTACCTTGCGGCGCGCGCTGCAGGAGCACGGTGCGGATGGCCTGATCATCACCTTGCCTGGCCGCGGCTACCGCTTTGTCGGTGACGTGATCGGCACCCAGGCGCCTTTGCCGCCCAGCCTGGCAGCGCCCGACAATCCGCCCGCTGCTCACAGCTCCAGGGGCTGGCGCATCGGGCTCATTCTGGTGGCCGTTGCTCTGGCCTGCTGGTATTTCGCTGCCCGCCATGGCGGCGCCCCGCCAGCAGCGCGCCTCTCTGTTGCGGTGATGCCGTTCCGTGACCTTGGCAGGCAGCCGGCGGGCCTGCCTCTGGCCGATGCGATCACCGACGATCTGACCGACGCGCTGAGGCGCCTGCCTGCCAGCGCGGCCATCGGCCGCGATATGACGGCCAGCCTGAGCCAGCATCCGATCACCGCCACCGCCATCGGCAAGCAGCTCGGCGTCCGCTATTTGCTGGAAGGCAGCATCAGCCTGGAGGATGAGGCGGTGCATGTCAGCACCCAGCTGATCGATACAGGCAGCGGCGCCACCCTCGGCGGCCAGCATTTCGATGTGGCGCGCGGCAAGCTCAGTGACGCTCGCGATACCATTGTCGGCCGCATCGAAGCTGCCCTGGATACCCAACTGACCAGCCTGGAGGGCACCCGAGCCGAGCATGAGCGGCCCGACACCCCGAACGCCACCGACCTGTTCCTCCGCGCCCGCGCCATCACCGAACACGACGATACACGGCACGGCTACGAAACTGCCCGATCACTTCTGCTGCGTGCCGTGGCCCTGCAGCCCGACTTCGCCGATGCGCAGGCTGAACTCGGCGACATGCTGATCCGCAAGGTGCGCAGCACCGACGATGCGACGCCGCAAGCCGATCTTGCCGATGCCGATGCCGCCATCGCCCGCGCGCTGGCCTTGTCGCCGCATCACCCGAAGGCGCTGGCCGCCCAGGCGCATGCCCGTTACGTCGCCAGCCGTTTCACCGATGCGGCCTACAGCGCCAAGGCAGCGCTGGAGGCCGACCCGTATAATCTGGAAGCCCAGGATGTGTTGGCCGGTTGCGCCTTCGCTACCGGCCAGCTGGAGGAGGGCACGAAGGCGCTGGAAACCCTGATCCGCCGTAACCCGGAAGGTGCGGTGGCCAAACAGCGCCTGCTGCGCCTGGGCTATCTGCTGCTCCTGCAAGGCCGTTTCGCTGAGGCAGCGGACCGCCTGAACCAGGCCATCGCCGGCGATACCGACCCAAAGCCGGGCACGGAAAGCTGGGGCCGCGCGGAAGGCGCCAGGATGTTGCTGATCGCAGCCACCGGGCTGGCCGGCCACCCTGCCGAAGCGCAGACCATGTACCAGGCCTATGAACGGCTCTGGCCGCACCGTACCATCTGGCGTCTGGCCGCCACCGCCGCCAGACCGATGGCAGCCCTGGCTGGGTTTGCCAGGATGCTTGCCGCTCTTCAGGCAGCCGGCATGCCTGCTTATGCCGATGAGCATGCCAATGATCACATCCCGCCCAGCACGCAAGACTTGAAGGATGACAAATTCGCACCCACGCCGATCGCCGTTCCAGGTGCTGCAACGATCGACACCAAAGCCCTCGCCGCCCGCCTGGCCCAGGGCCAGCCGACCCTGATCCTCGATCTCGGTGGCTGTGCGGCGATCATACAAGGCGCGCTGTGCCGAGCCGACAACATTGTGAGCTACAACGATTTC
>Ga0209611_10012301_pt1 | contig 12059 bp, 12 predicted proteins | sample S1TSphgellanicum_3_FD_187693 | JGI IMG/M metagenome (GOLD analysis project Ga0209611, IMG submission 187693) | Host-associated microbial communities from peat moss isolated from Minnesota, USA - S1T2_Fc - Sphagnum magellanicum MG (SPAdes) (version 2) | ecosystem: Host-associated > Plants > Peat...
ACGTTCATCGAGGAATGCAAGCGCGGTCCGGCGATCGAATCGGAACTGGCGACGCAGGAGAAGCGCGGCATGCCGACAGGGTTCGCCGTGCGCCATCCCATCAGCGGCGACGCCATCCCGGTGTGGGTCGGCAACTACGTGCTCATGAGCTACGGCGAGGGCGCGGTGATGGGCGTACCGGCGCACGATGAACGGGATTTCGAGTTTGCCAGGAAGTATCACCTGCCCATCAAGCAGGTCATCGACGTCGCGGGCCGCGAGTATTCCCACGCGCAATGGCAGCCGTGGTACGCGGAGCATGGCCGCTGCATTCATTCCGGCGCCTACGATGGCCTGACCTTCGAGGCGGCGGTGGACGCCATCGCGGCGGACTTGAACCGCTTGGGACTCGGCGAGAAGCAGGTCACCTGGCGGCTGCGCGACTGGGGAATCTCGCGGCAGCGCTACTGGGGTTGCCCGATTCCGGTGATTCATTGCGCGGCCTGCGGTACGGTGCCGGTGCCGGACGAGCAGCTGCCGGTGGTGTTGCCGGTGAATCTCGTGCCGGACGGCAGCGGCAATCCGCTGCTCAAGGACGAGGACTTTCTCCGGGTGAAATGTCCGCGCTGCGGCGCCGGGGCGCGGCGCGAGACCGACACCATGGACACGTTCGTCGATTCCTCCTGGTACTTTCTGCGCTTCGCGTGTCCGGACAACGACCGAGCCATGCTCGATGCGCGCGTGCGCTATTGGGCGCCGGTCGATCAGTACATCGGCGGCATCGAGCACGCCATCTTGCACTTGCTGTACTCGCGCTTCTGGACCCGCGTCGTGCACGAGCTCGGCGCGGTTCCGTTCAAGGAGCCGTTCGCGAACCTGTTCACGCAAGGCATGGTGCTGAACCAGGTGTACTTCCGGAAGCTAGAGTCCGGGCGGATCGAGTACTTCAATCCGGCGGATGTCGAGGTGACGCTGGATGCAACGGCGCAGCAGCGCATCGCGGTGCTGCGCGCCGACGGCGCGGAGGTCGAATCGGGCGGTGTCATCACGATGTCCAAGTCCAAGAACAACGGCGTGGATCCGCGGGCATTGGTGGACGAGTTCGGCGCCGACACGGCGCGCTTGTTCACCATGTTCGCCGCCCCGCCCGAGCAAACCCTGGAATGGTCGGACGAGGGCGTGCAGGGCGCTTACCGGTTCATCAAGCGTCTGTGGAAGGCGGTGCACGACCATGTGACCGAGGGCGCCGCCGCGCCGCTCGACAAGGCGGCGCTGAACGAGGCGCAGCGTGCGATCCGGCGCCAGGCGCATCAGACGCTGGCGAAGATCACCGACGACATCGGACGGCGCCGCACCTTCAATACCGCGATCGCGGCGGCCATGGAACTCTTGAACGCGCTGGCGAAGTTTCCGCAGGGCTCGCCGCAAAACTCGCCGCAGGGCTCGCCGCAAAACTCGCCGCAGGGCTCGCCGCAGGATCGAAGCGTGATGCAGGAGGCGCTGGAGATCGCCGTGCTCGGATTGTCGCCCATCATCCCGCACGTCACCCATGTGCTGTGGCGTGAACTCGGCCACCGGACCGCGTTGATCGATGAGCCCTGGAGGGCGGTGGATCCTTCGGCTCTGCAGACGTCGACGGTCGCGCTCGTGGTGCAGGTCAACGGCAAGCTGCGCGGACACATCCGCGTTGCGGTCGGCGCGGACGAGGCGACGGTGCGCGAGGCGGCGCTCGCAGATCCCAATGTGCAGAAATTCATCGGCGGTGCCGCCGTGCGCAAGGTGATCATCGTGCCGGGAAAACTCGTCAATATCGTGGTTTAATCCTACATGACCTTGACATCCTCCCCGGCCTGAACGACGGGAATTCCTACGGAGCTATGAATACGCATTCACAGTCTCTTCGGCGGGTTTCTGCTTCAACGCGACCGGCCAGGAGTACTTGGCTTAGGCGTAGCCGTATCGCTCTCCGAGCGCCTTCAGTCTCCGGCGCTGCCGCGATTCGCAAGGCGCCGTGACGCGCGGCGCGGGCCGGTGGCGGGCATCGCTCGGGGCGCTGGCGCTCGCCGGGCTCGCGGCCTGCGGATTCCGGCTGGCGGGCAGCGATCCGTTGCCGGCGGTGCTGGCGCGCCCATATCTGTCGCTCAAGGATCCGTACACCGATTTTTCGCGCGACTTCGAGCATCAACTGAAGAGCGCCGGCGCCGCGCTGCAGTCGGTGCGCGCGAACTCCACCGCGACCATCGACGTGACCAAGGACTTGGTCGAGCAGCGGACCCTGTCGGTGTCGGCGCTCAATATTCCCACCGAGTATGAACTCACCTACACGGTCACTTTCGGTGTCCGGGGTCCCGACAAGGAATTGCTCTCGCCGCAAACCATCAGCCTCTCGAAGGACTACAGCTTCGAGGAGAATGTCGCACTCGCGAAGGAACATGAGGCCGATATCCTGCGGCAACAGATGGCACACGACCTCGTGTCGATCGCGATGCGCCGTCTGACGAGCCTCAAGTAGCGCATGGCAGCCGTCGCAATGCGCCGTCTGACGAGCCGCAAGTAGCGCATGGCAGCTGTCGCAATGCGCCGTCTGGCGAGACTCAAGTAGCGCATGGCAGCTGTCGCGATGCGCCGTCCGACGAGCCTCAAGTAGCGAGGCTCGATCGCGTGCTGTTGCTCAACGCCATCGATCGGATGAGCCTCGAACTGCTGCTCACGCGTTACGGGTTGGAGTTGCAGCTGGTGGCACCCCACGAAGTCATTCCCGGATCCTACTGGGGCGAACGCGAAGCGGGCTTGATCGGCGCGCGGATCTTCGCGCGCCTCGACACGCCGCTGCATTCGATACTGCACGAGACCGCGCATTTCATCTGCATGACACCGGAGCGGCGCGCCGGATTGGACACGGATGCCGGCGGCGACGACGCGGAAGAAAGCGCCGTCTGTTATTTGCAGGTGGCGCTGGCCGAATCGTTGCCGCGCGTCAGCCGCGAGCGGATATGCCGCGACATGGATGAGTGGGGATACAGTTTTCGCTTGGGCAGCGCCGCGGCCTGGATGGCCGAGGACGCCGCCGACGCCCGCGACTGGCTGATCCGTCACGGGCTGCTCGATTCGCTGGGGGCCATTACGCATGCCTGCCGGTGACGCGCGTCCGGACATCGAGCCGCGGCCGGACTCTGCGGTGCGGCCGGACTCCGCAGCGCGTCCGGACATCGAGCCGCGGCCGGACTCTGCGGTGCGGCCGGACTCCGGGGCACAGCGGGTCGCCGCGGTACAGCCGATCGTTGCGGTACGGCCGGCCGCCGGCGCCGTGTCGCGGCGTACCGCGCTCGCCGGCCTTGCGGCGCTGTTCGCCGGCGGCTGCGGACGGCTGGCCTTCATGGCGGCGAATGCGCCCGCCCGGTTCGGCAAGCACCGGCGCTACGCCGATATTGCCTACGGGACGCACCCGCAGCAGCGGCTCGACGTGTATGTACCCGAGCGTGCGTCGGCCGAGCCCCGGCCGATGGCGGTGTTCTGGCATGGGGGACGCTGGAGCTTTGGCGACAAGGCCGATTATCGTTTCGTCGGCGCGGCGCTCACCGAACTCGGCATGGTCGCGGTGGTGCCGAACTATCGGCACTACCCGGAAGTAAAAATGGCGGGGTTCATGGACGATGCGGCATGTGCCGGGTTGTGGGCGGCCGCGCACGCCCGCGACTACGGATCGGCCGGTCGGTTATTCTTGTCGGGACACTCGGCGGGCGCGCATATGGCGGCGCTGCTGGCGCTCGATACGCGCTACTTTGCCGCCTGCGGCGAGCCTCGGCCGTCGATCGCCGGCGTCATCGGTCTGTCCGGACCGTACGATTTTTTGCCCCTGCGCGAAGCCGACGTGCAGGATATGTTCGGCCCCCCCGCGAACTATCCGCAGTCGCAGCCGATCGATTTCGTGAGCGCCGGCGCGCCCCCCATGCTGCTGGTGCATGGCCAAAAGGACGATACGGTGTGGCCGAAGAACTCGCGCAACCTGGCGAGCGCCCTGCAGGCGTGCGGCGTCGCGGCGACGCTGAAACTGTATCCGCATCTCACGCACGCCGACACGGTCGCGGCCTTGAGCTTGCCGGCGCGAGGCCGTGCACCGACGCTCGCCGATATCGCCGCGTTCGTGCGGCAGCAGTCTTGAGAAAAAGCACGAACGTCGCCTCGGCTGAAGCGCAATTGTCGCAAGCCAAAAAGGCCCGGACAAGCTGCTACGCCGCATTGGCCGCCACGCTCGGCGGCATCGCTGCGGCAGCAGCATTTAAAAATTGCTACGCGGCGTCGGCCGCCACGCTCGGCGGCATCGCATAACATCGCCCGAAGCGGTTCTCGAGGAACGCCGGCAGCTTGATGTCTTCCTGGCGCACCAGGCCGGACTGCGGCAGCTTGCCGCTGCAGAGCATGTCGAGCACGGCGCAGATGCCGCCCGCGGTGGTGATCTGGATGGCGCTGCGCACCCGGCCGCCGAGCGGCGCCGCATAGATCTTGTGGGCGTAGGTTTCCTGCATGAGCTGGCCGCCGCGCAAGCCGCTCACGGTCACGAAGACGATCACGACGTCCTGCAGAGTGATCGGAACCGCATGCTCCAGGATGTCCTTCAGGAGCTCGCGCCGATCGCGCAGCCGCAGGTCGTTCAGCAGCGCTTTCATGATGGCGGCATGGCCGGGGTAGCGGATGGTGCGGTAATTGAGATTGCGCACCCGGCCGGCGAGCGTTTCGCACAGGGTGCCGAGGCCGCCCGAGGTGTTGAACGCCTCGTAGAGAATGCCGTCCAGGGAGAACTCCTCCAGTTCTTCCAAGGGCTGCGTTTCGCGCAGCTGCCCGTTGACGATGGCTTCGCAGGGTTCGCAGTACTCGTTGATTACGCCGTCCGTGCTCCAGGTCAGGTTGTAGTTGAGCGCATTGGAGGGAAATTTCGGCAGCGCACCCACGCGCATGCGAACGTCCTGCAGCGAGTCGAAGCGCGCGGCGAGGTCACTCGCGACGATGGTGATGAAACCCGGCGCCAGGCCGCATTGCGGAATGAAGGCGGTGCGGGCGCCTTCGGCGAGCTGCTTGACCACGCGCGTACTGGCGACATCCTCGGTCAGATCCAGGTAGTGGGCGCCGGCTGCCTTGGCGGCTTCGGCGATCACCCGGGTCGCGTGATAGGGCGCCGCGCTCAACACGGCGAAGCGGCCGGCGAGGAGCGTGCGCAAGGTGTCGGCCTGGGTGATGTCGGCGACCACCTTGACGACGGGCACCCGGGTTTCGAGCCGATCCAGCTGCTGCTGGGAGCGGTCGACGACCGTCACCGCATAGTCGCCGCAGCCCCCCAATAGCTCCGCGATCATCGACCCAATCTTCCCCGCACCAACGATAACGATGTTCTTCATGCCGGCTCCAAATACAGAATTGGACGATATTTTCCCCTGCGGCCCCTGTGAATGGTAGGGTTGTATTAGACGTTTTTAAGGTCTTATGACTGCGATACGCAGGGTAGTATAGGCGAATCGCCATGGATGCCATCGATGACAGACTGCTCGCCGCGCTGCGGGCAAACGCTCGGATATCCACCGCCGAAATGGCCCGCCTGGTCGGAAGATCCCGCACCAGTGTGCAGAGCCGCATCGAGCGCCTGCAGAAGCAGGGGATCATCGTGGGCTACGCCGTGCTGCTCGCGCCGGAGCACGGCCTGGGCGCCGTGCGCGCCCACGTCATGATCAAGGTGGGGCCGAAGGAGGCGCGGGCGGTCACCGCGGCGCTGCGCGGCATCCCGCAGGTGCGGGTGCTGCACTCGGTGAGCGGCGATGTGGATTTGATCGCGGTCGCGGCCACGGCCTCGGTTGCCGAGATGGACCAGGTCATCGATCGCATCGGTGCGGTGGACGGCGTCGAACGCACCACCTCGTCGATCATCCTATCGACGAAATTCGAACGCTAGCCATCGCTGACAGGCGCCAATGCGGTGAGGCCCGCTGCACGAGTGATTGGGCAAAATTAAATCTTTGCCGATGGCCCGTCCGCGTCGATGCCCGTCCGCGTCGATGCCCGTCCGCGTCGATGCCCGTCCGCGTCGATGCCCGTCCGCGTCGATGCCCGTCCGCGTCGATGCCCGTCCGCGTCGATGCCCGTCCGCGTCGATGGGCCTAGACGAACCCCTGCAGCCGTGTAACGGTGGCATCCGCGGGTTGCATGCCGTACACCGGCGGCTGCGGACAGGTATCGATGACCACGAGCTGGGTCCCGGCCGGCAGCGCCAGCCGCTCGCGCGTCCAGCGCCACATCTGACCGTTCGCCCCGCGTTCGAGCGGATGCGATCCGACCGGCCAAACGGCAGTGTCATCCAGGCCCACCGCCTCCCCGTCGATCTGCAAGTCAAACACCCGGACACCGAGCCTGCGCCGATCCTGGCACCCGGGCTCGACTTGGGCGGGCACGAAGCTGCGGGAGCGCAGTTCGATGTTCGTTCCGCCCGGCGGCAGCAGCAGGGCGAGGCGCCGTGCGCTCAAAGAAATCGCATCGATGCGCTGGCCATCGACCAGTGCGTGTAGATCCGGATCCTCGGTCAAGAGCTTGAGTGCGACGGCCCGCGCCAGCAACGCGCTCCGTGCCTGCTCGAGGCGCTCTCCCTCGATCACCAAGGGCAGGCAGGTCTCGGCCCAGTGCTTCGCTGCAAAGTCCGGATGCGCCTGCAGGTACGCCCCGCCATTGTTGAAAAATCCTGCGCGGTTCCCGGTATCGAGATAACTCTCGGCTGCCAACCCTTCCGCAAGCAGCAGGTCATGGCTGTCGAGTTCCACATGCCAGTACTCGACGCTCGCCAGCGGCACTTGCACGATGCTGGCGCCGTTCACCAGTCGCTCTGCCTGTATCAGCACGCCGTCAATGCCTGCGACGCCCGCGACGAAGATCGCATGGCCCGGACTCACCCACAGATCGCGCGCCGGCACGCCGTCCGCCAAGGCGCCCGCCTGGATGCGGATCGGCCACACCGTCTTTGGGCTGGGATGACGCGCGCAATCCACCCGCCGGGACCCCAGCCAGCGTACCGGTCGCTGCGCGCCGGAGGCCGTGACGAGCGCATCGCCGACTTGAAGCTTCTCGACCGCGACTTCGCCACGATCGGTCAGAATGCGTGTGCCCGCCACGTAGCAGACGGGCTCGATCGTCACCTCACCGTTGCCGGTATTGATGTCGCGGTAGTCAAAGACCTCGGTCACGAGGTGTGGGTCCAAATAGGACCCGCCGCCGCCGCCGCCGCCGGTGCCGCCACTCGCGCCGCCGCCACCGCCGCCACCACCGTAGCCGCCCCCGCCGCCGCCGCCGACGGCGCCGCCGCCCCCACCGCCGCCGAAGCCGCCGACGCCCCCGGTGGCGCCCGTGCCCCCGGCGCCGCCCTTAAAAGATGACCCGGCAATGGCACCTGCGCCGGGCTTGACGAGGTGGGATACGCCTCCACCACTGCCGCCGGTAAAGCCGCCGCCGCCGCCGCCGAAACTGCCGCCGCCGCGACCCGCGGCGCCTTCGGCCCCGCCGAGGCCGCCGCTGGCGCTGCCGCCATGGCCGCCTGTCGGGCCACTATTGCCGCCGCCGCCGGTGCCGTGACTGAAATTAGCTGGATTGCTACGGGCGCCGCCGCCGCCCCCGGCCACTTCCAGGATGTGGCCATCAGCCTCGTCGATCACGAAACTGCCACCCCCACCGCCGCCGCCGTTATCCTGCGAGCTTCCGCCTTCGCCGCCGACGACGATCTCGAGCTTGGTTCCGGCTTCCAGAAACACATCACCACCGACCGCGGCGCCGTCGCCGCCAGATTGTAGGTCACCTACAAATTCGCCGCCCTCTGCGCCGTTGGCGATGATTTCATAGGTCCCGCTGGTTCCGATCGTATACGTCGTAATGCCGGGCGTCGTGAAGGTCTCGGTTGAATTTGTCATACAATCCCTTGGTGCCAGCCGTAGGAAAAGCATATTTTAGACCGCAACGCCAGTCCAGCACGCGGCGATCGTGGAGCCCTGCGCCGACGCCGTGATCAAAGGAGGGCCGAAGGAAGCACGCACGGTCACGCGGCGCTGCATCCCGCAAGTGCGGGTGCTGCACTCACACGGGATCATTGTCGGCGAAAATTGAACGCTGACCGGCGCCAAGGCGTACTCTAACGCGCTGCCCATCGCAGGCAACGCGACATTTGAACGTTCGGCGAAGAGCCGACCTCGTCACACGCAAGGAGGCCTTCCCTTGAAACCCCAACCATCGGCAGAAACGCACGCGGCGCCATTCGAGTTGGCCTTGCGAATCCGGCACCCATCGATCGACCCGGCCAGTTTATCTCGCGAGCTACGGGTCGAACCGACACACAGCTTTCGCGCGGGCGAGCCGCGTGATACGCGCAGCGGCGGGCTGCCTCCCTCGGTTCACGGCGAAAGCTACTGGCTCGGTGTGCTCGATGCGTCCTCCTGGCCATCGAGCGCCTGGTATTCGGGATTCGCGCATCTACAGGCCGCCGAGAGCAAGTACGGCAAGGCGCATTCCCAATCTCTGGGTTTCGCGCTGGAGATGATCACCAGAAGCTGGATTCGCACGCATTCCGCTCTGTTCGAGCGCATCGGCGCGGAGGGCGGCCAGGTCAGCCTGCTGGTGTCGCTATCCCCCGCGGCCGTGGGCAGTTTCAGTCTGGCACCCGAGGTCACCCGAAAATTCGGCGAGCTGGGCATCACGATCGAATTCGAAATGACGGGTGATTGAGTGACCAAAGATTCGATGAAACTCGGATACGTCATTCTCTACGTTCCCGATGTGGCGGCGACGGTCGACTTCTACGAGCGTGCCTTTGGCATCGACCGACGTTTCGTGCATGAGAGCGGGCAATACGCCGAGATGGAGACCGGGGCGACCGCGCTGGCCTTCGCGGCGGAGGACATGGCCGAGTCGACGGTTCCCGATTTTCAGCGCAACAGGCTCGGGAATCCGCCCGCGGGAGCGGAGATTTCATTCGTGACCGCCGATGTCGCCGGCCGGTTCGCGCGCGCAGTCGATTCGGGGGCAACCCCGGTCGCCCCGCCGATGCGCAAACCCTGGGGCCAGGAGGTATCTTACGTCCGCGACCGCAACGGCTTTCTGGTGGAGATCTGCAGCGCGATTGCGGGCTGATGCGAACAACTGGCATCTCCTCGAGCGAACAACTAGCATCCCCATAGCCAATACAACCATCGTCTCCTGGAGCCAAAAAAGGGAGCCAATGATGTCAGGCAGCTTGAGGCTGGGAACGATTTCGCAGATCTCGCGTACCGTCCGGAACATTTCAGAAGCCCAAAAGTGGTACGGCGAGGTATTGGGTCTCAAGCACCTGTACTCCTTCGGCAATCTCGCATTTTTCGATTGCGGCGGAATCCGCCTGTTCCTGTCCGAGGCGGAAGCACCCGGCGGCACCGAGTCGATCATCTATTTTCAAGTGACCGATATTCACTCGGCCCATGCCGAGCTCACGGAACGCGGCGTCGAATTTCTGGGCGCCCCCCATATGATTCACCGACAAGCGGACGGCACGGAAGAATGGCTGGCGGAGTTCAATGACAACGAGGGCAGGCCGCTGGCGATGCTGTCCCAGGTGCGCAAGTTGGATCTTTAAGTCGGCGGGATCGCGTCGATCAATTTCGTTTGGAGCCGTTTCCGTTGACCGAAAGAACACCGAGAATCGTCTACCCGCTGCTGGTGCCCGACGCATCCATAGCGGCGATCATGATCGTCGACGGGTTGATTCTGGCGCGTAATCATTGGGTGGGCGCTGCCTATGCAGTTGGCGGGCTGTTTTTCGGCCTGCGGTTTATTCGGGATCTCTCGACCAGGGTGACCGGCGTGGGCGTGACCCAACTGACATGGCGCGGGCGCCTGCGGTTGAATTGGGTTGACGTCACCGGGGTCGTGCGCAAGCCACGATCAGTTCTCTTGTCGGGCGCTGGGGGTAGCATCGTGCTGCCAATTGAGAGTTTCAGCGATAGCAATGAGACGATGAGATTCATCTACTCGCGCTTACCGCCGGAATTGGGTGTCGCCGCGGATGCCGCCAACTCCTGACGATCGGTGGCGTCGGCCCCTCAGGAACTTGAAAACCTGTTTGCAAGCAAGGTCCTGTCTCGACTAATCCCTCAGCCAGTTTTCGATGCGCAGTCCGTCGATGCGCGCAAACTCCGTGTCGTTGTCCGTCACCAGTGTGTGGTCAAGCACCATTGCCTGCGCCGCAATGAGAAGATCGTTGCCTCCGATCGGGGTGCCGGCGGCCTCGAGTTTTGTGCGGATCAAAGCGTAAATTTCGTCGACTGGGGAATCGAGGGGCAGGGTATCGATGACGCCAAGCACAGCCTCAATCTGCGCGCTCAGTCGCGGCGACGCTTTCTTCGTGGTCCCATACCGAAGTTCTGCGGCGACGATGATGCTGGTGCATATATTCGGTTCGCCGATCGCCTTGATGCGATCCGCTACTTGGCCCTGCGGATTTCTCACCAGGTTCGACACGATGTTGGTGTCGAGCAGGTAACGCATCAGAGGGCGATTTCGTCGGGAGTCTCGTCGGGGACAGGCGGAAATTCTTCCCCGAGCTGCCCGAGGGTCGCGAGTACGGCGAGCAGCGAGCGCGGCGCAGCCGCTTCAATGATCAGCTTGTTGCCCTCCTTACGCATGATGGCGTCATCGCCGGGGAGTTCGAACTCCCGGGGAATACGGACGGCCTGGTTTCGACCGTTCTTGAACAGTTTAACGTGTCTTTCTGGCATATGTCATAGCATATGCCAATCGCGTCGTTCTCGCCAGGCGAGAGCAGCTCGCGATGCATAGGCCCGCCGGGGTCGATGGGTCAGGGAGCCGAGCCGACGAAACCGTGCAACTGCGTAACGGTATCGTCCGCGGGTTGCATCCCGTAGACCGGAGGTTGCTCACACGTATCGATGACGACGAGTCGCGTCCCCGCCGGTAGCGCCAGCCGCTCTCGCGTCCAGCGCCATGATTGGCCGTTCGCCCCTCGCTCGAGCGGATGCGATCCGAAGGGCCAAACGGCGGGGTCATCCAATCCCACCCCCTCCCCATCGATCTGCAGATTGAAAACCCGGATGCCGAGCCTGCGCCGATCCGTGCACTTGGGCTCAACCTCCGCGGGCACGAAGCTGCGCGAGCGCAGTTCGATGCTCGACCCGCCCGGCGGCAGCAGCAAGGCGAGGCGCCGTGCATTCAAGCGCAGCGCATCGATGCGCTTGCCATCGACCACCGCGTGCAGATCCGGATCTTCGGTCAGGCACCCGAGCGCGACCGCACGGGCGAGCAACGCGGCCCGCGCCTGCTCGAGGCGCTCTCCCTCGAGCACCAAGGGCACGCAGGTCTCGGCCCAGTGCTTGGGCGCAAAGTCCGGGTGGGCTTGCAGGTACGCGCCGCCGTTCTTGAAGAATGCTGCCCGATTACCGGTATCGAGATAACTCTCGGCCGCCAGTCCCTCGGCGAGCAAGAGATCATGGCTGTCGAGTTCCACATGCCAATACTCGACGCTTGCCAGCGGCACTTGCACGATGGTGGCGCCGTTCACGAGTTGCTCCGCTTGGATCAGCACCCCGTCGACGCCCGCGCCGCCCTCGACGCCCTCCAAGCCTGCGACGAAAATGGCGTGGCCGGGACTGACCCACAGATCGCGCGCCGGCTCCCCTTCGCCAAAGGCGCCTGCTTGGATGCGGATCGGCCACACGGCCTTGGGATAAGGATGACGTGCGCAATCCACCCGCCTGGACCCCAACCAGCGCAGCGGTCGCTGCGCGCCGGAGGCGGTCACGAGTACATCGCCCACGGCAAGCTTCTCGACCGCGACTTCGCCGCGATCGGTCAGAATGCGCGTGCCCGACACGTAGCAGACGGCCTCGATCGTGACCTCACCGTTGCCGAAGTTCACGCCAGCGTACTTGAAGGTGTCTGTGAAAGATCCGGCCAAATAAGACCCGCCGCCGCCGCCGCCGCCATTGCCGCTGCCACCTCCGCCGCCGTAGCCGCCGCCGCCGCCGCCGCCGCTGCTTCCGCCGCCCCCGCCACCCCCGACTCCGCCGCCG
>Ga0209611_10012302_pt1 | contig 12059 bp, 12 predicted proteins | sample S1TSphgellanicum_3_FD_187693 | JGI IMG/M metagenome (GOLD analysis project Ga0209611, IMG submission 187693) | Host-associated microbial communities from peat moss isolated from Minnesota, USA - S1T2_Fc - Sphagnum magellanicum MG (SPAdes) (version 2) | ecosystem: Host-associated > Plants > Peat...
ATGATGTGAGGCCAACCACTCCAGAAGGGAGATAATTCAACATCCTGCAGTCACATAGACTTAGGCATTTCAACACATGTAGTTTCCCTACTGCGTCTGGTAAAATCTATAGATTATCACAATCAGAGAGGTCAAGACAAACCAAATCCTTAAGATTACCAAGTTCCTCCGATAAACTGTAAAACTGTCCATAGCTTCGATCCAGAACCCTCAGTTTTGGAAAATTGATCAAGAAACTTTCTGGTACAAACTGTATTGGATTTCCACCAAGTAGTAGAGAGACCAATTTAGGTGCATAAAAACTCTCAGGAAGTCTCTCCAACTTGTTTGTGTCCAATGATAGTTTTAGAGCTTCCGATATTGCTGTACACTCCTTGGGGTTTTCTTCCAAATTTTGACCTGCTCAATAAAAATAAAGCTGTTTTCCAGGGGGTGTGCCACAATCCTTTTCCAGTATGTAGAAAGCCAAGTCTCTCATCACATCATGTACCTTGAACCTCAGTAAATCCCCTCCATCTGAATCAACCTCTCTATGTGACTTAATGAATGATCGCCTCCACAACTTATTTAACAAGGAAAATGCATCCACTCTAGGATCATCTCCACCATTTCCAGGAACCAACCCCTCCCCTATCCAATGCCACAAAATGTCTTCAAAGTAAATCTGACAATCCTCAGGAAATGCTGCAAAGTAAAGAAAACAGTCCTTGAAGCGCCAATCATCCTCAGAGAGGAGATCATAGCCAAGCTTCAAACGCTCATACAACTCCTCTTCCACAGTCCTCTCTTGCATGCATGATTCCCTTAGCTTCTTCAGTAGTGGTTCCCATTGAAGTTCAGGTGAGGTCTTTCCAAACATTGCTCTGCCTATAACCTTCAGAGCTAATGGAAGACCTTGGCACTCCTCAGCCATGGACTGTGCTAATGCCTTTAATTCAGATGGAGCATTGGATGGTGATCTGAATGCATGCACACAAAAAAGGCTCCAACTATCCTCCTTTAAAAGAGGAGTCATATGCACTTGGTTTATGTGTGGACTTATACAAGAGATATAAGCACTGAGGATTTTTAGATTGCTCTCAGCTAAAAATCTAAAAATCCTCAGGGCTTGTATAAGTCCAAGATATTTTAGGATTTCTATGCTTGGTAGGTTGCGGGTTTTTTCTTCTTTTCTTTTGTTTGACATGAGTTTTGAAGCCTTTTTTATGTTGGGGCTTGTGTGCATTGAGACTGAATTTAAGTTGATACAATTTCCAATGCAATTGGGAGTTTTTTTTTTTCACACAAAAAGAATGGGTGAGGAGAGGGGCACTAGAAATAAAAATGTAATTTTTAAACTGCAGTTTGTGATTAAAAAATAGTTGTCAACAACATTAACAATGAAAATAACATGGGTTGGATAAGGCCCGCTTTACATTAAGAGTCAGGGCCAAAAAACTTGGGGCCAACTTTGAGCATTTTTGGGTTGCAAATTGGCCCCAAGTTACTAATAAATCCTAGAACATTGACGTCAGGATATTAATAAATGTTAAAAAATTATTAATAATGTTGATTGGTCCAAAGTTCTTGTAACAATCACCAAACTTGAAGCTTGATTCTCACAAGTGTGCATCCTTTAGATTTCAATCTTTAAAAATAACTTACGTAATAGCAAGTTTAATGCAAGATCCTGATTCCCAACTTCAACAATAAGAAAATAATCACTGAACCTAAAGTTTAATTATCCCAAGTTTGCAACATTTAAACTCCAAACTCCAAACACAAATTACTTAATCGCAAGCTTAATGCCAGATTTTGGCTTCAACGATAAAAAAATTATAAAAATGAATTCAATTTGTAAAGAAGATTTCTACTCACCTTAAACCTCCAGAATTTGTGGTCTGTGTGCAATAGCCATAGTGCTCTAATAGTGGCTACAAAATTTAGAGCGTTGATGTTAAGGAGCTGTCACTAAGAAAACCATGATCTAAACAAGTAAAGATGACATCTTATTAGAATAGATCAAAAATTGGAGGCAACATTGTGGTGGAGTTGGTTGAAGAGAGAACAACATTACAACTCCATTTTGCAAAACTTTGCAAACACAAAAATGCTTGTAGCAACACAATGGTGACTTGTGATGTGCCTCTTTCAAAAGGCGACATCTTGTGGTCCTCTTGCATTTTACAAACTAACAACCATCTTTGTCATTGATAGAAAAGATGACCTCTCTTTTTTAAAAGGATGTCAAATGATGGCGATTTGGACAAAATAGAAGCCTTGATTTAGGACAAGGAGGTAGAAAGGTTTTTTTTAGGTCGTCAATATGTGAAATTTCTCCACTATAAAAACACTAGTGCTATTAGAGAAAAGAAACTAAAAAACAAAAAGATAGAAATAAAAAGAAGTGCTCTCCACAACTTTGAAAGGCATTATTACAAGCTGATGCTGTAAAGTACACTTGAGGAATGTGAAGCAAACAATACATGTTCGAAATATTATTATTTCTTAATCTTCAAAGTTCGATGAATGTGTTTGATATTCGTCATGTTTAAAATATTATTCTGTTTTGACGCATGTTAATTAATATGCTTAGCATTCATCCCTTGTAGTCATATATATTTTTAGGAGTTAGGTTAGCGTTAAATGGTGACAACTCTAGTATGGTTAGATGCTGGCCAGGTTAGGGTTAAATAGCAGCTGTTTTAGGGTTAGGGTTAAATGGCGGCTATTTTAGGGTTAGAAAGCTGCATATGTTATAGTGATTTTGAACAGGTCTTCAGTACTTCCTATCAAGTTTTGAAGTTCAAAGTTTGTCTTACAGGTTCTATTGTAGCTTTTGAGTGCACATAGAGTTTGTTCATAATAGTAGTTTTGGAGTGCAGATAGATTTTGAAATTAGTTTGTTGCAACTTGTAACTCATAGTTTATGGTTGTAACTTGAGACATCTAACTCCTTTCGTCAATACAATTGCAGCCTTTCAGAAAGTATGAGGTAGTGGTTCATGCTTTGTTTTCTAGCGATTTAGAAAAATGCATTGGCTCCTCTTTTGCACGTATTTTTGAAAGCCTTCTAGAAGAAGGCCAGGAGAAGAATTTCGCCCCTTCATCTTCTCTGCTCACCCCAGTACTACTTACTATGCTTTCTTACAGCTCTTGGCTGGCTCTAAGATTGAGCCACGCTTAACGGAATTGTATGGCTTGCCTTTGCGAGATTAGGTTGCCGGAGCAGGTTTGAATGCTACTTGCCGCGTGCGAGCTTGCTTCATACATCGACTACGATCCGCAGAGCTGTCCAGCGTGTCGGTAGGAGGCATTTTCATAATCTATTGAAGAGCCCTGAAGATTGTGTGGCCTGCCATTGTGAAGTCAGATCATCGAAAGGGTTTTGGAATGCTCCTTGCTGCTTACGTCTGTGATAATAGAACCAGTGTTCGAGCTTCATGCAGCTTCACTGAACTGTACTGTCCAATGTAGTGTGGAGAGTACAAAAGACGAGTCATGTGTGTCTCGGTCTTTGTCGTTTCTGCACGGGGAACAGCCTCGGAAAAGCACACGGTTGATATTTCCTAATTTGGATGGTTTTGCTGTCTCCCATGAGAAATGAGCGCTGTACTCTAGCGTCGATAGTTCTCGACCCTAGGCGGTTTGAAGGCTTGCTAGTAGTTTTCGACTCTGACTACTCTGGAGTGTCCATTCTCGCAGCCGATGACCATCTCCTGGTATGCGACCAGCTTGCATGCAACTTTATATTCTAGGGCATCTACAAAGCCACAATTTGTGATATTGTGCTAGATGGACTCCTACTGTCTAGTTTACTTGTTAGTTGTGCATTGATTGTGTGCTGAACACTTGGAAGCTGGCGGATCAGTTCAGTAAATTGCTTTCCAATGGCACTTGAAGTTTACGTTTTGAGAGTTGCAGAAATCGTATTCCAGAACGAGGGGTCCTACCTGTTGGTTCTCAAGTACCTTGAACTATTTGAAGGCTTGTCTTCAACAAATTGCCTTTGCATCAGCAGGACTAGACCTTCCTCTATGCGCGAAGTTGATGAGGTACTAAGCATATGAGTTCCTTTTTGAAGAGATTATGTTGTCGAAATTCAAAGGAAGTTTTCCGCGTGTCGTCAGTTAATGGCTATTCCTTCTTAGGGTGCTTCCAGACACAGGAATTTCAGTCTTTTTTTTGATGATGTAACATTTTGGGGTGCTGGACTCTTTGTTTATGTGTTTATGGCCGAACATCTCTTGCTTAGGGCCTAGTGATTTGTAAACTTTGTGAGTAGTTCTTTGTTTAAGAATCAACAACTTTCGACTAAGCATGTCAGAAAATCCAATCAGTCAAGGGCCAAAAACCAGCTGAATAACATGTAATGTATTGTTTTCTTGCCCTTCAGGGTGTTTTCAAATAATGTGCCTGCAGAGTCTGGCTTTTAGAATAGTACTGTCTATATGTCTGTGGCAGGTGACAGCGTCTACAAATTTACTCTCTATTGCTTGATTGGAAGAGCAGATTTCAACAATGTCCGACAGGGTATGGTATTTGTAACCACACAAGTTTGTCGGGGATTTTCTCCCCATGTGAAAGAAAGAAAATTGGATGCTTGAGCAACACCACCATTTGTATCGCAGCTCCCAGAAGTGCCGTTTTTTGCCTATCGATCCAATGAAGAACAATAGCCATTAGTTCTTGAGAGCAACACCCCTCCTCTTAGATGCTACGAGAGCCACTTTTACAAACAGTGAGGATTCTTGGATTCCCCTCAGCTTTTAAAAATAGAGTTGATTGGCAGTTCACCAATGAATGACACTACAAAGACACATGGTATCTATGAGTGTTACCATATCATAAGCCATCTTGATCATCATGGCCGCTAGTTCTGTGAGTTGCTTTCACCCTGCAGATTGGTCCAATTTGTGATACTAGTTTATTTGCAAGCGTTTGGGTTTGAGCCTCCCATTCTGTTATGTTATGTTATAAGCATAACATAATGTTTATAAATCAATTGGTGGTTTGGTCTGAGCAATTTCAAATGCTTAGTTATGCTGTGATTTGGATCTTGATTATTGCACAATGTTTTGAATGTGGAATTTTGATGGCAGAGTGATCGGCCAGTGCATCTGCTATGGTCGCCTTCTGGAGACAAGGATAGGACTGAATTGGATATGGTGTTGTTCCATGGGCCCCAATTAACTGCAAATGATAGTGATGCCTGGAGTAGCACATGGACACAACGAGATAATGATGATGTATGTTGGCCTCGAGAATGGCTGCCGTTTGATTTGGGGGAAACTGTTCACATTTTCTCCATATCTTACAATGTACATGTATATAATCATGTATCGGAGATTGCACATAACCTATTCCAGACTCTCATGGATCCTAGGTACGAAGTCATCTCTGTTTAATTGTCAAAATGGCATGCTCGGGCAAATTGACCACTAAGCAATGTTCTACAAACCTAAACATTGCACTCAAACACTATTTTGTTAGTTACAAAAAAAATTTGTGCCAAACCTTCATATTAGAACTTTAAAGATTTGAAATGAACATTCAATATGTTGTGGCTTTACAAATTGCAATCCACTTCTACTGAAGTGTGTGAAACTTTATGAACCTTATAAAGGTTGTTGCAGCTTGAGCATCTAAATACTGTAGTGCTTTCACTCACAAATATATCAAGCAAACTAAAGTTTTCAGCTCTAAGATTTGTAATTCAGTTATTTGGTCATTTCTCGAAGTGCATGGAAAATCTGTATGCTTGTAAGTAGTACTAAATATCAGCCACTTATAATTGATGTTGCAATGCTTCCTGATAAAGGAATATAGCACACTAATGTATTGTGCAGGTTGAATGGAATTGTCCTTGTGAAAATACACTGTTGTTTAAGATTGGAGTTTGGATTTCAACTGGAAATTCTGAAATTCTAAATTGTGGAAGTGCCATGAGGAGAGCTATAGTCTGGGAAATGTTGAGCGGTTTTTTGTGCGTAATGGCAGAGTTGTGCACTCCCAAGATATGTTTCAGTCACACATAATTATAGACTTAACTAATATGAAATGTACAAGTTACTTAAATGTTCCCTGAAAAATCAGCTTAGCAAATGAATATGTTTTGTGCAGGTATAAATGGCGTCATCCTATTGTGCTAATAGGCCATAGTTTTGGAGGGTTGGTGTTGAAGAGCTTGGTTGTAAAATTGAAGAGGGAATCAACCATCCGAAACCGTCCCAACCCCTGGTCTGAAGCTACTGTGCAGTGTGCAAAAGTGTTTTTGAAAAATGTGAGAGGGGTGGCTTTCTATGCTGTTCCACATGCTGGATCAAAGAATCTTGCTGAATATGTGAACAAGTTGAACATCAAACATTGTCCTGGAATAATGGATAACATTCAGCCTGGGCTTCGAGATATGGAACAGTTATCAGTGGATTTTGATCGCATTGTTGAGGAAAACGAAATTGCTATATATGCTTTTTGTGAGGGCAGGCCAATGGAGCAAATGGTATGTATATGTTCTATGGAATGGATTTTTTGCAACCAAACTCCTGGGATGATTTGATGTTGTTTGGCCCTGACATGTGCAATTTGGGTTCCATGGATGGACTAGGAGGGAATTTTGGTGGATTTTAGCTCAGCACAACGATCAGCAGGAGATATGTCTTACAAGGTTGAGGATGCCAATCACATGGAGGTGTGCAAGCCTCCAAGTAAAGAACATCCCAGCTATGACTTGCTTCTACAATTTATCATTACCTGCGGAAAGGTTAGTTTCAATGACATAGTTAGTGTGATATTTCACTGACATTGAAGCAATTACGTACTCTATAAAATACAATAGAATCTTTCTGGTAAGGAGGTGAGCGAGCTTGCCAGACTTTGATAAATTATGAATGTGTAAAGTGATTGACCTGTGCAAATTTCCTGGAATATTCACATTATGTTAGGGATGATGTAGTAGTATTTTTTCTATGAATTACATACGGACTGGCCTTTTGATAGTTGTATGTTGAATCTGAAGGTGGGAAGAGAATGGGAGCAACCTTTACCAGAGGTTCATGACTTGCCTCAAGCAATGTTTGGTCTGGAGAGCTATGTGGAGAGGGTAGAAACGTTGTTGACCTCAGAAGGAAGTGATGCAGCTCCTCAATATGTGGGAGTATGGGGCATGGGTGGAGTTGGGAAAACTCTTCTTCTTCGAAGAGTGCATGAGAGTACAAAGGCACATGGCCATTTTCAAGGAGCCAAGTTCATTTGGCGCACAGTGGGGCAAGCTCCTGACATAATGGCCCTATATCGGAGCCTAAGTGAAGAACTGGGTCTTAAACCAGAATTGAATGTGAATGCAGAGGATTACAAGCTCAAATTATACAATCAGTTTACACAGAAAAGAGTGTTCCTCGTTTTGGATGATGTTTGGAAAGACAAGGCGTTTGATTCACTTGACTTAGCCAAGGGAAGAGGAAGTGTCACATTGTTGACTACTAGAGACCGCTCTTTATTGGAAAGAGCAAGTCCACAGATAAGCCAAGAGCATATGACTCCTCTTTCAAAGGAGGATAGTTGGAGCCTTTTTTGTGTGCATGCATTCAGATCACCATTCAATGTTCCATGTGAATTAGAGGCACTGGCACGGTGTATGGCAGAGGAGTGCCAAGGTCTTCCATTAGCTCTCAAGGTTATAGGCGGAGCAATGTTTGGAGAGACCTTACCAGAACAATGGAAACTGCTACTGAAGAGGCTAAGGGAATCGCGTTTGCAAGAAAGGACTGTTGAAGAGAAGTTGTATGAGCGTTTGAAGCTTGGCTATGATTTGCTGTGTGAGGAAGATGGGCGCTTGAAGGATTGTTTTCTTTACTTTGCAGCATTTCTTGAAGATGGTCGTACTTCCTTTGATGACATTTTGTGGGGTTGGATAGGGGAGAGGTTGGTTCCTGGAAATGGTGGAGATGATCCTAGAGCGGATGCATTTTCCTTGTTAAATAAGTTGTTGAGGCGATCATTCATTGAGCCAAATGTAGACGAAGATGATGTTTTGTGGTTCACGTTACATGATGTGATGAGAGATTTGGCTTTCTACATACTGGAAAATGATAGTGGCACACCCCCTGCAAAACAACTTTATCTTTATTGAGCAGGTCAAAATTTGGAAAATTTCCCGCAAGAGTGGGAAGTAACACCGAAAGCTCAGAGACTTTCATTGGAGTGCAACAAGTTGAACAAACTCCCTAGGAGGTTTTGTGCACCTGACTTGCTGACTCTACTACTTAGTGAAAATCCAATAGTCTCTTTACCAGGAAGTTTCTTGTGGAGCTGTAGAAAACTAAGGGTTCTGGATCTTAGATTTGGAAAGTTTGACAGTTTACCTGAGGAACTTGGTGATCTTAAGGATTTGGTTTGGCTCAACCTCTCTTGCTGTGATAATCTAGAGATTTTACCAGATACAGTAAGGAAACTACATGTGTTGCAATGCCTGAATCTATCTCATTGCGACACATTGAAGTATCTCCCTTCTGGAGTGGGTGGCCTCCCATCACTGCAAGTATTAAACACAAGATGGTGCAGTAGCTTGAGATGGGCTGAACATACACCATCAGGTATGGCAAGAGCACAATCTTTGGGTCATGCATATCCAACCATCGGAGCTTCGTTGGAAAACATATGTGGGTTGGTTGTTCTCACAGAACTTAGCATTTCTGGATTAGAAGATCGAGAGCTGGAGCTGCCTCACAATATGTCTGCACTCACAAACCTTAAGTTTCTACACATAAACCTTTATAAGGCCAAAACCCTGCCAGCTGAGATGTCATATCGTTTCATACAACTTCAAGAACTTCAATTATGGAACTTCCAAAGTATGGAATATCTTCCAAGGTCCTTCACATGTTGTGGTGCTTTTCCAGCTCTTATAAAGTTTCAACTATTTTGTTGTTCGACGCTTGTTGAATTTCCCGAAGTGGATGAAGGTGCTCTGCCTAAATTGCGAACACTAGATTTCAATGGCTGTAACTCTCTTGAAACCTTACCTCTCTCTTTGGAGGTCCTGACCAGCTTGAGAAACTTGATTGTGTGGGACTGTGAGGAAATACTGAAAGACTCTTGTAGGACAAATTGCGAAAACTCCTCAATATGGAGAAAAGCATTAACATCGAATATTAATTTTAGGAAGTCTCATTCATTAGATGTCTGAAAAAGTAGAGGATCGACATTGAATTCCCACCACATGTAGAAGATTGATGATGAGTTGTAAGATCTGTAATTTCAATGAAATTTTTAATTGGAAAAAAATTGATTGAAATGTTTATTTTCAAATGTGTTAATGTTTGCAATGTCACATGTGCTCATGTTTGTAACATGCAAATTGTGCAACCAATTAATTTTCCCCACTTGCCAATATGTTGTACACATATTTCATGGTAGATTGTGGGTCTCTTCTTGTTTTCTTTTGTTTAACATGTTTTGAAGCCCTTTTTATGTGGGGGAGTGAGTGCGTTGAGGTTACTTCTCTTGGTACAATTCTCAATGCATTTGCGAGTTTCTTTTTTTGCACAAAAACAATGGGTGACAAGTGGGGGACTAAAAAAAAAGTAATTTAAAAACTACAGTCTGACTAAAAAATAGTTGCAAACAACATTAACAATGAAAATTACATAGGTTATTACATAAGGCATACATATACAAGCAGTGAGAATTTTTAGATTGCTCTCAGCTATTAAAAATAAAGTTGAATGGCAGTTGACCAATTAATGACACTACTAAGTTACATGGTATCTATGAGTGTTACCGTATTGTGGATTTATGTATAACCGATAAGTGATCATCATGGCCTCTAGTTCTTTCCCTTCACCTTGCAGATTGGTCCAGCCTGTGATACTAATTTATTTTCAAGCATTTGGGTTCAAATTGCACATTCTATTACATTCATAAATCAAGTGGTGGCCTGTCCTCTCAGCAAATTTCAGATACTAACTGGTGCTGTGATTTGGACTTTGGTTATTGTGCAATGTTTTGAATGTGGAACTTTGGTGGCAGTCATTGGCCAGTGCATCAGCTATGGCCGCCTTCTGGAGGCAGGTAAAGGACTGAATTGGATGTGGTGTTGTTCCATGGGCTCCAATTAACTGCAAATGACACTAGTGATGCCTGGAGTAGCACATGGACACAATGAGGTCATGATGATGTATGTTGGCCTCGAGAATGGCTGCCGTTTCATTTGGGGGAAGCTGTGCGTCATTTGCTTGGAGGATTGTTCCATTCCTGGTTTATTTGTAGGCAGGTTCCAAAGTCATCAAGATGCAAGTGTCGGTTCAGAACACAAAACTTGCACTTGATTTCAAACTGAGAAACAACAGAGTCAGATTTTCCTTTCAATTTAGTGCTATGATCTATGTGTCCTAAATATGATCAATAATTTCTCAATATTCCAAATGATTGACAATATGTAGATTATTTAAGTCATCTAGACCATATTCTAAAATATTCAAATGAGAAATTTTCAATTCTCTTTCATTTTGGCCTGTTTTACCAATGTTTGTTGATTATATGTTGGATTGGTAATACAATCAATGTGAACAGCATTGATGTCATATGCCTGGTCTTCTTATAATGTACAGCATTCACATGATTTCTAGAATTAATATTTTGATCATTCATCATTTTTCTTAACCAACCATCCAAGAGTGTGCAATCCTGAAGGGCACTTCTCAACTACTAGTCAAAATTGGCTTGAACACCTGTAATTTAAGTTACATGAAAAAAGATTGATATTTTATTATGCCTCCAATAGTGTTCCATGAAAGCTGTGGCACATAGCATGGTCAATATCATTATTAATTTTCCCCAAAAAGTATACGCTTAACCTAAAATGCAGAACCATTCCTTGGAATTCCTAAATTCCAATGCCAATTTGGTGTTTGGCCATACAATACTATTTTGTAGTACAATCATGTCCCCATCCACTGATATGTCACTCCTCTTTCCCCTCCCCATCTGAGGATGATCAATGAATACTAGCAGTGTCTTCACGAACCAAACCTGGATGGTTGCAAGCTGACAGAAGTGAAATTTGTATGTGTATGTGTTCTTTCACTTATCCAATCAAAATGTTGAAGAGCTTCCTTACCATTCCCATGCACACCACGCATCCTCCAAGTATGGCATCCCAAAAACACAAATTGCCTCCTTCAGATGTTTTCTTCCTGTTCCAAACAGAAACGTTCAACTTCATGTAGCCTGGTTCCATTGTAGCCACCCATGGTGGGTTTTGTCAGTCCTCAAACCATAGAACATCCATGTCTTCTTATTTCTGAGATCCCAAGCCCCTTTCATTTTTCTACAACTAGAAATGCAGATCAAGTTGAAATGCAGCCACATATTCTCCACATCCCACACAATGAATGTATCATAGGAATAGAGGAGCCCAGAGAGTTTCTCTCAAGTGCTAAGCTACAGTTCCATGTCCAAGCATCCTCCATGCTCCCACAAAGACATGTCAACCACACTACTCCCCACAAAGACATCTGAATCCCATCCATTTTACCTTATAGGGAGTACATAATTTGATGCAACAGCAGCTTCAGTCATTTTCCCTAGAAGGAACTGCCTGTGCACCTGTCAATATTTTTAATACCATCTGTAATTAAGTAAAATCTCTCAGATCTGTAGCTCTAGAAACAAAGTCCAATCCAACCTCATGATGGAATTTCTGAGGCTGTTCCCCACATGTGAAATGTGAACCATCAAGAATGATGACCTCCTGTAGGTTGAGCACTGCTGCTCTAAAGCCTGCACCTGCCACACATTTCATGCTGCCAGGGAAGTGTGAATTGGCAGTCAGCTCCCAGTTTGTACTGAAGGAAAACCCACCAGTCCTGCATAGTCTCATCACCAATAGCAGCATTTCGTCTCTACACTGAACAGTAATTCTCAACCCAAAATTGAAAAATATTAGCCATATAATGAACACTGTACATCTCATGCTGTGGAGGTACCTGCCATGCTGTACTGCATTCATACAATTGCCAAGACCGAGATTTTCTCCCTTGTCCTCTAAACAAAAATCTTTGAATCCCTCCTTGAACTGA
>Ga0209611_10012303_pt1 | contig 12059 bp, 7 predicted proteins | sample S1TSphgellanicum_3_FD_187693 | JGI IMG/M metagenome (GOLD analysis project Ga0209611, IMG submission 187693) | Host-associated microbial communities from peat moss isolated from Minnesota, USA - S1T2_Fc - Sphagnum magellanicum MG (SPAdes) (version 2) | ecosystem: Host-associated > Plants > Peat...
AGAAGGGCCCATGTTACCACCACCACCATAGCCAGCGCCATTGTTAGCCGTGCTTCGCCGGACTCCACCACCTCGGCCTCCTCTACCTCCCGCTCCTCCTCCTCCTCCTCCTCCTCCTCCTCCTCCTCCACGCCCCACCTGCTTATTGTTCTTGATTAGATCATCCAAGGACATGTCCAGTGCGCTCGTCATGGCTGCTGCTGCTCCTCCTCCTCCTCCACCACCACCACCACCTCCCTCAACAACCGAAACACTCCACAGTTAGAGCTTTGCCGTCCCTCCCTCCCTCCAGGGCAAAAAGTGGAAACCCTAATCGGCTCTCCCTTCTCGAGCCCCGTCCGAGGCCCTTCGAACTGGACAAATCTTCTTCCGTATCCACCCGAGGCCCTTACAAAGGCCCTTAGAACTGGACAACTCTTCTTTTGTACCATTTGAAGTCCTTACAAAGGCGTTTAGAATTGGGCAACTATTGTTTCATATTGTTTAAAAAACCCATACCAAGGCCCTTAGAATTGGGGGGGGAAGAAAAAATTCATACCATCTAAGACCTTTACTAAAACCCTTAAAACTTAACAAAATATTATTTATTGTTGTCCAAAGACCTTAGAATTGGCTAAACAAATCTTTATTCAAACTATTTGAAACTTTTAGAACTAGACAAATCTTCATTTGAACTATTTAAGACCTTTAGAACTAGAAAAATGTTCTTTATTGTGGAAAAAAGGGACCTACCTTGCAAACATCAAGGTCCATAGATTTTTAAGTACTATTCTTCAATGTGTGGAACCTTAATGTGGGAGGTGCCATCCTCACAACATTGGGTATAATTAACTATGTAAAATGTCAACTAAAACAATTCTCATTTGTTGTCCAAATATTAATATTTCAAATTTGAATGTCATTTAATAATGAAAGATAATAAAATTGTGATAGTAAAAGAAAATATGATGATGGGACGAATATATATATATATATATATATATATATTTTAAAAGAAATCATGAACGATGTTAAACAATTCAAGAAATATTGTCATGGAATGAATGTCACCCCCCAAATTTAATTGTTGTCAACAACATTATATATTTACTTTGCAGAAAACTGGGGTGCCTTGAAAATAAATAATTATTAAAAAAACCCCATTATCATCTATGATAATAAGTTGTTTGATGAATGTTAATTAAGATGCTTAAAATTGAATTTTTGTATATTTCAAAAGCCCATTATCACTAATGACATTTTGTAGTTTAAAGATATTTAAAACATTTGAAACCCATTGTTGTCAATAACATTGGTTAATTTGAAAAAAATCATAGCACTTTCTTGACAAAAAATGAAAACCTTCCATTGTCATCTTTGATAGTAGGTTGTTTCAAAAAAGTTAATTAAGGTCTTAAAACTGAATTTTTAATTTAATTCAAAAACCCATTATCACCAATGACATTATGTAATTTAAAGATATCTAAAACATTCAAAACCCATGTTGTTAACAACATTGGTTAAATTTGAAGAAAGTCACATCACCTTCGACGAAAAATAAAACAAAAAAACCCCCATTGTTGCCAACGGCACTTATAAATAGGTTTGAAAAAAATTGTGACACCTTTAGAGGAAAAGGAGGAAAAAATTCATTGTCGTCAACAACATAGGGTCAATTTGCCAAAGCAAAAAAAAAAAAAAAAAAACTTAATTTTCAAAAAAAAAAACAACAATGGCCATGGGGTGGATGTTAGCATAATAATAGTAATGTAGTTAAAACATTTTTAAAATAATGGCATTTTAAACCATAGCCATGAAATACATCTATAATGGAATTTATATAATATTGTTCAACAAATGTTATATCACATAGAATTAGATCATTTCATGGAGCTTTAGTTAATTAAAATTATGGGGAAAAATTTTATCCATAAAAATTTAATGGTAAAGTAAAACATTCATCCATCATTCTAATGGAAGTTTTATTTATTAAAAACATGTAAATGCAAAAAAAATCATCCATACATTAAATGAATGAAAAAAATCATCCATCCATAATGAGGATGAATGCTTCCATGCATCCCCATGTTTTCTTCTAAATTTATTGGTACAACATTCATTTTGTGGTTAATTTTTTAGGTTTTATGTGCATGTGAATAGGGAAAAAGACATTTTACCATCCCAAGTTCCAATTCTAAACTCTAGGCTCATGCTCTAAGCTCATGTAATAACTTGCTTCTCTTATTGTAAAAGGACAAATCTTCTTATTCAAGGAAAAGGAAGGAATTATTCTCTCCACCATCGTCTTCTTGTTGTTGAAGGAAAAGGTGAGGAGCTTCCCACCTTCATCATCTTATTGTTGCAAAGGGCTTTGCCATCATTATCTTCATGTTATAGAAAAGGAAAGGACTTACATTCCCTACAAACATCATATTTTTGTTACAAAGGGCAAAGACCTCCATTTCACATTGTCATCTTCCTCTTGTTATCAGGAACAAGGACCTTAAAGGGTGAGGAACTTCCCCACCTTCATCATCTTCTTGTTGTGAAAACGTGGAGTCGTCATCTTTTCTTTCTTTCCTTTTTGTTGTTTCTAATACAACAATGTTGTATTTTATTTTTATTTTTTTTGGTGTTATTTTACTTGTGACTATTTTTATTTTTTTAAATGTACATTTATGCACTAAGTTATTTATGTTTTTTTCTTTTGTAAATGTGTATATTTGTTGAAATGAAATTTTTTATAGTTTATATGCAATCAAAACAAAAATTTATTTATTAAAATTTTGAATCTGACTACCTTGATCACTGAAAGTTGAAATGTTAGTTTTTTTTTCCTTTTTCTATGTGCATAGCCTTGTAAATGTTAAAAATTTAGTGAGCAAAATCCACAACTAGATACATTATATCCTACAAGAACTTAAAAATTTTGCATGTGGAAAAAATATTGGGATGTGTGACCAACATCCAAGAATCTTGGTGTTGTAAAAACTAAACATTGCCTCTTAAAATTATACTTAATTATGGCACATCCATGGTGATCTTGAAAGGGGTTTTAATGTGGGATGTTCTTTTGTTGAAAGGTCCAATTATCAAATGTCATAAAACTCATGAACATGATAGGTTCTAATTATGTTACATAAACAAATCAAATCAAACCAAATATTTGTTTGAATAATTATATATTAAAACATTGCTTTGAAGAAAAGGACCCTCTTTTCTAAAGCATAATTAAACTAATAGTACTTATTATAGGACTAACCCATCCATTAGGAATGTGAACTTGATGGACACCTTCAAATGTATATTTGAAACATCTGACATATCTATCTAACCATAATAAATACACACATAGATAAAGTTTGGCACAAATCATACCTTTTAAATCAATGTGTTCATTTTCAACATATAATGAAAAGTATGTGTGTGGTAAATATGAAAAGACTACTTTCATATCCAATGTACATAAATTTTCTTTACTTATTTGTTAATTTAAAAAATTATTAATTTCATGTTTTACTTGGTAAATTGTTTCATTATCCTAAATTGAAATTAGAATTATAACACCAGCTCAAATCAAAAAAAAAAAAAAAAAAAACTCCGTTATTATTTTTGCATGATCATAATTATTTTTATCTTCTTTTCATTTATCACTCTTTGCATACTTTTTATATTGTTGAAAAATATAGTTACAATGTTATTGGAATTTTTGACAAATAGAATCAAATGTTCAATCCTTACCATTCCTTGCATAAGTTTTGGAAGATACATCATCATTTTATTCATTCTAGAATTATCTTGATCAACATCCAACATTTAATTGAAAAAAATGATTAAAATTTATTCATCACATGATGAACCCCAAGATATTTTTAAAATTAATAGTAAAAAAATTAATGTTGAACCTTTAAAGTAATTATTAATGGAAGAAATCCAAGTTGGTGTAAAACGAAGTCCACAAAAACAAACCTAGCTTGGATCAAATGGTACATGATAATATATTTAAAATAAATATTACATAAATTTCTACAACATATTTTTTTTGTGAAGCTTCTTATTATGAATGTTAGGGCTTGCTTATAATGTTTCTTTCTTTCAATATTGTGGTTTTGAAACTTTGACAAGTTTTCCCCATATTTTGGGATTTCAAAAAATTTACACATGAAAAATAAAAATGTTGAACTTTTTCCAATTTTATTTGAATAACATTGTGAATATTCACCAAGAAACACTCAAATTGGGACTCTTTTATTCAAAGGTTTATTTTGATGAATATCCTCGTTGAACTTTTTGACATTAAATAATTATATATAATCCTACTAATTATATCCAAAGGATTTCAAAAGAAATCCACATGCCCCAAAATGACATTGTTTTGTATGTCTTCAATTAATGGGTAGTCAAGAATATAGAGTTTGACCCAAGTTTATTTATTTATTAGAATTGTATATTTATTAATTGATGACAATATTTGGTCATAGAACTTCAATTTTTTTAATAATCTCTATTAAATCACATTTAATGAACTGAAATAAGCTTTAAACAAAGACAAAAATTTATTATACATAATAAATCTTGCTACAAATTATTGCATCAAAATTAATATATGTGTATAAATTGATAATTATGGAATTTACATAATGTCAATACTTTATATATATATTACATAATGTGATATGTTCAATAAATTACATGTTTTAAAAAAATTAAATTAGAATATTTATTTAAATATAATGAAATATAGCATAAGATTTATACAACATTGATTGATTCATTGTATATTTAAAAGGTTGGGAAATCTAGTATTTAATTATATATATATATATATATAATTTTTAAAATTCCCAAAAAAATTCAGTCTGATTTTAAATATGTTTATTTACAAATTATTTTATGAAAAATTTTAAAAATCTTCAAGACATTATTATTGTTCAAATGTTGAAATAGTGAATATTCAAATGCATTTTCAGTCAAATTACATGGTGCACACACACACACACAATGTATACATGTCTACATATTGGAAAAATCTTTAAGAAGGAATTTTCTTTTTTTCATTTGGACAAAATATGAAAAAGATAGTAATGGTTAAGTTGGTTATTTTTGTATGAAACAAATGATGATATGGGATAATGTTGAAATGTTTCCCTTTCGTTGCATTTATTGCATATCCTTTGTCAACATGTTAAACTTTGTAAACTATATAACTAGATGAAAAAATGTTCATTTACATGCAATACATGCACTAAATATATTCAAAGTGTACCACTTGTGATGAGCCAATCAAAAGGCATATGACCAAAAAAAAATTAAAATTCTACTTGAGCCTACATGCTTAGGCCTACTTACTTACTTACCTAACTAAGCTTTTAGCTTGAGATTTTAAGCTACTTAGGCTTAGGCTAGGCCTAGTTTGTAAGTTAACCTAGGTTATTAATTAGCCTAGGCTATGTTCATAAGCTATAATAATAAATAGCTAGGTAAAATATCAATGCAACTTTGTTATGTTTAAACACATGTTTACATTTCATAAATCAATACATACCTATTATTTAATTATAGTTTCCATTGTAATAATAAAAGTCATGGTGGTAATGAAAGTCAAATTATTAATGGTAAAAATCTATGACCAAAATTATTGCTAATGACGTAAGCCACAAGTTCGAATTTACTACATAATCATGCAATAATATGTGACTTATATTACTACAAACATAGTGAAATGTGTAATCATATGTGCCATGTTTTGATGTAGTGTAATGAAAGTGATTTAAAAATGACATTAAAAATGTTGATTTCAATTGCAATGTATTGTATTATTGTGGTAGCACTGTGCTTTTATAAAACAATTGCACTTATCGGCTCATTCATATAAACTTCACAAACAAGCTTTATAATAGAATCATCATGATTATTATCAAAGGGAATTTAATGAAATCACACTTTAACACACTGAATATATGAACATTTTTTTCCACTATAAAACTTTATGAAGGGCATACTAGGCTATGACAAAAACAAATCAAGAATGGGCCATTGAAATATCCATTATTGTTAGTGTAACTTAAATTATACATTTTGATCATTGAATTAAATTATTTGAACACCCCTTCAATAGAATAAAATTATTTGCTTGTCATAATGTTTTAAGTATTATCTATTGTGATGATTGCTTTCATTATCATCAGTGTAAAAAGGGAAATGAATTTCTAATGATTGATGGAAAAAATGCCAAGGACATTTATATTTTAAAATTTTTATTCTTCAAAAAAAAATGTTTATGAATATGTTTTTTTTTTTTTTTTTTTTTTTTTTTTTTTTGGTATGCATTCATGTGTCTATATTTAAGCTATTTTTATGGCCCATTTCAATTTTATTTGCACAATTTTGTAAGTAATTTCAAAAAGGTGAATGCAAACATCCTCATAAAAAATTGTGCATCCATTAACACAATTGACATCCAATTCTTCACCATTACATTTTCAATTATAACATTGATTTTTTGTTTCAATTTAAAATCAAACTTTTGAGATGTTCAATAAACACACAAAAAACCAAGGACAAGTAATTGTTTCCAAGGCAGTAAATGTAAATTTATTTATTTTTGGTTTTTTTTCTTAATATACATTTTTCATGTGTATATAGGTTATCAAATGTATGAATATGATTTGCACTACCACCCAACCAAGTTTATAAGAGGTGTAAGCTTATAAACATTTATGACATCATTTTGATAATTATTACTATGATTTGTGTAAGATTGACAACTCATGTTCTTTTCATATTCACATAAATGTGACAATTTTGTAAATAATGATTTAGTTCATTATTGACTTATGATAATTTCATAACCTTTATTATTTTATAATAATGTTTGCATGACTTTTCATTTATTCATAAATAAATGAAATCTATTAATGCCTATTGTAGTTAACTTGCAACTAATGCATTACCAAATTATTGTGTTGCAACCAATTTGCCAATGGTGTAATACTGCAACTTAAATTCAATTAATATAAAAACCTACTTGTGATTATTTATTGTTTACAACTATCATTAGTATTTTTTGCAACTATAGTGCAACTAACTTGCAACTAATATTTTTTTCATTCATACATTTGGATGGCTTTTAACATCATTTTCATCCAAGAAGACCCATCTATGGGTTTTAATTACAATTGTGATCAAATGAATTACAACCTTATGTGCATTCAAAATGTAATTTGCATATTCCCAGGTGTCTAGGTTTATATTGGTGTATTAAAAACATTTTATTCATTAATATATGGGTCCATACTAAGATGTAAATACATATAAAACATATTACGTATAATGGTGTATTTTTATAGAATTTATTAAGTTTTTCATCATAAAAAATTTCTAATAATTGCATTGAAACTAATTATTTAAATTAAATTAAAATATTTTAAAATAATTATAATTATATTAATTATACATCAATTGAAGTAACTATATATTTAAAATCAAATTTGGTATTCATAATTTTTAATTTTTATTCGAGATTATAGTTTCAACTATTTATAATAATTTGAATGCAATTACATCATTTGATGATGTAATAATAATAATAATAATATGAATGATTCATAATCACTTATTTAAAATAAAAATTTATTATAACATAAAAATTTCCATGATTTTTATGTATTTTGCATTAAAATATAATTAAATAATTTACACACATTCAAATTAATTTATTAGTACATTAATTACATAAGTGGCATAATTCATAATTAAACTTAATTACTCATAACTCATAACTTATGATTTTGAGTTTATCAAATTATCTAAAATGTGTATAATAATTGTCAAGGAATTAAATTAATTGATAAAATTAATTTAATTAGAATAATTAATTTATCTCCACAAAATATAAATAAAATAAAATAAAATATTCATTTTTATAGTCTCTATTATTTATATATAAAAGAATTGGTGTGTGTCCGTCCGTTTGTCTGATATCTTATTAGCTGGAACTCTATCCGATATCCTATTGGCTGAAAATCACTTAGTGTGATGGGTATCACTCAATGTCAGGAAAAATCACTCAGTGTGATGGGTATCACTCAGTGTCAGGAAAAATCACTCAATGTGATGGGTATCACTCAGTGTTAGGAAAAATCACTCAGTGTGATGGGTATCACTCAGTGTCTGGTATTTACTGTATTAGCAAGCTCTCAATTGAAGGGACAATTGCCAGCTCAAGCAAAGGTACCCGATTTTGATAAGGATTCAAGAAGCCCCCTTTTTGTGGGGGAGGGCTACTCCCAAGCAGTAGGAAAGCCTGAAAAGGCATTGCTTGTTACGACTCAAAGATGGCAGTGCCGGCACTTGCAGGGAGACGCCCGTAACAAAGCCAACAAATGCCTTACTAAAAACTGGGACTCTGCTTTTGGTCTAGAAAAGGCCCCATGGACGAAATAACAAGACAAGAAGAAAGAAAAACAGAAAAAGCACACAAACACGAGAGGAAAACAGAACTTTCTAAACTCTTCAGACCTGTCAAGCTTTGGAATGACTCTCCGAGGAGCTAAAGGCTTAGTTCTTGGAACCTGCAAGAGGACCTTCTAGGAAACCAAAGAATGTCATGAAGAAAAAGAAAGGACTTAAAACAAAAATAAGAGGAAAAAACAGAAAACAAACAAAAACACAGAAAAACAAGGAAGACGCCACACACATAATCTCTTAAAGAACATGTAAAACTTTAAAATGACCCTCCAAGGAGTTAAAGCCTTGCTACTTTCAACCTGCAAGAGAACCTTACACGAAAACAAAACATGTCTTTAAGACGAAAGCAAGACACAGAAACGCAAAAGAGGACAGGAGGAGAAGAGTAAGACACAAAGGGAAAAACACATTAACTAGAAGGAACCATGATTTTAGATGTCCTTAGTCCAGTCGGAAAGAAAGACAAAGAAGATGTCCTTAGTCCAGTCAGAGAGAAAGACAGAGAGAGATGGGTGGTTGAAGTTTTCGAGGCGAGCAAGGTTCATGTTTCCAATGCAGCCTGGTGCTACAAATCTTACAAGAAACGATAGTTTTCCTGCACACACCTGCACACACTACATAGGTGGAGACAATTCAGTTGGATGAGACGATAGGGAGGTTCTATCGAAATCCGAAGATGTCAGTGGAGCACCCCTACCCAGTGACCAAGATCATGTTCATTCCAGACAAGGAAAGCCAGAAAACGGATTTGATGGCAACCTCGGGAGACTACTTGCGCATATGGCAGATCCATGATGTATATGAGGAGGCGAAGAAATTAGAGCTCAAGAGCCTTCTCAACAATCGACCAAAATATGAGTATTGCGTCCCACTCACGTTCCCGATGATTAGCACCAGCAGTTTCGCGCAGGGTATCAGTCATTCAACTAGTTTCCTAGCTACCAGTGAGCTTTTGGCGGAGGTTCTTTCTAAAGTGGATCTACCACAAAAGCACAAAATCGAGTATGGTGGAGGAGAGAAACAACAACAACAACAATTGTTATCCCAAATTCAATCAACAGCCAAGACAAGCTAGACAACCAGCGCCCCCACCCCGCATTTTGCCCCCACCGACGCCTGAGCAAAAACGAATCCACTCGAGCACCTTACGGAGAACCGGAATGAAAAGGCGTAAACCGGCGGTCGACCTCGTCCACTTCACGAACTCGGAAGGACACCACGTAACCGCGACGGCAAGACCCCAAAACACTTCCAGTGTTGACCACAAAAAGTCACATGAGTATACCTATATAAAATAATCGGTTTTTGCAACATCATGAATGTTTTGACTTGTTTTATTATAATTTGAATGATTAATGTAATTTATATAGATTATTTTATTTTTAATTTATAGTTAATAATTTCTATCATAATCTAAATGATCTACTAAATTATTTTTTTAAAAATAATAAAAATCTAATTCTACAATATTTGCAAAAAACAGTTGATTAAAAGTTTTAATATCTTATTTTATGAATGGAACATCAAAATTATTGTAATAGTTAGTAAGGAAATTTGTTAATTATTATATTTAATTAAAGAAATTAATAATAAATAGTAATATAAGATAATTAATAATAGTTTAAAAAAATTTGTAATAAGTGAAATAAAAATGTGAACAAATTTTTTTTTATAGTGTAGACATTATATATAATAAAATTATGAATGTTATGTGAAATTATACATTATTCCATATTCATTACAATAATTTTAGAATAATGAACATTTATATCGAAATTTAATAATACTATGAATAATATTTATTAATTATTGATTGTATAATATAATTTGATAAATAATATTAAATTATTGGTTAATTATATAATTATGTAATTAAAAATTCTCACAAATTATTACTATATGTATTTAATTTGATAATGTTTTTTTGTTAATAAATTCTTTTGAGTTTTTAAATATTTATTATTATTATTTTTCAGCAATTAATCAACTTGTTGATTAATTAATCATTTTAAATTTAATTATATAATTTGTAGAAATCAAAGCAAAACATATGAAAAAAACTTTCTTGTTGTAAATAATTGTAACATAGTTTTCAATTAAAAGTTCAACTTCAAAATTTATTCCATAAACTTTGTTTCCCAATTTCATATAAATTATATTAAAAATAATATTTTTTTACATTTACATATTAAAAAAACATGCACAATATGGGATGGGGAATTTAAAAGGTTTAACCCCAAAAAAATTGATGTACTAACCTTTTAAATACTTTATTCATGTAACCAACTTATCAATTTAACTATTTATTTATGTACCAACCTAAATAGATATGCAACTTACATAGGTAAGTACATTTAGTTTTGTTTAACCCATTTAAATATCTACGTACTTAAATTGATTTTGAGTAATTTAATTAATATGCCATGTGGCAGATTGATTACACCACATCATAATTCAAATCATCTAAACATATGAATAAAATGTCTTAAATTAATTCATAATTATATGTAAAATCATTAAAAGTTGAAACATGTGGTAACACATCATTTGTTTTTAAACAACAATATGTATACAATAAATTAAAAATTAAAGATTTATTTATTTTTTCGTAAAAAAATCATTGCCATTTACGATTAATGTCATCTATGACTTGTTCAATGCAATTAATAAAATTTTAATTCAATAAATGAGATTTTAATTATAAATATTGTTAACAAACAAAAATTAATTACAAAAACAAGTTGCAAATTATTAATTTTTTTTACAATGTGAACCTCCATTGACTTAAAGTTTTAAAAAAATGTCCATCTATTTGGCCCAATTGTATTGATAGTTTCCATGAAATGTAAAATTTTTGATTTGAAGTCTCCATAACTTGACTTTTAACTTGTACCCAAACTTGCATAAAATCAAGAACCTACCAACATTGGTTCAAACCATCCATATATAGTTTTTGAAAAAATAACACTAGCTAGAATAATTATTATTATTTAACATTTAAGAATTCTGACCTCCATTATCATAAAGCAATTATTTCTCGAATGTGCAACACGATGCTTCACAATCAGAACAAGCGGTGGAAGAAGGCAAACAACAATACGAAATGAAGAGACAAATTTCTTGAAAGCCACCATATTATCTTACACTTCTTCAAAAAGATTATATCTTCCTTCTTTATTGTTAGCAAACAAAAATTAATTACAAAAATAAGTTGGAAATTATTAATTTTTTTTGTAATGTGAACCTCCATTGACTTAAATTTTTAAAAAAATGTCCATCTATTTGGCCCAATTGTATTGATAGTTTCCATGAAATGTGAAATTTTTGATTTGAAGTCTCCATAACTTGACTTCTAACTTGTACTTAAACTTGCATAAAATCAAGAACCTACCAACATTGGTTCAAACCATCCATATATAGTTTTTGAAAAAACAACACTAGCTAGAATAATAATAATTATTTAACATTTAAGAATTTAAACCTCTATTGTCATGAAGCAGTTATTTTTCGAATGTGCAACACGATGCTCCACAATCAGAGCAAACGATGGAAGAAGGCGAGTAATAGTATGAAATGAAGAGACAAATTTCTTGAAAGCCGCCATATTGTTT
>Ga0209611_10012304_pt1 | contig 12058 bp, 4 predicted proteins | sample S1TSphgellanicum_3_FD_187693 | JGI IMG/M metagenome (GOLD analysis project Ga0209611, IMG submission 187693) | Host-associated microbial communities from peat moss isolated from Minnesota, USA - S1T2_Fc - Sphagnum magellanicum MG (SPAdes) (version 2) | ecosystem: Host-associated > Plants > Peat...
AAATATCCAAAATATGTTTATTTTTTGTTGTGAAGACGCAGTCAAAATGTTAAAAAAAAAAGGAGGCAACAATGGCATTATTTAAGTATTTAGGGATCAATGATTCCACCTCAATAGGGAAATGTGCCGTGAAATTCTCCAAAAATAGAACACATATAAATTAAAAAACCTGTTGTATCCATTTATGTATCATGGTTTGAAAATTGCTGGCTCAAGTCCATGGCATTGTATATTTGAACTTCTGTCATATGCACATAGAGAATTATTGTGGTTGTGTCCATGTGGCTTAGGGAACTTAAAACCACCAAACCGATAAGCATATTGGGAACTTGGAGAATATCATTATGTGGGAACACATAAATTAAAGAATTCCATGCCCACATTACCCCCCTACCCCGCCCAATGAACCCTCGTGAGTGCATGTTTAGCTGCCGCATTGGTTGGTTACATGCAATTTTTTGGGGTTGTCTCATCATTTTTGGCCTAAACTGCAAGAGTAGTACCTTAGAAACTTTGACACATGTATGTTGAATAAATAACTAATTTTGAAATTTTCATTATGATTAATAAAATATTCTTGAAGATTCAATATTTCCCTTCACAAAATCTTGTTCTTTGCAAATTACAATTTTTGAAATTTTTAACATTTCTGAAGGTAGTATAATTAATGTGGAAGCTGCAAAGGTACTATGGTAATACCCCTTTGGAAAAGGATGGGTACCTATTGTAGGATTTCTCATTATGTTAAATATTACAAATATCCCATGCTTAGACTAAATCAAGGTGTTTGAATTCAAATCTAACATTTTTGGCATGTGATATGCCCACTGATAGGCCTCACTAGACATGGTGAAGGTTCCAACTTGGGTGCTGGTTCGAGGTGGCCATGGGTGCTTCCCCCTTCACTCGCTGCCGCTGCACATCAAGAGAATCCTACAGATCAACAAATGTCAGTCGCCTCTAACTGACGTCGAAAACCTTTTGTACAAGTGCAGAAGTACTCTCTACAAATGCAACTGCCATGGTGTGGGTGGAACCCCCAAAAAAAGGAAGGTACACCAAATACAAAGAGTACCTGATTCTCTCTTACGTTCAATTGTTGAATACTTAAACAAAAATTACATCTTGATAAAGAGGAAACACACTCCTTAATTCACTTCTTCTTGCAGTGATTTTGAATTGGACATTAATCTTAGGCTGATGATGGATCAGCGCATTCTGGATTTCCATTCTTGGGCTATCATGATGATTGCAAATTCCAAACAATAGACTCGAAACCCTTTGACCTACTTCACTGTCAGAACCTTGGTAATCTTTGAAGAGGACTCTTTACAAACAAGTGTTGCTCATCGAGAGACTCTCTGAGATTCTTCAACTGACCACTGCCTTCCCATGGGAAACAATTGTCTAGAGTTCCCAATACCCTGGGTACTCAACCCTCCCAACAGAAACTAAGGATTGACTCAAATATATTGAATTTGAGTATGAATCTCACAACCAACCACGGGGCCGAAACTTGAAAAAAAATTCATCTCAAGAAATAATAGGGGATACTATATCATAAGTTCTTGGTTTAAAAACACACCAAATCTTTTAGAAATTTTTTTGTGGGGGGTGTGGAAATTTCATCACATTTTAAGTTTTCGGGTGGTTCATGCAAGTTTCTTTTTACAGTTTTGACATTAAGAAAAAAAGTTGTTGTCAATTAATGTTATGTCTTTTTCATGACAATCATAAACAATGCTAGGGTATACATATCCATCATTGAACACAAATTGATAACCTAACACATATTTATATTCGTATTTATCATTTTTTGTCTTATTTTAAGTGATCTTCATGATTATCAGTATATCAAGTGGAGGTCCACAATACATTTTTGAACTTGGAAGACAATTGAACATATCCAAAAAAACAAAATGCTTGAAAACAATGCATTAAGCCTTTTATTTTTAGATTTCATATATTTTTCATTTTTTACTTGTTTTGAGTGATTAAAATAATATGAATGCATCGATTCAAGCTTTACAATCTTCTTTCAACTCCAAGTGCAATTGAGTTATGTCTAAAGATCTTTAGCTCCAACACTTACTTTGCCAAACCAAACATTTATCACACCAAACTAAACATTATTTCCAAGCCATGTATCTCATTCTTTGTCCATTTTGAGCAATCATTACCATGGTGGGTGCATCAAGTGAAGGTCCACAATACCTCTTTTAAGTCCAAACATAATCAAGATATGTCTAAAGATTTTGAGCTTTTTGAAAATTGAAATGTTCAAACACCAACCTATCTACCCTCCGTCCAAAAACTAAAAAAGAAAACACTATTGAATGGGCTACATGGTACATGTTAGTGTAACTACACCATACACCAACAGTATTTTGGATTTCCCCATAAGATTTTTGGGATATTCATTTCTTATTTTATTTATTATTAATTTGAACTTGTGATAAAGGGTTGACCTTTTATTTATTAAATGTTGTTGTTACTATGTGAATTGAATACCTATCAAAGTTCATTTTTTGGGAACCTCATTCCCATATTGATGAAATGTTGTTGTGTTTGAACTTGGAACTTGTCATAAGCGGGCAAACCCATTCCATAATATTTGAGGCTTATTATTGGGTGGTATGTAATACATGTGATTCATGAAATTCATATTTTGGGGAATTTCATGGAACATTTCATATTTTATGTATCATTGGTTTGAATGAGTATTGATTCATGTTTTTCTTTAAAAATAATTTATGCGTTCTTGGACGATGAGAGAGGCGTTCGTTTTGCGCTTTCCTTTGTTCTGCAAGCTCATGTCGGTCACGTAGGAGACCAAACTGTTCGCCAATCATCCAACAAATCCAAAATCATCCATCCATGACAGGAGGTGAACCGGTAGCACATCCCCCACCCCCCTCATAATCCATCGTGCACCCCGGTTGTCATCCCGGGTATATATATATCCACTTACCTAACAAATAATTGATTTTGGAATATAATCGGTGTCGTCAAATTGGTTTTAAAAAATTCAAAGAAAAGGCCAAAAACTCATTGGGTCTTGGCAGATTCCTTCATGAAAATTTGTCAGTTCTTTGAGGTTTTTGAGGGGTTTTTTGATTTTGAATTGTTTTCCCCCAAAGAACTGGAATTGGCAATTCTTTGATTCTGAAAAAAATTCAAAGAACCAGGATTCACGGTTCTTAAAAAAGTGAAAGAACCGCCCAACACTGGTTTCAACCCTCAACAATTTGTTGGTTGGTAGTTGCATTGTTTTAGGTTGCATCATTTCGTATTTGACCATTTCAAAAACTTTTTAATTGAAGATCTTTTGGTAAGATGGGCAAATTAACAACAAGGTTCAAGTATTTGAAAAATCATGCAAAATTTTGTTCATGTAATGAAAGCGCATTCACACTTGGTGTTAACGATTCTAGTGTTGAGTGTTTTATCATTGTGCTAGTCATTTAAGACTTAAAGGTACTTACTATGGAAATTTTATGTTAAGTTAACATTCACTTAACATCAAACGATCACCTATTTAACATTGCGTGCCACCTAGAATGCCATCTAGATTTTCATTTAACATTGATTCAACATCAAGTGTGAATTCAACATAAGTATGATGTTACAACAATTGTTCACAACATTTTAAGCTTTGAGGGTGCAAATTTGAAGGTATTAGGAGTAGGGCATTAATAGAATAAGTGCCTCACTCCGAAGGCATTACTTGACCTAAAGCACTTGAAGATGCATACGGAAAACATATATAATTATGAGAGGTCATACCTTTTTTTAATACACCTCTTCAAGGCATGTCTAATACCACGTGAATTATATTAATTGTTGCTGATTTGTTCCTTCCAATCATAATGTAAATTTGCAAGTCACATAGGGATGCATTCCACAATTAGTATGACTTGCCATCTTTTGCAATTCATGGGTTATAACTTTAGGACCTAAAACAAAATTGTGCATTGAAATACTGAAATAACAAATTAACATGCAAAGAATTCAAATCACTAAGGAACTATCATATCAAAATATTTGGAAAAGTGGAACATGTGAAATGAATAAAATCATGCATAATCTTTCAAGCACTCAAACCATGTTGTTTTCCCATCTAGTAAAATGATCTTCAACTAAGAAATTTTTCAAGATATGAAACAATGCCAATTCAAACGATGGAAGTTCACATGTATTGAAAATTATACACCAAATACTAACAAAGATTGAAAATTAAAAGTAAAATCAAAATCATTAAACAAATCAACAAGTACCTAAGATGGAGGAGATATTGAATTTTGAGTAAATTTTTTCAATTAGTTAAGTTATCAATAATTTTGGTAATAGCCATTGGTTTTGCATAATGGTTGGTTTCCAAATACCCTGTTAATAAGTGCCAATTAACCTGTTGGTTATACATGGGTTACATGTCCCCCTTTGGGACACCTAAGAGATATCTTTATTATGCTAGGTGGCTCTCGGGTTTGGTGTCAAGTTGGGTATCCCAAATCCAACCCTTATGCATAATAGTGTCAAATAAAAGCAACATGGGAAATTGGTAATTGGGGATTTTTTCTTGGACAAGGAAATTGATATTAGTATTTGGATATGAATAATTTTCAATTTTTGATTATTTGATATTGTATGTGGCAATCTTTTCATTGCTGAAATTTGACAAAATTTTCATCCCACGAAATAATAGGGGATATTATATCATAAGTTCTTGGTTAAAAAAAACCACCAAATCTTTTAGAAATTTTTTTACAGGGAAATTCATCACCTTTTAAGTTTTGGGGTGGGTGTTTCATGCGAGTTTTGTTTTTTAAAGTTTTAACATTAAGAAAAAAAGTTGTTGCCAATTAATGTTATATCTTTTTCATGACAATCACAAACAATGCTAAGGTAAACATATCCATCATTGAGCACAAGTTGATAACCTAACACGTATTTGTATTCATATTTATCATTTTTTGTTTTATTTTAAGTGATCTTCATGATTATCTGTATATCAAGTGGAGGTCAGCAATATATTTTTGAATTGGCAAGACAATTCAAAATATCCAAAAATCAAAATGCGTGAAACCAATGCATTAAACCTTTTACTTTTAAATCTCATATATTTGTCATTTCTTAGTTGCTTTGAGTGATCTACAAAAAGTATGAGTGCATCAATTCGAGCTTTCCAATGTTCTTTCAACTCCAAGTGCAATTGAGTTATGTCTAAAGATCTTTAGGTCCAACATTTACTTTGCCAAACCAAACATTTATCACACCAAACAAAACATTATTTCCAAGCCATGTATCTCATTCTTTGTCCATTTTGAACAATCGTTACCATGATGGGTGCATCAGGAGAAGGTTTGCAATACCTCTTTCAAGTCCAAACATAATCAAGATATGTCCAAAGATTTTGAACTTTTTGAAAACTGAAATGTTCAAACACCAACTTATCTACCCTCCCTCCAAAAACTCAAAAAAAACCACTATTGAATGGGCTATATGGTACATGTTAGTGCAACTACACCTTAAACCAACAATATTTTTGGATTCCCCCATAAGATTTTTGGGATATTCATTTCTTATTTTATTTGTGATTAATTTGAATTTGTGATAAAGGGTTGACAATTTCTTAATTAAATGTTGTTGTTACTATGTGAATTGAATACCTATCAAAGTTCATTTTTTGGGAAATTCATTCCCATATTGATAAAATGTTGTTATGTTTGAACTTGAAACTTGTCATAAGCAGGCAAACCCATTCCATAATATTTTGAGTCTTATTATTGGGTGGTATGTGATACATGTGATACTACTCATATAAATACGTACCTAAGTAGGTACCAACATAGGTCAACCTAGGTGGGTAAGTCAAACTAAGAACCTATTTAACTAAGTAAATAAGTCGGTTAAGGAAGTAGGTAGTTTAAAATTGTGCTTAATTTTTTATTTTGTTTTTGGATTAAACTTTTTGATTGCCTCATCACATTTGCACACATTTTTTTAATGTGAAATTGGATGACCACACCCCTTGTTTATATAATGTTCAAACTAGAAATAAAAAACAAACAATACGAGATCAATTTTCAATTTGCAATTTCCTCACAAAGGAAGCTGCACTTGAAAATTCTCATCATGTTTTTTTATCTTAATTTTTAAATTTCTAAACAATTCAAGTATAGTTCACCAGATACTTAGATCACGATTTAATTAATAATGATCAAACTAAACATATGTTTAAAATATAAATTATACAATACAAATATTAAGTATTCATTATCAACTATTTAAATAACTAATAACTACTTAATATTAAACTAACGAGCTATTTAGTTACTCACAAGTTCTCAATACATAACAATAAATAAACAAATAATTAAAATATTTTAAATTATTTCCTTACTTTTAAAAATCTGGTTGAGTTATAGATAATATAATTAATATCTAAAAACATTATAAAAACAATATTTTTAGAAATATTTATAATTACTATTTTCAAATTAAGCATAACAAAGTAAGAAATGCTATTAGAAAACAAATTCCTACAGAAATTATTTATTTAAAAAGTAACATTGAACTACTATGCCTACTATATAATTACATTTATTATTGTAAAAATTGTTATCGATCAAGTAATTTTCATTCTAATTGGTAATTAATAACTATAAATACAATAATCCACTCAACATATCTTAATATTTTTAATTATTGTAATATTACTATAAAAAGATTTATCGTATATAAGTAACTACAGAATTTAAAAATAAAAAATTGAAATTAGTGTATAATAATTCTTACAATTACAATCACTACAATAAATTTTTCAATTACATTATAAATTTTCCAAAATTTTAATTCAGATTAAAATTCATAAATTACAAAATTTGGGTAATTATGTTCAATTAGAAAATAATTATGAATATAATATAATTAATTCTTATCTGAAATAGTTACAATGATTTTAAAGTAATGTAACATTAATTACAATACTTGACTTATTTTACTTTTAAAATATAAATTATATAATATAAAAATCTAAGTTGTAACAACAATTATTTACTATAACCTATAATTCATAATTATAATCATTGATACTTATTTATAAAAGTGATATATTATGGACAAGTAGTGATAAGAACTAAATTTTTTACTTTATTATTTTAGAATCCATGTAGTTATTGTCATATCATTAATTATTTAAATGAAATTATGATTATTTTAAAAAATTAAATAAAAATGAATTCTATAAATTATAGATTATTATAATAGCGTTTAACTATAAGTTAGTTATGCAAGTACAGTAATTCTAACTTACAAATAAATGAAATAATTACAATGATTTTACAATTATTTTATGTTACTATAAAATACTAATTATTAATATAAAATTTTATGTCTATCTAATTAAAAATTTATTGGAAATAAGTAAATAATGACTAATACATAAAATTATTCCATCTATCTTTTTTAAATATATAATAATTACATCAACTTTTGTTATTATTTTAAGATTATTATAAAATTTTAAAATAAAAATTTCAATTATAGGATAATGATAACTTCTCAATTATGGATATGACATTTAGTTATTTTCATTAAAATAAAATGTTTTATGATTGGCAACTATCATTTTCAATAATGTGAAAATTTATGTTGTACTAATATTTATTCATTTAAATTAAGAAATAAGAAATAATAATTAAAATAATTCATTATAAATATTATAAATATTCTAAAATTTTATGATGCAGTATATATTGTATATATACACTATGTATAACAATTATATATTGTAAGTACATAACTAAATACTCTAATATATTGGAATGTAATTCTTACATTTGATAGTGGCAATATTTTAATTTTTAAGAATATTTAAAAATTAAATTTATCAATAATGAAGTTGAATTATAAATTATGGGTTTATTACAATTAATGTAAAGGTAAAGAAATTATTGTGATTTTATAATAATCATACATTAATTTTAGTAATTTTATTGTTATTAAAAAACATAAAATATTCGGTATAATAATCTATGTTGGAATATATTTAACTTATTTGAAATTGTAAGTAATTGAATGTAATGAAATTAATATAATTCCAATAATCATATCAATGACTTACATTAAAAATACTATGAAAATTTTGAATACTAATTTGAAATATAAATTAAAAGCTATGTATATTAAGTTTAGTTATAAATCAAATAATTATTGTAAATAATGTATATAAACATATGTTGACTTTGACTAAACATTGTTTCACTTGCGATTAATGGGACTTTAAAAAACTATTTTTACATGATAAATCCAATTTATATATAGATGTAGAACAATTTAGTCGTAAGTTAATTGTAAGTGATTTGGATGATGTTAGCACGATGTTACACTAAATGTAGAAGGAAAAACTTTAGTTGGAAAACCAAATAATTGTAGGTACTTGTAAATGTGTTGGTCACATATTGGTTTATCAATCAACTAACATTGGATGGGTGTCACCTTGGATACATCAAACAATTGGAAAAATACAATCATTCATTTTGTTTGCAATGTTAAATCCAAGAAGTTCATGTGTTCTTGTGAATTTCATCAAAGTTGACACCCTTTTGAAAAAACTAGCATAAGAATTGAACCATGGAGGGTGAAAACATGCAAAAGTACACAATTAAATGTCCTTGATTTAGAATGGAATAAAAAATAGATCATTTTGACCAAAAACAGAAGAAAGTAGATTCAGATTTTGTTGAAATTTCATTTTGAAACCATGGTGCTTTTTATTGGGTTCATATTAAGTTGAATACAAAATTTAAGAAATTTTGGAATAATAAATGTAATGAACAAACACTTTTGAATTGGATTGGTCAATATGGTGTTCAAAATTACTTTTTCATTAGAAATTTTAATAAATTATGTGTAAATGTCATATAGTTTGAAATTAATAGAATTGCATTTGTTTTTTTTTGAATTGTATTCACATTCAAATTCTTTTCAATATGTCATAAAAGGGGCATTTGTGGCAACTTCCATTCAACAATGATTAATTATTATTCCTTTCATGAAATTCTCACCATTTTTCTTTTGTTTTGAATCATATGTATGTTAACTATTTGAACAAACTCAATGGAAGTAAGGAGAATTTTACATCTTTGAGAAGATTAATCAAAAGGGTGGAATCCTTCCAACATTTCATAACTTAGTATTCAAGGACTTAAAAACCAAAACAAAAATCGGAACCAGCAATTTATTGCATGTAGAGTTTACCTTTTATGGTATGTTCAAACTTGAAACAAAAAATTCCCTTATTGGAACTACATTTACATGCATGTTTTTTTTAATGAAACATGGCAATCTATCATATGACTATAGTATTTAAAATGTCATTCCAATGATGGGTAAGGTTGAAAATATAATTGTGCAATCATTGACATTCAAAACTTGATTGAAAAAATCCATAAAAATAACTCACCTTATTTACGAGGGGCATTAAGACACATTGAAGATTACATGTTGGAGTTTTTCTTTTTGAAATTTCAGGTTAAATGCAATGTGAAGCATGAAACCAACTGATTAATTCATATAATATTATCAAACTAGGCAAAATGAATGAAATGCTTTTAATTCACATGATAACAATATGAACTCAACAAATTAAATATGTACAAACAGAGGTATTTGATATCATAGGAAGTGTTTCACATAACAATACATGACAATAATTTTTAAACCTTGTTTATTTTGAATCACATCCAAGACAACATTTGATGATGTATGAATGTTGTGGGTATTATGTAAAAATTCATCACAAAAATGAGCAAAATTACTTTTAACCTAGGAAAGGTAAGTACACAGAAGGGGTGCGACTATCAAACTTGTTGGTCTGCCAATTCAGTGTGGTGGCCACAATGGATACAACTATCCCACCCAAACTAATCATCACACTCCCAAAACACAATAAGAAAACACCCCATGGTGATGAATTTCCCTCTAAGTAGATAGCTAGAAATACTTGGGGGATAATAGAAAAGAAAAAGAGGATGGGTCCGATTGCATCCAACGAACTTGCACTCAACGTATACCGTGCAACATGTGCCGTGAATACCCGCACCACGCACGCCACCATGGACGCTACCACCTTCGACACCTTTATACAAATTTGGTCATCCCTATTGGACCATCGAGTAGACCTACATTTCTCTAACATTTCTTGTTCTTGTGTACGGTTCAAGTATATGACAAGAGGATTTTGACAAATCACTCCCATAATATAAAATAGAGAACGAACAATGACCAACATGCTAAAAGGAAACCCTATGGCTTCTATAGGACTCACTGGCAAATTATAAGTTGCTCTGTAAGCAGTAGATGTAACATATCCAATTGCTTGGACAGCAATTATAAATGTTGCTATACCACTCCTACCATCTAGAAACCGAAGTTGCTTATAATTAGGAAGGATACTACTAGTTTCCAATAATGCCAATTTCCCTGGTAGGATCAAGCGTGAATTTTCAGCCGTCTTATGCCCAAGGCTCAAAGCATCGGCCATATTATCCTCGTTTACTGGACCGATGGTTGTATCGATATGTGTAGGTGGTAACGTGGTTGAATCGCTCATTCCGAGCACAATGAAAGTATTTGCTACTATTCTTGTCCTCTTCAAGAAACCTGTTGGTTGGTTGATCCCAAACAATATAACAAGGATGTCGTCTATGACCCTCCTTAACTTATTAGACATAGACATGGTCTCAGGTCCTACTTCAGGATTGGTTGAACTTCGACGGATTTGGCGAAACCTCCAGGTGACGAACATCTGTCTGAAAATCAGAAAAGTTCCAGCGCCTACAGGCACTGGTGCCATTCCAACGAAGATTACCAACCTGGGTGTCAAAGAATACCCCTGCGACGAGACCGAGGTGAGTGGTTTAGACGCAGGCCATGCATCGGCCATCAAGATGAAGAACGCGAAAGCGGCACCCCACAGAGTCGTCGTGAGCGGTCGTGAACACAAGGATGACGAGGACGATGATGCAGACGGGGACGACGCCGATGGCTCGGGTGCTAACTGACGAGCAGCTACAAAAGTGGACAAACAAGTAGCCACAATGACGCCTTGGATCAGCAGCAGCGCTTTTCAAATCCATGTTAATAAAGCTGATCACCCAGGGATTGCACGAACGTGAAGTCAACCCGATTTATAGTCACTGATCACTCTTCTTGCGCACAAATCGACAGCTCCGTTTCTTGTCTTAATTGAAACAAGCGCAAAGAGTGAGCGAGGACGTCCTCTCAGCAATGATCTGCACGGAAAAAGAAGAATTGAACGCCCAGCAATGAACCAGCCCAATTCAATGATCCCTCTTTCTCTCTCAGGCAAATACAGCGTGCTCCGTTTCTCGGCATGAAGCAAACGCAAAATTCGAGCAAAGCAGTCCTCTCGGCAATCAGCCAGGCAAAGCAAACACCCAATAATAAGCACTGCTCCTCCTCCACTGCAGAGAGCGACTTTCAGTCAGAAAATAGCCGCTTCCTCGAACTCGCCCAAGACAGACTAGGTCGTGAACCGACGGTGAAGAAGGTACCCGGGGGTTGCGGTGATGAGGAAGACCTCCCGTGTTTCATCTGGACTATGGGCGGTGCAATCTCATATACCACCGTCGTTGAGCATGAATTTCCGGTCCATCCGGACTCCCTCGTCATGTGCGCATCTTTCTTTCTCCGCTCCAATGAGAACTTCCTGGTAATGTGCGCATCTTTCCTAGTCCTCTAAGATGTGCTTATTGGGCCTGAATTCCGGGATTCGATCGATCTCGTCCAATACACCTCGCGAAACCAACGACTCTAAGGGATCAGCAATTGGAGTCGATGGTCGGAAAGTGTGAGGGATTGAGTGTTCTACGTTCTGGCCTTAAAGCTATAGCGGTCACTTCCCGAGCCCTTGGTAACTCCATCTGAGGTCTATGATGCTGGCTCTTTCTCGCGAATATTATCACAACACGATTTGGCAAGTACTTTCTACCAACTTCTTTCTGTGAAAGATGACGGTGATCGACGAAGTGTT
>Ga0209611_10012306_pt1 | contig 12055 bp, 3 predicted proteins | sample S1TSphgellanicum_3_FD_187693 | JGI IMG/M metagenome (GOLD analysis project Ga0209611, IMG submission 187693) | Host-associated microbial communities from peat moss isolated from Minnesota, USA - S1T2_Fc - Sphagnum magellanicum MG (SPAdes) (version 2) | ecosystem: Host-associated > Plants > Peat...
GGGTTGTACGAGAATCGAACCGCGACAATCTTGTCTCGTTCGCTGGAGCTCCTCGTAAGGCGGAGTTCCATGGGCAACTCCGTGGGACCCTGTTGAAACAATGTATGAACTACTCCCGGAATTGTACTCTCTTGGATTGTAGCAAAGTGAGTTGCCCTCGATATCCGCAGTTTGTTACGGGTTTGTTCTTGCGCTCCGTGTTCTGTCTTCAACCTCCCGGCGATAGTCCCACTCGGAAGGGGATCTTCGATTGCTTGATTGCTGGTTGTATCCCTGTTTTCTTCAGCAACGATTCTGCTTATGACCAATATGTTTGGCATCTTCCCAGGAATGGAAGGTCCTACTCCGTCTTCATCAGCGAGGATCAAGTAAGTTTAGTGCCCACAATCTCTCTCTCAAGCTCATCCAGACATCCCCTTTTCCCTACTTCCTTCTCTGCAAATCCCAATTCCATAGCAGCAAATGCTGGCGACATTCTTCCCCGGAGGAACTCGCTCGGTCTTCAAACCCTAATTTCAGGACAATCTTCCCATGAAACACGAATTAGGGTTTTTGGGGAACCCTAATTTCATGGCATGCCTGGGAAGAATATTCTTCCCAGGAAACAAAGGCAAAATTAGGGTTCTGGGTACCTAATTTTCCAGCATGCCTTTGAAGTTCTTCTCAGGAAACCCAAATTAGGGTTTTTGGAAACCCTGATTTATTTAATTTTGGGCTTAATCCAAAACTGGTCAAATTAATTCCAGGTACTCCTTAACCCAAGGAAGACATTGTAGTGGTTTTTTTTTAAAAATTATTATTATTATTATTATTTATTGAAATAAATTTCCTCCTCTCTTTCAAGTGCTCATTTCAACTCATTACTGCATGTGTGTGTGTGTGCGTGTGCAATTTTTATGTTTTCTTTGCAGGTGCAAAAGGATGGATACAATGTCATGGAGATTGTGGCAAGAATCTCTGCAAAAAGGGTGAAAGCAATGCAAGAAGCTATAGTTGACATCATTCCAGGCCTTGTATATGCAAAACCTGGGCATCGTCTAGTGCAATTCAAAGACGCATTTGATGTTATCATTGACCATGTGCTTGCACAATCATCGACTTCACACCTCCAAACACAGCAGCAAGGATTGGGCTAGCAAGGTGGCAATTGAGCTGTGAGACAAAATAAGTGTCAACTCAAAACCTATCTCTTGAAATAAATTTTGTAGAAATTAGGTCAAGAAAGTAGTACCACCTTCCTTGTTCGAAGTAGGTAGTAGCCATAGATCTAACCAAGAAGATTGGATAAGTCTCCAAGCAAAATGTAGCATAATACTCTAAACCCTAAAACCCCTAATTATATTGACCTTACTCTAGAGGCATGAAATTATGAGGTAGTAGTAATGTACCAAAATCGAGGGAGGATGTATACACACTTGTCAAAAACATTCAAAGACTTATGTGATATTTAGGTTTGTTTTAACTCTTTGATTATGAGGGGGCCTTTCACTCATATCAAATCCCATTGTGTTGGGTTGCTTTATATGATAGTCGCAAATGTTAGAATTAAATGCATTTTGCAACTTTTCAACAACATCCAATGACAATATTTTAGGCAACTTCTTCAAATGATTAAACATAACCAATACTTAAGTTTGGTCATGTTTCATCAAAATACTTCAAACTATGTAGCATGATGGAGGTAGTTTAGCTTTGTGGACTTGCTTGTACATTAGCTTGAAGTTCTTGAGGGACTTGTGCGATGCAATTGTTTGATTGTTTGTACAATTATGGCTCTCTTGTGTGATGTCTCGGAATGCAAGGCTTGGTTGTTCTCTACTTGGAGAAATGCCCTTAAGTCACAACTCTACAACTCTCATTTATAGAAGGTCATAGTAATCCACAATTGAAACCGTTTGGACACACATTTGATTGAGAAGGATGTGATGATATTGGTGTTGCTATAAAGACTTGTTGGCACATGTCATGTGAAGTATCACAATCTAGCATCATAAGCAAACACCCAAAACAAAATATATGAAGTTGAATCTTATTCTATAGTTTCTATGTGATGGTCATCAAGTCATAAACACCCATTGAATGCACTTTCTCACATCTCTTGGACATTGTTCACATGTTTTATTTCACCATTGTGGAATCCAAGGTTCACAAGTGTGGATATGAAAAAATATAACTTTGGTATTTGAAAAAAACATTTGGCATCAATGATCATGATATGTCCTTGAATGTTGTGTAGGGGCATTATAGATAACTAAACACCATTAGATTTCACAAAAATTGCCAAAAAAAGGTTTAAAACCAAACAAAATCATGCCATAATAGGATTAAGTCGCACACAATTGAATGATGCCCCATGTTAGAATATATGGTAGAATTTAAATTTTCTACTTTCAAATTTTCTTGGAGAGGTCTTGGTCTAAACAAATGAAAATTGGGTGAAAAGTCCCTATTCAATTAATATGGCCAATTTTTTTTTTTCATTTTGACCTATTAAACAAATATCAACAAAGCACTCATATGTGCTTTCCTAACCTACCAAAGTTTGCCACCTATTAACCTTTTCTAAATGTCATTTGCATCTAATTGATAAAACGATCATGTATTTGACATCTTCCTTATTAAAAAAACCTAGCATGTTTGGATATGTAGGATCAATCTATTGAGTCCCATTTGTGGCTAACAATTTTTTTTCCTTCGAAGGTGAATTAACATCTATCCATTTTGGAATTAGTCGTTATGTTTTATAAATGTTGAAATTGTAAATTTTATGATTCTACATATGAAATTAACATTATTTTGTGTTAAAATCCCATTTCTAAAAAAACAAATGTCATTTCTTCGTTTAAGTGCAATAACTTAATGTCAAGATGTGACTTCAATGTAATACATGTCACTATACATACCACATATTGTAAATTTTAATGGTTGAAACCACAAAATCTATCTCACACATGTGTCATGAACCATAGCCTTTTGTGCAAGACAAACCACATTCTCTTGTGGTTGGTAACCAAACCCAATGTTATATTTTATCCTTTAAAGCAATTATCAAAATTTTATACTTTTGCAATAACCTTTATTTCTGAAATAAAAATGAATATCACATTAGAAAAAAATGAATATAAAATTTAACACATCAAATGACAACTAGAAAAAAGAGTTTATTTATGGGTTAAAGCTTATTGAACTCACCAAGGACCCCCAAGTTAAGCAATTTTCCTTTGTGTTAAAAAAATCACATCTTGCCAAAGGGCCAAATATGAAATGTTTTTTTCATTCACTATGTCATAACTTTGTCAAGTCATTTTGACACATGATTAAAAAACTCCTCTACCATATTATTTATCAAAGATGGTAGAAAATAATGATTTTCACCCACACAATGTCATTTATAAATCTAGCAAAACAATACATTAAACATATATAGTTGAACATCTAGGTTAGATTTACTATTGCATCTAAGGTTGATGTAAAGTTCAAGATTGAACAACTATGTCTAAACTGGCATTGGGTGATTTTTAAATATATATATAACCTTTAGTTCCATTTTTTGAAAATTTGGAGAAACTTGGGTTCCAATCTTTTTGAAAATTCTCAAAACAAAAAACTTGTGGTTGAATTTTTTTGAAAAACCCCTAAGAAACAACAATTTCACAAAATAATTATCAAAGAAATGGAAATTTCATAGAATGTCATATGATTGCTTTTTAGATTTTATAAAGACTAGCATTATATGTTTAAATCAGTTTTCAAATTTCTAAGAACCCAATTATATATTGGAACCAAATTATTGTCTTTGAACATTGGCCCAAAATTACTGTAGTACCTTGGTCATTACAAAAGTAACAAAAGTAACAAAATCTAAATAGTAACAAAATTGTTACCAATCTAAAAGTACAATACAAATATGGCCAAAAAAAATTCAAATTTTTTTATTCTTGAAATTTGGCAGTTTTTTAAAATTAAAAAGGTGAATATTGGAACAAAATATTCAATTTTTCTCATTTTTGGCAGAATTTCTCAAATTTTTTTTTGTTTAACATAGGTTAATAGGTTCAAGGACCATAATAGCAAAATTGAATTCAATTATAAACTGAAATACAAGTTATAGTACTTATTAATTTTCATTAATATATAGTATTTTTAAATGAGGTAAAAATAATAAAATATCCCCTAATATATGTAATGTTTAATATCATTGACATTTTTCAACAAATTCAATCTTTCCATGTTTTGAAAATCATGTCAACATAAATGTGATATTCCTTATGTGGGTTTTAGGATCATCACACATCTTACATTACTTATAGTAAAATGTTTATGTTGGGGTAAACATATAAAATCAAATATGTGTGGGTGTGTGAAAAGATAATCATAAATATTCTTGAAGGATTTGTGATGAAAATTTTGAGCTAATTTTTGAACAATGAATTCTCATTGTATGATATATATATATATACTCTGTGTTCAAGGATGAAAGTATGAAACTCCAATTGATATGCATTCCTAAATCTTGAATTTCTTGAATATGTAAAAGCCATCAAATGATTCATTAATTTTCTTGCATGTTGTAGGAAACATCCCAATGCCTCACAATGATAACACATGTGATGAAGGAGACCCAATTATCAAGTCATTTAAAGGCAAAAAAAAAATGTGACCACATGGAGATATCACATCCATTAAAGTAGAATCTAAAAAACTAAGGCAACCCAATTGGGAATATGTAGAAGTAATGGACCCAGCATAAAGACAAGATTGATTATCAAGTTGCTCTCCTTGATAAATTTGATCCATTTGATCAATTTATCGTAGTGACAAAGTGGAAAAAGATCTTGTAAAATGTTATGATTGCAAGTCATTCACAACACATATAGAATAACACAACATGCAAGGATAAATGGCAATGCATTTCATGTAAGTTCAAAAAAATCTACAATTATATGTTTGATACTAATCATAATGAAAATTATTGGTCAATGAACCCCTAGTATAAGGTCACCTTGCATTTGTCTAAATTATTCAACATGGTTGTTTATGACTTGATATTAGAATTCATGGGCAAACGTCCAATCCTCCAATCTAAAGGCCAAGGGCTTGAATGACACATGTATTTTTGACTGATTAATTTGATTATAATAGTTTATTTGATTGAATACATATAGTCAAATTAGACAACCTTAGTCAAAATGGTCATTGGTTTTTAATCAAATAGAACATTTAATCAAAATGGCCAATGATTTTTAATCAAATGGAACATTTAATCAAAATGACCAATGATCTTTAATCAAAATGACTAATGATTTTTAATCAAATGTGATATAGTTTAATATTTTATGTATCTACCTTTTACCATTCACCCACTTATTTACCTATTTAATTATTTATCTATTTATTTACCTATACCTTATCACCTACCTACTTACGTACCTACTTCAATTCAACCATTGAATATAACAACTAGGTGTAGCCATTAGGTTTAAACATTAAGTTTAGCCACTAGGTTTACCCAAAATTTTGTCAAATTTTGCCATTAAATTAAATTAAAATTTAACCATTATGTTTAACCATTAAATTTTGCATTAGATTTGGCCATTAGGTATAGCTTACTAGGTTTAACCACTAGATAAAACTTAAATTTAACCATTACATTTAACCACTAAATTTACACACTAAGTTTAGTTTAGGTTTTGTCATCATGTTAAGTCACTAAATTTAACTTATGTTTAACCACTACATTTAGTCAAATTTCAATCATTATGTTTAACCACTAAGTTTAGCCTAAATAATTTAAATATTATGTTTAATCAAAGTTTAATGAAATCATGATGTTTAGCCATTAGATTTAACCAATATGTTTAACCAAGGTTTAATCATTATGTTTAGCCATTAAATTTAGGCAATATGTTTAACCAAGGTTTAATCATTATGTTTAATCATTAAATTTAACCATGAAGTTTAGCCATTAGGTTTATCAATTAAGTTTAGCTATTATATAGACAAGGTTTAACCATTAGATTTAACCAAAATTTAACAATGAAATTAACCATTAAGTTTATCAAGTAAGTTTAGCCACTATGTGTAGCCATTAAATTTAACCACTAAGTTGAACCACTAGGTTTAATCACTATATTTAACCTAATTTTAATCACTAGTTATCACCTACGTTTAGCCAACATTTAGCCCATTTTGTTTAACCACTAAATTAAACCATTAAGTTTAGCCATTAGGTTTAGCCATTTGATTTAACCATTATGTTTAACTTAATTTTAGCCACTATTAGTTGTCACTTAGGTTTAAACATTAGTTGTCACCTAAGTTTAACCACTATGTATAGTGATGTGAAATAAACATGTGAAATTAAAAAACTTGACAAAAAAAGTTGAACATTTTTTATGGCGTAGTTTATTGATAAGGACTTGGTTAATCATTCAAAAGATTTGAAGTTCAATTCCTCATACTTACAACCTATGTGTATGTTTAGAGGGTTAACGTAGGTATGTTAAACTAAAGTAGTTCAGTGAGATTAAATTAGGTTAAGTAGGCTAAGGTAGCACCTACTTACCTAAGTGCCTTTTTTGACCTCCCTAAATTTATTTATTACCTACCTATTAATTAAAAAAATAATAATCCAAAAAATGATTTAATTTAGGTATGAATTTAAACTAGTCAAATCGTCCACTATCTACTAATCAAATAGTTAGTCATGATTTTGGTTAAAATAACATGGTCCAAATTGACTACACAGTCACAGTGACAAATCCAAATCGACTTGTCCATATTGACATGGTGGTTTTTTTACATGTGACATTTTGCGTATTTTTTGACTAAAAAACCTAATAAAAGAAACTATGAAATTATAATAATACATACTCCCCTTGTGATTTCACAATGTTGAAATGAATGGCACCCATGACATTGGAAAACCCACACTATTTTTGAATCTTTTCCATTACATTCACCATATCACCACAAGGCCAAACAATGAGATTAAGTTATACACTTCATTGATAGCATAGAGGAACTTATGTAGTATAAGTGATTTCCCTAGATGACAAATAATTTATTGGAAGGCAAGAAATTGGCACCCTATAAAAACCAATTTATAAACAACACAACAAATTTGAATTTCAACATGGACCAATTTCTTGTATAATATATTTTAAAAATAGGTTTGAATTGGTCCATGCATTATTAAATAATGTGACTTTGTCCATATGGAAACTTTACACCCACCTATAATTATTGCATTCTTTTCAAAGGAACTTGGAAAACCATGTTAGAATGAAAAAACAATGAAAGATCAAAAAATTTGAGCAAATGCAACATGACAAACAATGCACATAAACATTGATAAGCATGATGATTATAAAAATGGTTGAAAAGGTGTGTGTGTACAATGATGGCTAATAGAGGTAGTGGTGTGAATAAAAAAATGTTGAAGAATATTTGTAATTCAACCTTATATGAAATTACAACCAAATGTGAACATATAAATGTTGAAAAAAATAATAAGGTTACTTATCTCCCACCCACATGGGAAGTACAAAGGGTGTGTTGACACAACCTTAACCATGGGTAGCATGCAACCAAATCTTGGGCAAGATAAGGGAAATGGGTTAGGAATGAAATTAAAACATCTTTTGATTCAAATGCACTTGTGCACAAGTGTGTGAAAATGCAATAGAAAAAATCCCAACATTCCTAAGTAGATTCCCACTTTGGGAATTGGAAGTTAAGAAAATTGTCCCAAATCTTTGCATCAAAGTTTAAAGACTTAATTTTGTTCAAATTGCCCCCTATTTAGATCATTGGAAAAAATCAATAAATACTACATTAAAATGAGGTTGCATTTCAAAAAACAAGAATACTTAACAATAATTATGGTCATTTGAATGTTGACAAACAAATTGTGAAAGTGATTCTAATCGCTTTGATGACAAGTTGAAGCATCAAATCATTTTCAACTGAGGATCTTGATATGTCATTAAAAAACTTCAGTTTAATTGGGTTACAAGTTTTTGTTTAAGATATGTTATGGTCGATGGACTCCTTAAATTGCAAGACACATAATTTGGTAGTTTTAGGAATTCTCATTTTGGGAATTTCAAAAAGAACCATTGTATGAAGCCCTAGCTAGGAGCTATAATGCATACCAAGATTGGGTGACTTTTGTGAGTTCAAGTTAGTTGTGGCTTGTATGTGCATCATTTTGATTTTCACATTTTCTTTTTTTTATGAAAGCTCCTTCACACCTTAAGTTTGCATTTTGTTATGAAATTGATAATTTGAAAAGTTCTTTAATATTAATATCTTTTGAAAAATTGAATTATGTGTCACGGTGAGAGCTCAAAATTAGGTGCTAACATTATAAAATTGATTAATTACAAATCTGATTAAAACTTTATGTTTGGTGATCAATTTATCGAATAATTATTTCAACCATAGTTAGGTTAATTGTTTTAAATAATAATTTACCTGACCTACTAGTGAATGAAACCACCATATTATTATTTTTGAGGTTGTACTTACATAGTCTATTTAATCAATTTTCTATATCACAATATAGGGGTAGATTCATGTTTGATAAATAAATAATTAATTTCAAACATTCCATTTAAAAATGAAATTAACCCAAAATATTTTTTGTTTTTTTTCACATTTGTTTTTTTTTAGAAAAGAAAAAATTGAAAAATTCAGCATTTCTAAAAATAATATAATTTGTGTTGAAGTTGCCAAGGTATTATGATATGTGCCTTTGATGTATGAATTTTATTATTTATTTTCATTGATTAAAATTTTGGTGGCTGTTTATTAAATCGTTTTGATTTTGAAAACCAACATTGCACGTGGGAATGTTATAAATTGCTTTGATTTAACAACTTGTTGTTGAAGTGTTAAATATCACCATGAATTTGTGCCAAAAAAAATTTCATAAAAACAAAATTCCATAATTGAAATAGTTGTTTCAATCCCAATAATCTCAATAATATAAATTCCAAAATGCTTTCATATTTTTGGTCTCACATAGGTATGAATTAAGTAATCCTTCCAACACAAAGACAACAACACCTTTTATATATATTATAATAATAATAATAATAATAATAATTATTATTATTTTCTTGAGGAGAAAAACAATTTGTCATACACATTGTAACATCATCTTTGATTAAATTATTGTTCCCAAATGTTAAATTAATGCACAACCTCTCTTCTTTATTAAAGGTGCATTCACACTCGGTGTTAGGGATTTTAGTGTTGAATCCCCTAACATCATGCTAGTCATTTAGGAATTAAACCTACTTAATATGAAATTTTTAATGTTAAAACTACCATTCACTTAACATTAAGTTATCACCTATTTAACATTGCATGCCACCTAGGATGCCACCTAGATTTTTATTTCACATTGACTTTTAACATCAAGTGTGAATGCACATTTAATGAAGGACAATAGTGAAATGATTCATGTATCAAGTGACACTTCAAAAACAACTTTATACCTACAATTAATTTACAAATCTATTTTCTTTTTCAAGTCAAAACCTTGTTTCTCCTTACATAAAAAGCACAAAGAGACGAAAGTAAATTGCAAAGTAAATGCATGAAAAAATAACAATTTTTTTAATTAAAAAAATTAAAGAAAAAATTAAAAATTAAAATAAAAAATATATACAATTCATGTTCAAGACAAAATAATTCACAAAAATTGGTCTTGTTGAAAAAAAGATAAAATTTTATCAATATTTGCTAAAATTGTTGAGAATCGAATTCTCAACTTGTGAAAAATTAGATATTGAATTTGAAACTATTTAATCTCATTTTAAAAAATTATATATATATATATGGCAAAGAGGTGCCAAATATTAGTCAAAGGTATGAGATATATTTATGAATATGGAAGGCCCTTAAAATGAGAAGGGCACTTCATATAAAACACTCAGATTATATTTTTCTAGTTGGAAATTAGTTGGAAATTTTTGCCAAACATTGTATATCATAATTTAAAAAAAAACCATTTCCATAAAATTAGCAAAATTAGTTGAATTTTTTACACTAGAAAAAAAAAATTCTTCAAAATTTTCCAATTTATTTTTCGAAATACCACAAAATTTGTTCCAAAAAATGACTTGGAGACGATAGTAGAGGAATTAGTTTAGATTTTTTTTCATGTGCCAAACGAGGTCCCACAAAAGCCAGGGGAACCAAAGAACACATTCCCCGTTCACACGAGCTAGGCAAGAAGTTCCCCAAAAGTCTCCAGCGCATCGATTTCACGTCTAGTCATCCTGTGAACTACCCGTCGATCTCACCACCGTGAGTCGTACATGAAGATCGGACGGCCGAAAATCTGCGCAAAATACGCTTGCAAAAAAGCTAGGGCGTGGGACTAAAGAACACCAAAACAAAACAGCAGCGCCTCCATCGCCGCTGCGGTCCCTACAATACACACACACTCGCTAGCAACTCCTCGGCATTCGACAGGTTCAGCTTCAGTTTTTCGTTTCTGCGCGACGTTTTCTGTGAGTATAACCTCCTTCTTCGCCTTGCTAGCTTCCTACCGATGTCTTGTTTCGATAAAACTAATGCCAATTTCATGCGTGGTCTTGGAAAATGAGACAAGAACAGAGAATTATGTATTGATTGCCGCTCTCGCAAAGGATTTAACTTTGGAACCGTTCCTCTCTTTTCGTATTTGATTGCATCTAAATCCTCGCTCGTTTTCTGTGAGTATAACAAACTTTCTTCTTCACGTTCCTTGCCTCCTCCCGATGTCTTGTTTCGATTAGACTTTTATTGATTTCATCTGTGGTTTGAAAAGAAAAGAGAAAGTATGTATTGATTGGCGCTCTCGCAAAGGGTTTATCAGCCTTTAAATTGTTTCGTCTCTCATAGTGTCTGATCCTTGCTCGTTTTCTGTGCCTACAACAACAGCCTTATTTCACATTCCTAGCTTCGTGCCGATGTCTTCTTTTCGATAACACTGTTACCGATTTCATGTCTGTTTTGCAAAAGACACAGAAGTCTTGAGCATTTCATTTGGTTTGTATCAGAATGTATGATTCTTGTTGCGGCTGTACTGTATTGTAGTGGATTGTTTTTCCTGAAGGCACTATTGCTTGGGTTTTTGAGCAGGACGCCAATTCTTGGAGCTTTGGAAGACTTGTCTGGCAAGTATGGCGGTTGTTAGTGAAGAACAGGTGGCCGACGTCGAGACTTTTGCGTTCCAGGCCGAGATTAACCAGCTGCTCAGTCTCATTATCAACACCTTTTACAGCAATAAGGAGATTTTCTTGAGAGAGCTCATTTCCAATGCCTCTGATGTGAGTTTCTTCACTCTTCGTCTCTTGTTTTTCTCTTCTTTCCTCCTGTTTGCACCCCTACTGTCTGGAGGGTGGTGGTTAACAAATGGGACTGGGGAGTAGTTGATGTCTGTCTGTTAAGCACTTGGTAGTATCTTGACGATGCATGGGATATGTGCACAATGACGTCTCTAGTGTAAGCTTTCTGGCTCGGGTTTTGCAGAGGAGCTGTGCTTTGGAGTTTAGCTTTCAAGTTGCACCTGTGAATGTTGATGTGATAGGCCTTGGACAAGATCCGCTTCGAGGGACTTACAGACAAAAGCAAGCTCGACTCGCAACCTGAGCTTTTCATTCATATAGTTCCTGACAAGGCCTCAAATTCAATATCTATCATTGATTCTGGGATTGGCATGACCAAGGCCGGTGAGAGCCTGTGGTGTGCATTCAAGGGTTTTCAAGGATGCTTTGTCCTTTTGCACCATGTTATTATCAAATGGTGAAGTATTGTTGATGCTGGCTCTTGCTAATTGTTAGTTGTAAAGCTGTTCTACTGTTCATTGGACATAAGAACAGTAAAGAAGCTTACTTCCTGTAACACTTTTTTTTTCTTTGTTCCTTTATGGCAGATTTGGTGAATAATCTTGGGACTATTGCAAGATCTGGCACCAAGTCCTTCATGGAGGCCCTTACTGCTGGTGCAGACATAAGCATGATTGGACAGTTTGGTGTCGGTTTCTACTCTGCATATC
>Ga0209611_10012308_pt1 | contig 12053 bp, 9 predicted proteins | sample S1TSphgellanicum_3_FD_187693 | JGI IMG/M metagenome (GOLD analysis project Ga0209611, IMG submission 187693) | Host-associated microbial communities from peat moss isolated from Minnesota, USA - S1T2_Fc - Sphagnum magellanicum MG (SPAdes) (version 2) | ecosystem: Host-associated > Plants > Peat...
ATAAGTACTTTGTGAAGGGCAGGAATGGCCCACAAGTTGTTGTGGAGGGGGGCTAATTTGTGTGTGTGTGTGTGAAATTGTTGTTTCTGGTCTAGTGCAGGAAGATTGACAACTTGTAAAAGTGGCAGAAAAATGACCATGTGTGTCAAACCCCCCAGTACAATCCCCTTACCTATTATTTATACTAAACAGTCATGTTTACATTCCCTCAAGCACATCCTTGTCTACTACCCATTGCCACTTGAACTATTAGTACATTTAGTATTACTAAAAAGATGTTCATTTCCCTTTCTCTAGAATTTGAATCAAGTTTTAGATCCTGTGTTGTTTTTTAAGAAATTTTTAATGCAGCCAAAATTAAATTTGGATTTTTTTGCCATCTGTTGGCATCCCATGATGCCCCTTGACATTCCTTGGTGTCCCTTCATCATCTCTTGGCACATGCATGTCATTTCCCCATTATCCCCTAGCATCCCTTAATGTCCCTTGGTGGCGCTTGGCATCCCTAGGTGTTGCTTCATCTTCCCTTGACACACACATGTGATTCCCCATTATCCCCTAGCATCCCTTGATATCCCTAAAGTCCCTCAACTTCTGCTTGTTGTCCCAACATAATTCAATTTTAGATGGGACATGCCTTGAACCAAACAACCTTTACTCAAAGATAAAAATTACTAAGGACACCTTATTCAGGATGTCCCTCAAGTCTTAGGGATGTCCCCCAAAAAAGGACATTTACAATGATTAGTTAGGTCATGGTATCTAAATTTTGGAGGGATTTGCTATTATTTGGGTCTTAACAAGTCAACAAAAACTCAAAGTAGTTTTGAGGTTAGTATGAAGGGTTTTACTATTGGAGTAATGCTTCTACTACCGATAGTTTTGACTTGTTTACTTTGATACCAACCAATACTAATATGAAAATTTCAACAATCTTCAAATCTCACCATGTTTTGTTTCATGTTTTCTTTCTGGTCACAAATAATTCCAGTGAAAAAACCAGACGACAAACCCATTAGCACACCTATGATGAATGCATGCACCCTACAAAGTGATTTGTTCATAACATATGTTTTTGTACCTAATTTCGGTCATTTTCCATGCAGTTTTTGCTTTTAGATTAAAAATTTATACGTAGTAGTACTAAGCAACAACAAACACAAGATCTCAAATAAAATATTAAATGCATTTTTTGGAAAAAAATTTCAATTAATGTCACAATACAAGATATTACTTGCTAATGAATAAAAAATAATGGGATTGAAAATAACTCTTAAAGTATTTACCCATTAAATAGCCAAAAGCAATATGAAAATCCTAAGTTTACTATTGGTATTGCTTAGCACTGCTTGATGGGAATGAGGACTAATTTTTATTTTATTTTTTTTGGCACATATGAAAAGAATTCATTACAAAGAGAAACAAGACATCAAACCTCTAGAGCAGGAGGAGCGCCACCATGTGCTTGAAACCATAATCGATGAAGCCCCTTTGGGGTCCATCATAACACCATTTAACAAAGCTACCTATTCTAACACAAATAACTTGGTGCCTACCTAGCTCTTATCAAACTTCTCGAGAAGTTTTTTTTTTGTCCTAGGGGTTTTTTTTAATTAACTTCATACATTTATTCCAAGTTGCCTTACCATAATCAAGTAGGGCATCCCAAATAACTTTGTGGATTTTAAAAACATTCCATCTTTCATTGTTGAAAACCAAATCATTTCGTTCAATATAGAAAGTCCAAAGTGTGATACCTTTTAGCAAGGACCATATGTTCTCCACATGTTGCACTTGCCTTGGACTTTTGGCAACAAAAACACATTGTTTCCAATGTAGGGGGGCAACCACCCGTGATGGCTTGTTACTGTAGGCAAGTTCACACACCATGCCTTATGTGTACTCTCAAGCCCATTATGCATGGCAACACTCCCAAAATATGTGTAGCATGGATTTTTCTTCATTACTTCACAATGGGCAAGTTTGATTGATTGAGTTGTCCACCTCAACTTTTCAAGTGTTAACTATAATTGCCTTATTCCACAAAGCCCAAATGAAGCCCGCCTCTTTCCTACTCCGCGTTTTGCACCAAATGTTCATCCATTTTAACTTGAAAATAAAAGGAAATACCCCACCCACCTCTTTTCTACCACATTAATTTTTGGTTTAGAATCTTTCAACATTTTCCTCCCTAGTGTAGTTGTGAAAGAAAACAAAAGTTCCCCGCCTTTCCATGAATAGGCACTAGGGTTAGGTTCTAATGTGTCTATCTTGCTGGAGCATACTAGGTAATGCACCTTTTTAGGGCCTTTTACTAATTTTGATATTTTAACCATTGATATTCTACCTTCCCAATAGTGGTTGTTCATTCCTTCCGACACTCCATTGTTAATGAAACTCAAGGTCTTTGATTGGGAGGTCACAATATATAACTTCATGTCTTATGAAATGTAGAGATGTTGAACATTGTTGCTACATTCAGGTCTAAAGTTAGATGAAACACCACAAACCATAGATAAGAATGCCTTGTTTTTTTCCAGCAAACCAATCCAATCTCCTTTTTTGCAATGGTTGTCTCCCCCTTTCAATAAACCCCCGCACACCTTCCAATTTGGTAATGATTATTTCATAGCCCAACTCCTTTTTTGGGGATAACACAAATTATTCGCCCATTTCTTCTTCGGATGCAAATCTTACTATTGAAGCCACCCACACATTAGACATTGAAACCCATCCCAACCCATGCAACTTAGTTGCTTTGTTTTTCGAAAAACCAATATCCCAGAGGTGGATGATTTTGTTCCACTAAAAGTTCAATGTTAAGATTTCATTAAGGTTTTTTGGGTTGTTGAATCTCAATTATTTTACCATCCTAGACCAAGTTGATACCATGTGACACAACCCCAAATTCCTTGAAAGACTCAAATGCAAATCCGAAAGTGAAAACAATAGAAAAATAAGGAGTTAGGGTACACTCCTTAGTTCATAGCACTTCGAAGGTAAGGGGGCATGCCAGAGCTCCGAAATGAGGATTAGGACGAGTGACAAGTGGGTCAATTACTCATATGAAGTTACACAAACCAAATAACAAGTTGGTTAGTGCAGAGTTGGAACATTTTTTATGCATGAACAAACCACGAGCATACACAAATTCACAAGACTCTCCACGGTTCGGATTTGGGGAAGGCTACCACCTTCCCCCTTATAATATTTTTTGTGATTAGTCACGGGGGCTACACTCAAATGTCATGTTTTTTGAGACTCCCAAGTCAAAAGTCTTGAAATTCACAAAATTGGGATTCTTGCCACTTTGGACACCTATAATTTTTTGTGTAAACCTTTGATTAAGATGAGGTTTGAAACAAAGTTTTTGCCTTCATCAAGAGATTTTTTCAAAAATATGTAGCATGTCCCTTGCATGCACATAAGTTAAGGCGATTCTTGACTTTTAATGGTTGGGAGTCAAATTGACACTTTGACTCCCGGCCTTTTTTTTGGCCATAACTTGTGGTTGTAAATGCTCAAATGGATCATATGAGCTAATTTTAAACATCTACATCTCAATAATTTTCCAATGGTATAAAAAACTCTTTAATCCAATGAATTTTGACCCTTCAAATTGTTTTTTGAAAATTTGGAAATCCCTTAGGATTTTAAGAGCCCATTTGGGAATGTGTGGGCTCATTTCCTCACACTTTTTCGTACTCTTGGGAATGTGAATGTGACTCCCAGATTGCAATCTCTGCCTTCACCTTTCCATACCCCTTGCTTTAGTCATGAGCCCAAAACTAAGGTTGTGACATCCACCTTATTCCATGAAGTAGACCCACTAACCTTTTTATGGTCAACCTCCAAACACCATTCCAAGTTAGGGATCCATCTCCACCCCCTATGTGGCCAATATTGTTTTAACCAAAACTTAAGGAGTTCTTACAAATTAAAAACTTCCAGGCTCTAACGCATGCACCACCCATTTAGACAAAAGTGCTTAAGTTGCTTCTATTGGATTGACCAAACTTAAACCCCAATTTTTTTTTTTTCCCACAACATTGATCCCAAGTAATTTAACACGTACAATTATGATTCGATCATGCCCAAAAGTAGTTCTTTAAAAGGTGGTTAATTCCAAGGATTCCTTTTTTGGTCCCTCCCTAAACATTCATAAAAAGTACCATAAGGAGGAGAGAAGAATGCTATTGATAATCATTTTCCTCCCAACCAACGATAATTTTGTTGATGCTCGATAGTTCAACTTATGTTGGACCTTTTCTAACAAAAATTTATCTACATCTATTGAACCCATGATAACCCAAATGACGTACTGAATAACTTAGAGATGGTTTTAGATGAAGCCCATGTCCATCTAAATTCCTTTGTCTAGGTCGGCCTACTTTCCTTTCTACTCCCAATCCAAATGACTATAGACTTAACATGGTTAATTTGGAGGCCAAATGCGATGTTAAAGAGGTCAAATAGTTGGGTTAATCAGATCATGCCCTTTCAAAATGCTTTCAAACTGAAATTGATGTCATCCACATATTGGGCAATTATCTGTCTCCGATTTAACATGGGGAAACAAATGCCTTCGATTTTGCCAAGTTTTTGTTCTTCATAGATTTTAGCATTAAGGGCCTCCCCCACTATTAAGAACAAGTAGGGAGCAAGTGGGCATCCTTACCACACACCCATCTTCATCACCACAACTTTGAAAGCTTTTCCATTCACTGTTATGCTTGCACTAACCCCCTAGAAAAACACTTTCGTCATCTTAACAAACTCAGTTGGAATCTCGAGCTTGTCCATACAATTAAATAAAAATCTCCAATGTATTTTGTCATAAGCCTTGGAAAAATTCAATTGAAGGAAAACTAGGGGTTGTTTAGATTTTTTAACCCATGTAATGGTTTCATGAATCAACAAAATGTTGTTCAAAATAAATCTAAAGGGAAGGAATGTTGATTGATCTTGACTAATGGCTTCCATTAGCACTAGTTGCATTTGCATCTGGAATGTCTTCACAAAAATCTTGTATGTAACATTGAGTAGTGTGATGGGCTTCCAATTAAAAAGTTGTTTCTTCTTTCCTCCTTTATGCAAGAGTGTTATCAACCTTCTCGTAACCCTAGGAGGGAAATTGCCTTTCATGAAAGAGTCTTGGATCATCCTTGTGTATTCTTTACCTATGATCGGCCACATACAAAAGGAAAATTCCACTATTACCCCATTAGACCTAGGGGGTTTGCCCTTAACCATAACCTCTAGAGTGAACCATAATTCCTCTTCTGTTATGGGCACATCCAACCTCCTTTTCATCAACACTAGAATTTGGCCTTTCAAGTAATTCAAGAAAGCCTCCTTGGCTTCTTTATTGTTATCTCCAATAGCTTGCCTAGCATATAGTTTAGCATAAAATTCTTTACACTGTTCACCTATTTCAAGAGTTGAAGAGATGTTTCGACCTTCATCATCTTCCAACTCTGTGATTAGTGAATGAGACCCATGTTTCTTAAATGAAACAAATAATTCCTTAATGGTTTCATGGCCTTTTTCTAACCATTTCACCCTTGACTTCCTATTGAGGTCATACATTTTCTTCTCCTCAAATTTTTTTAATTGATCTAATGCCTTATCCATTTTTGTTTTATTTTCTTCATTATTTGGGTCCACTTGCAACCCCCTTTGTGCAACATCAAACTGAGATTTCATTGAATTCTCCAACATCTCCCTTTCCTTTACTTTCCTTTTATAGAACACCTTATAGTACCCCAATGTCTTATGTAGTTTGAGGAGAAAAAACAATTTTTCCTTCAACCCATTCCAAAGTTTAGTCATTTCAACAATGGCTATTGGATTATTCAAATGCTTCTTGTTCATACAAAAAATGCCTCTTTTAACATTGTTTGGTTCCCCCATCATATAACAATAGAGAATTAAACAATGATTGGACACCCCACAATCCCTCTTGATTTCATAACTCATGATTGAGCCATCTTGCCATGCTCCCATGCCTTTAGGTGCATAGAGTTTATCTAACCTTGCCCAAACCTTAATCTCGCCTCTACGCCTATTGTCCCATGAATACCTCAACCTACCCTTTGAATCAAAAAAGTCTTCAACTTCCTAGTGCTCCTTTAGTTGCTCCTAGGCTAACCTTTTTGCTTGCGAAATTAGTTGATAGTAAAAGTTGAATTTTTTTGTATTTCGTTCCACCATGTTCCAATCAATAGCTAATATCCACCTACGACCCTTTGGGAGCTTCTGAATCATTTCTGCCCACAAGAAGCACTACTCTTTAGGAGTGTTGGGTGCATAAATGTTTGTCACACCAAGATCACCACTTGGTAGTCCTTTCAATATGACCCACCGCACCTTATTTTCCATCAAAGTCTCGTTCTCCCCCATTGCTGCAGCAAGTCTTTCCGTAATTAGAATACATACACCTCCCCTTCTTGCTTTGTCCCTCTGATGAGCATATTACTTTTCATTAGTGAAAAAATGATAGTGCATGTGGTGTTTTATTTAGAGTCAAAAGACTTGTAGACAATTGAATTAATATTTCACTTAAAACCTATTAAAATTGTAACCATATTTTAGCAAAACCATCAATGAAGCATGTTATTTTTAACACCTAGGGATGGTGATCATTTATTTTTGTTTGAAAAGAACAAAACAAAATTCATTGGTGTGGATCATTTCTAGTTGCCCTTGGATGATGGAGATCAATATTCTGATCGCCTAGGAAAGGGAAAAAAAACCAATGGTGTAGATTCTTTTTGGTCACCTATGGACAATGGAGATCATTTCCCATTGCCAACAAAAAAAGAAAAGAAAAAGAGTCCTAGTGTAAGTCATTTTTGTTCCCACATGGTTGGTGGAGATAATTTTTGGTTGCCCAAAGAAAAAAAGACCCTTATATAATGTAGATAATGGCTAGTTGCACATGAAGATCAATTCGAGCACAACAATGAAGAATATTTTAGGTTGCCCATGCATGTCACAAATCATTTCTAGTCACCCATGGAGGATGGAAATTTTTTTGGTCACCTGGAAAAATGACAAAAAGGTGCACAAATCACTTTCATTGCGTGAATCATTTTCAATCGCCCATGGACAATGGAGAAAAAAAAAGTGCAAATCACTTTTGATCACCCATGGACAACACAAAGTACTGAGTACATTAACGTGGCATAACAAGAATGGTTATCAAAGGTGAATATCTTAAAGTCCATTGTTTATAAGCCTATATATAAATTGTTCTATTTTTATTCCCATGGAATCATATAATATTGGTGTGTGGAGATGAATTTCAATTATTTCTATTAGTATGTAATTTTAAATACCAGGATAAGCAACAAAAGCACTAATTACAATAGTTTGAACATGTTTTTTTGAGTATCTATAATGCTTAGACTCGTATCAAGCTTTAATGAAATGTTCTCATCATGTATTAAATAAGCATAACTGGGTTGCAGAAATGTATTCCATCTTCGTTTGTGCTTATATCCTCACTGGGAAGGATGGCTTGCATTTACCAAGAAACAAAGTTCTAAACTGACTGATTGAAGCCGCGACTAATGAGTACGTACCATGGTAAAAATCCCAAAATCTATATAAATTATTCTAATTAATACAAATGTCCCACACATGAACTAAATCAGAGTCTCACTCAAAAAGGTTAAGGTACTACCAATGTGGGTGCTGGTTCACCTCGGCCAAAACAGATAGCCTAGATTTGTGATGATTATCCACAGAGTGTTGTGTGAAAATCCAACAAGGGGTGTGTTGCACTGTGGCCTTGCCATATACATAAAAAAGTATCTTAAGGCAAAAAGAAGAATTAGGGACACTCCAATATTTCACCATGCAAAAACAGAATCTTCAAAAAACTTTTCTAAAAGAAACCAAAATCCTTCAAGATATTATAACTCTGTAACTAATCTCCAGTTTCAACACAAGCCAAAATATCATCTTTCAAAATTCCTCATATAAAAATAGAATTACCTAGGGCCAAAACCCCTTAAGCTACTATACTCTATAATGAATCTAAACACAATATCCTTGCCTACTGCCAATTAACACAAGCTCCCCCTCACATGAGCTCCATTTCAGCAAACCTCTTGCACATTCTTCTCTAGTGAAAAAAGTTACAATTTGGCATGCAAATGACAACCAATTTGTGAGTGCCCAATTGGACACCTAGCTCTAGGTTGCTACTTTTCAATATCAAATTCATTTTTCATTTAAATTACCTAACCATGAACAAGATTCTACCAGCAAAATTTCGCCAAAATGAAAAAAATAAAAATAATAACGGAATATTCTGTCACAATATTCTCGTTTTGAAAAAGAGAAAAAAAAGGCAAAATTTGAGAAATTTTTATTACAAAAAACTTTTGCCATATTTGGACTCTGCTTTTAGTTTGATAGCAGTTTTTTTACTGTTTAGACAGGTTCTAAAAACCTGTCGCCATTTAATGTTAAATCTCTCTTGGGATGCTAATCAATGAGGCAACATCTGAATTATTCTTTAAAAGTCAGTATCAATATTTCATGAATTGGATTCAAACCTTTCACAAAAGAACAGAACTATAAGCAATAATGGCTTGCTGCCCTTTTAAGGCAAGTTCAAACAAAATCCAAATTTTAGTTATGGAGCAATGATTTGTTTTGAAGAAATTTTGTGAGGGACCCCATGCGGGGAGGGAGGCAGCAGCCCCATCAATCATTAGCCAAAGGAAGGAAGTACAGGGGGGGGAGGAAATGCCATCTGATGGAGGCATGATCCGACCCCAGAATGTTCAAATGAAGCCATTCATTTTTGAAATCTAATTCAATTCTAGCTTGCATTTCCGGGTCCGTGGTGGGGCGTTGGGATTAATGGCTTTCCAAGAAGCCATGCCAACCTCAATGGTGGCCACCCAGGCCTGGGTGAGAACCGCTTTGAGGGAGTACTTGTCGTCAAAGTGCTTCCTACATCTTTTAGTCCAGAGGCGAAAAACGATGAAGCTGCGAAGAATGTCCAAGGCTTGCCTTGGATAAGTGAAGCCTCCTGGGTGGTAGGCGAGGGTTCCTGGGGGGTCATCCTCTTGCTCCATCGCCACTTCGCCTAGCAGGGCGAAGGGTCAGGTGATCTCCAGCTCGTGCGGCGCTTGCCACTCCGTCCATACTCTTTTGAAAACTTCCCAAGCGCTACGCACCATGGGACAATTGAGAAGAAGGTGTTGAATAGATTCCTCTAAGTTGGAATCACACACCTTGCATTGTGAGGGAAGACTGATTTGTTGTAGTCAGGATTCGACCGGGAGGCCTTTGTTGAGAATGACCCAGATGAACGTGCCCACCTTCCTTGGGCGCGCGTTGTGCCAGATTCTGGCCGTCATTTGAGCGGAAGAGGTGTTTCTGAGGTTGAGGTCGTCGAGGAAGGTCTTCATGCTGGACTTGTGATCCGATTTGCAAATGTTGGCATAGCCCCTCTTGGCGGTGTACCCGAAAAAGGGGGCATCGCCCAAGGGCGGGATTGCCTGCCAGTGCCATTCACCAGGGTCCCAAGGTAAATCGCGTATGAAACCTTCGTCGAAAATCCAGTAGAGAAGAGGCGCCTTACCTTGAGCGGGAGGTCTCTTGCAATTTTGAGAGTGGCCTCGGGCCTCTCTTGAGAGAGAACTCTGACTGGGCGAAGCTTGGTTGTGAGGATTCTTGTGGCTTGGTTCGTCGTCGCTTGGATGCGGCCTTCATGCGTAATCCTTTGGAATTCAAGGACTAAGGCAGTGTCGCCGATTGGCTCGAGGACAAGGTAGACCCACTCAAGTGGGTTGCTCGCTCTGGGTGATGAGTTGGCGAGCTAGTCACCTGTGTGAATGAGACCCTCGTGCTCATCTGGGCACCAAGGGATGCTGGTCTTGATCGTCTCCATGCCCCGCCTATTGGCGGGATGGTGTTTCATTTCGAGGTCCGTGAGCCCCTTCCAGTCCTTGGCTTCCACGTTCCAGATGTCTTTGATTCGGGAGTAACCGGATTGCGCGAAGGCATTGCCTTCACTCACTCCACCCACTCCTAGCGGGGTTCCATTGGCGTTGAGAATTGACGGGTTTCCAAAGAGAGGTTGCCTGAGAACTTCGTCTAAATTGGACGGGTCGGATTTGATTAAGCCGGGCCTCACATTCAGCCAAGCTCCAACAATGCTCTTCCACATCGAACATTTGAGTCTTTTGAGCTTAGGCGCGACGAAAAGCTAGTGCAGGTCGGGACTTGAGAAGCCTTTGCCGTGGATCGGGAGCCGCGTTTTGTCCGCATTGTGTCACACAAGCTCTTTCCAGGGCTCTCTGCCGGGCGCTAAACCCTTTATGAATAGTTTGGCCAGCAACGCTTCCGATTGAGCTTTGGGGTCCGTGACGCCGAGGCCTCCTTGGGAGGTTGGGAGCGTCAAGGTATCCCACCTAACCTTGGTGCGCGCGGGCGCCTCCTTGCCCCCCCATATAAAGTTCCTGATAAGCCCTCTAATTTGGTCGCACATTTTGGGGTCCGGGTTCTAGCATGCGGCTAAGTACCAGATGGATGCGAGTAGAACTTAGTTCGACACCAGGATCCTTCCCGCGAGAGATAACTTGTTCGTGCTCCAGTTGATGAGTTTCCCTTTGAGGGTGAGCATCAACGCGGCGAAGTTCGCCTTAGGTGGTAAGTGGAAACCAACTTGGATCCCCAAGTATCTTGTGCCTCTCCCTTTCGGAATCCACTTCAATGCTTCGGCTTCCCCCCACTCCAAGCTTTTGTCTCTCTGGTTGGCCCAAATGGCCGTCGATTTGCTCCAATTAACTTTGGCTCCGGATGCGCGACAGAAGGTTTTGAGGACCTCCTACGCCCTGTCCATGTTGGCCGGGGTGCCCTTCAGGTAGAGGGCTGTGTCGTCGGCAAAAGTTTGGTCTCTGATCAAGCCGCCTTTGGGAAGTGAAAGACCTTTGACCCCATGCTTGGGGTCAGCCAGCATGTAGCCAAAAACATTGGTGGCAAGGATGAATAGGTAGGGTGCTAAGGGGCACCCTTGCCTAACTGATCTGGCGAGTTGGAAGTCGGGGCCGGCTACCCCATTTACTTTGATGGCGAAGGTGGCCTCTTGATATAGGGAGGCAACCCAGTTAACCCAGGTGGGGCTAAAGCCCAATTTGTCCAAGGCTTTGAGGAGAAAGCCCCATTCGATTCTATCGAATGCTTTCTCAAAATCCAGGAGGAGGAGGACCAAGTCCTGGTTATTTTCTTCTGCCCATCCTAAGCTTTCCTGTGCCATGAACACATTATCGAGTATGTTCGGGCCCTCCACGAATCCCGTTTGATTGGGTCTGATGACCTCCGTGAGATCCGCTTGAATCCTTCGCGTGAGAGTCTTTGCCAAGATCTTATAAATGCTGCCCAGCAAGGTGATGGGCCTCCAATTGTTCAATCTAGCTCGGTCCTCTGACTTGGGGATGAACGTAATCATCCCTTTGTTGATGTGAGCTGAAGTCGAACCGGCGCTGAGCATCGCTGCGAAGGCATGGAACAGCGTCGACGTTACCTCATTTACGAATTCATGGAAGAATTCCATGGGCACCTCATTGTGCCCTGGAGCCTTCCCTTTAGGGAGGGCTCTGATGGCTTCCGAGACCTCCTTGATGGTGAGTTCTCTTGTTAGCTTCTCATTCATGACTTGGGTGACTTTGGCCGGGACGCTCGTCCAGCAGGTCGCTTGCGCCTCTGCCATGCCGGGGGACTTGCGCGTCCGAGGTATAGAGATTGGCATAGAAGCTCGTGATATAGAGGGCGAGGTCGCTTTGGCCTGTGACTAAGCCCTCCTCGATTTCCAGCTCGCGAAGGAGAGCCTTCTTTGTTCCTATGTGATGGAAGTCGAAGAAGGCCTTGGAGCAAATGTCTCCATATCTAAGCCACATGGATGCAGAAGAGTGCTGGATGCGTTCTACTGAGTTCTGAAAAACATCCGCGAATTGGCCTTGTGCGTCTGAAAGAATGTCGCGCACTTCAATGTTCGTTAGATCCCCTTGGAGTTGGACTTTGGCCAACTA
>Ga0209611_10012309_pt1 | contig 12053 bp, 4 predicted proteins | sample S1TSphgellanicum_3_FD_187693 | JGI IMG/M metagenome (GOLD analysis project Ga0209611, IMG submission 187693) | Host-associated microbial communities from peat moss isolated from Minnesota, USA - S1T2_Fc - Sphagnum magellanicum MG (SPAdes) (version 2) | ecosystem: Host-associated > Plants > Peat...
TTTTTTTTTTTTTTTTTTTTTTTTTTTTTTTTTTTTATTTTTTTTTTTTTTTTTTTTTTTTTTAGTTTTTTATTTTTTTTTTTTTTTTTTTTTTTTGCCCGCATTTGCATTTGCAATTCAAATTTGCATCTAAAATGGAAATTTGTTCTTATTACACTTTCTAATTTTTATAGTTAATTTTGTAAGTCTACTTGTTACATCAATAGAATAATTGGTTTTTCTCTCTTTTTTCATGGAATCAAAACAATTGGTTTTTTCCGTTCATTTTAGATTTTGATGTTTCAATTGATGCCAATATTGATGTTGATAAGGAATTGATGTTCAATCAAAAGAAATGTCAATTGGATTCACCTCATGAGTTGAACTTGTGGTTTGGCTATTTCTACACTTGAAATTTTTTCATTCATGGCATGAAAGAGTTATCAAAGGTTAACAACACAAATTTTGCCTTACATTCAAATAAGTTTGATGTATTAACCAAGTAATTTTTAATTTTTCTTCTACAATTTGCGTTGTGTTCTTGTTAGTCAATTCATTTCATATTATTTGCATGTTTATTTTGTTCATGGACCATCTATTTTTTATTTTTTATTTTTTTCTTTTAGTTATTTTTTAAAAGTACCAACAAGGTTCAAGTAAGAATTGGAAGTTTGATGTAAAATCAGTACAAAGCTAATGATCATTTACCAAGTGTTAATGATTACATTCTTGACATGGTCCAAGTTTATAAGGATTTTGCTATTGCATCACCTTAAATGGATAAATGCAAGTCTTGACCCTCTTTTTTTAACATCGAAAAACAAGTTTTTTGATGAAGCATGTTGAGTTGTGGTCTACAAAAGCCTTTGTCAAAACAAAAATAGTCTCTACCTCCTTAGTAAACACCTCACTAAAGATGTTACAAAGTTGAGAGGAATGATAATAACTATCAAAATTGGCAAAGGTATTGCAATCTTTTGATTCGTAAATTCCCTAATGTTGATAAAATATGACATGAAAATGTCTGGTCACCAAGATTTGAAATCTTATTCCAACTAAGTTATTTTTTGTGTTGAATTTATTTTGTTTCTATATGTTTCTTTCAATATTTTTCTTTTTTCTATTTTTTTTCTATAGGTATGATCAATCTAATAATGAAGTTTGTAATTGCACAATGTAGAAAATCATTTCTAGAAAACTTAAAGGAGATCTTGTCACATATGAAAAAAAATTATATAATGAACAAGAAAATCTCAAAAAGATTGAAGTAATATTTTGATTATTTTGTTTTAATCTCTAGTTCAAGTTTTTCTTTCAATTGCTTGGTGCTCTTGTTTGTTGGTATTATTTGTGCTTTGTTTTATCTTTATTATGTTCATGTTGTGTTGTTCAATATTGCATGCTACTAATGCAACTTGTGCTTTGAATATTATTGTTGAACATCCATGTGCAAAGGAAAACATTGTCATCGAGCATTCAAGTGTTCAATTTCATGTTGTGAAAAAGAGCTTGATAGTTACTTTGACACAAAATGTTGGAACTCTAAGTTCTATGATTTTTGATTTGTAGGATGATCACAACACCATTTTCTAAAACTCTTCAAAAGGGCTGAATGTGTTGTAGGAAATGACATGTTGTAATACAAGAAGATACAAGATCATGACCTATGTTGGTGAACACCAATTTAACAACTTAATTGATTTTATTATTTTCTATATTTAGATTTACGAGATATGGCCAACATGTTGTGAAATATGAAAGGTCCTACTAAATAATGTCCATGCCACTTGATTTGGATTGCAATTGACAAGTTGTTTCTTCATTATTTGTTTGAAGTTTTAACTTGAAAATTTATATTCCTTGTTTTGAATTTTGAATACCTTGGATTTTTTTTGTAAACCTTGGAGATGTTGATGTTGATTTTATTTTGGAAACGTCCAATTTGACAATTAATAAGTAGCACACATTTGCAATATTGTGTTATATTTGGTTTTGGTACCATTATATTGTTTTTTTTGGTCTTCAAACATCTTACCCTACTCCTTCTAAATGGAAATAAATAATTAAATCATCTCAATGAACTATAAAACATCTCTTGAATTAAAGAAGAGAACAATTACAAATGAAGAGAAACCTTTAAATGGATTTTTTTCAAAATGGAATTTTTCTTTTGTAAAATGAAATGTTCTTCCCTTGGGTCAAGGAAAAATTCAACTTATAATTGACCCTCCAAATAAACTAGCATTTATTTTTTAGATCTTTATGAAAGGGAGAAAAATAACAAGTTTTTTTTCAAAATATTTGGATATTTATTTTTTATTATTATTTTTTGTTGCGCCTTATTTGCTATGCCTTTGTGCTATATAATATAGCAGTCTTTTGGGACAATTATGAAAACTTCACTTTTATCCTAGCAAACCAGGAAAGCATAGGCTTATAAAAGTGTTGGCAGATTGCAAGTTTGATCCTTACACTTGCCACAATAATGTGAGACATGGAACATGTTTTAATAGCCTATAAGTCAAACATGACTTCTGTAGGTTGACATGTCAAACATATTAATGTGCAATGCATGATGATTCTAAATGTTTGATCAAGTTTACAATGTATACCCAATTTTTTCTTTATTGTTTGACTTTCTTTCATCACCATATTGACATGTTCCATTTTTCATGAACATATTAAATTGATGCTTCAATTTCTCATTGAATTATTATTTCAAATTTCATGATCATATTGAATTAGTATTATTTCAATTGTTTAATGATTGAATTTTTCAATTCCTTATTGACTTCTTATTGAAAATGATCCTATTCAATTGTTATTTCAATTTTCACATAAAAAACACAAACACAATTCAAAGACTTTGTAACATAGATGCCATGGGCATGAAAAAGGTGCATTTTCATGTCCATATTGATGGGTAGGTATTCGTTAATTAAGCTCAAAATAGGTAAGTATGAACAACATAACGAAACAAACAAACTTTTTGTTTTTATTATATGGATTTCCATTCAAATTTTTAAAGGGGAAGGGGGTTTGGGGTTTTTTTTTTTAAAAATTGGATAACTAAAAACATGTCATAATTTAATGTTAAATATCTCTTGGGATGTTCACATATGATGCAACTATACATATTTTTTAAATGTCAATTATAGTTTTTAAAAAAAAATTGGTCTTTTTTTGCCTATTATCTTTGAGCACCATTTGCTTTTCAATTTTCTAGTGGAATGTTAGTAGTAAGCATCTCAAGAAAATTTTAACAATAAATGACAACCTATTATTAGAACATATTAAAAAATCATTTTAGAGTCTACCTACTTATAATAAGCAAGATTAATTAGACATATTGAAAAATCAACCTACAATTTTCTTTTGGATTTTTTAAAAATAAAACTTTTTGTGACATAATATTCCTTTTTTAAAAATTCACAACAATGCCAATTTTCGCCAAAAAAATGATGTTGAATGCATGAAATGATTCATTTGAAAAAAAAAATTGCTTGTTTTAACTTGTATGAACCTTGAAAACATATTAGATCTAAACTTGGCAATTTTTTCATTTGTTAAATTTCAAATTTCACCAATACCATGATCAAAAAAATTCAATTTCAATTTTCAATTTAATGGAACTAAGTTTATTTCAAATAAAGTTTGTCAAATGTTTTACGAAAAAATGTGGGAGTTTTTATTTATCTAGTGTAAATTATATATTTTTTCTATTTTTGGGGAAATTCTCACCAAATTTTATATATATAATTTTTGGAAAAAATCCTTGAATGGGAAGGGGGACAAAAGCCACCTTGTTCTTGGGTTTAGGGTTGTACCTAGTGTAAAAATTATTTCAACCAATAGAAATGTTTCATTTTGAATTAGGCTTTGAATTCTTGAACTTTTAATGTAAGTGAGTCCTTATGCTATTGGTCAAGGTATATTAAACCTTTTGGAACATCACCAATCCCAATATTACTTGGGTCCAAATGAACTTGATTTCAAAGTTTTTATGAAAAAGTGTTTAAAAACCTAATTTTCAAAAATGGAAATCATTATAAATTCAATCACTTTTCCTCCATTGGTCCAAAATTCTAAAATGACAAATATGCACATTGCATTGTCAAGGGTTTTCTAGCGATACCAAAAGTGGAGTAAATTGCCCCACAATCTAGGAGGCTTAAAAATGATCATATTTAAACAAAGAAAAAAATTCTACATATTTGGGCATTGGAGAGCAATAGTTGTTTCACACAAATTACATTTCATATTCGCATACATGTTATAATACAGTTTGAAGCTTTTTTTTGGGTGGATTTGAGGCACAAAAAAATTCCACCTAAACACAATGTAACCATGTCCATTATGTCTTTTCATTAAACACCTATGTGCAAGATTGTCCCTACATTGTTATTGATGACAATCCCTTTTTTTTAATTTCTTTCTCAATAGCCCACATGTGAATAGGGTTTGAAATATAGTTTTCATGTTTTAAATTTTTGTTGAATTTAATTTTTTTGAATAACAAATCACTTCAAAGAAGTTTTAGTTTTGAACTAATATTTTTATTGTTTTAGTTTTTGATTTCTCAATTTTTGACTTTGACTTTGATTTTCAGATTTATAAAAAAATTATTCGAATTCTTACTTACTTTCCAATTTTTGAATTTTTGAATCTTCTCTTGTGATTTCTGAATTTTTTATTTTCTTTTATATGGTACAATTTTTTTAGCTCATTCAATTTGAAATCCAAATTTTCAATGACATAAATTTAATGTAGCTTATACCATTTGCCCAACCGTGAAGGTGTTTATCCTTTTAAAAAGGTTCCAAACCTATTTTTGTAATTGTTTTGAGTTTTTAATGATTAAAAATACTCAAATTTTAATATTTCCCATACCTTAGGTCTAAAAATTGTGATCAAAATTCCATTAAATCCTAATTGATAAAATCTTTTCAACAATATAAAAATGCATCTGAATTCTTTTGAATTTTCAAATTCATGATTTAATTTAATTTTCAATAAAAAAATCCGATATTTTGTAATTTATACACCATTAATGGAATCAATACAAAACAAAGCCAAAGCACCCCTATTCATCATGAATTTTCCGAAGATACCAAGAACATGGTCTTAAGCACCACAATTTCAAAGATCTCAATGTGACAAACAAAGAAATCATCTCATTGGGTGTGAAGGCTTCTAGTTTATGGAAAGTGGATAATGCATCCAAAGTATTGCAAGCAAAGCAAACAAGAAACATGTTGGCAAAAGGTGATCGACCATTAAGGGACCTATAAGAAGCAACATGAAAGCCATTAAACTTTCATGGAACACTATAAGGAAAACTCTTGTGGAGACAAGGTTGGGGGTAATGTTGTTGTACAAGTAGCAGCAATGAAAATATATGTAGTAGTGATGAAGGTGTTCAAGAAAAGTGGTACAACATTTGAAAATTGCTATGAACTAAATAATTTGACAAATAAGAATTGCACACATTTTCAACCCATTTGAGCTAATCTGACCTTTAAAACCTTACATCAATCAATTCATTTTGAAACATTGAATCATTTAACACAACAATAATTGTCAATACTTGTTTTCAAAATATATATTATCATTGTAGGTGGTTAAGGGTCTAGGATGTTACCAATAGCAAGGTTTATGGTTTATCAATCATAGGGTTTTATCATACACTTTAATGAGTAATAGGTAGGAACAAGCATATCACTAGCTAAAAGTTAGTACATAAATAAGAACATGTAAATGGTTAGTACATAAATATGTGGTTTGTAAATAACTAGATGCATGCAAGTTGGTTTTTAGGTTAGCTTTCACAATGACAATTGGAAGTTACCATTTATGGAAATCACTTCCTTAATAATTGTTAAGGTGTCATATAGGTCCAAACTTGATAATTAGGAGGTTCTAAAAGGACTTTTGAATCCAATTCTTCAATTAATAGAGGTTGTAAAAACTTAATAATAAATAGGTACTAGTAATAAGACTTGAATTCAAGACTTTTTTGAAACGAATTATGGTTTGCCACTAGGCCACAACGTCCAATGTGTATATTAATTGTTTAAAATTTTATTAAAAATTTGATGCACATGCCAAAAAAATTTTTAAATAAAAGCCATTGGAATTTAAATGAAATTTAAATTTAAAAACCAAGATTATTTTTTCACATGGAATGTCATGGCTTTATGGTTAATGTTTTACTTTCTTTAAGGATTATTGGGTTCAAATATCAATAAGGTTGAAAATCAATTTTATTTGAAAATGAATGAGAATGATTATTCTCTAGAGGCCTTGTAAACCAAAGACATGAAAATAGCTCTACTAGGAAAAGTAAATGAAATAAAATAATTCACAAAAGTAATTTTGCAATTAAAAATCCAAACTTTAGCTTCATTAAGACTATCATAGTAATACGATTATAATAAGGTTAGAAATCAATGATTAAGTCTATAATTTTAACATGCAACTTTTTATCGTATATCAAAACTACATTAGTACATGTACAATAGTTGTCATTAATCTAGCAATTAAAACTAAACATTAAAAAGAAAATTTGAAGAAACAAACTAAAAACAAAATTGTAAATTATGCCACTACATTACTATGATAAGACTTTTATTTTATTTTTGAAATCAAAATTAAAGTAGTGATGTGCTCACATTTTTTCACCCAAAAATCACCTCTATAACTCGTATTCCAAAAATAACAACACATTAAGACAACATAGGTGCATTATTACTACTTCAATCATTTTTTCTTTCGCATTACAATAACAATGTAGACCACATTCCAAAATTCACACACACACACAAGAAGAATTTTCACTCCCTACCTAAGCATCTTGACTCACTACACACACAAAAAACACCCTTTATTCAAATCATGCACTTTCATAAATAATCAACCACTATTTCAATAGGTGACAACTACCCAAGGGTCTAGATTCACTATTGTCTCTTAATTGTTTTCTTTATCAATCATCAATGTAGTATTTTTTATCTAGATCAAGGTAAGTAGGTGGCAAAATTAACATGTATAACCTATTTTTTGGCTAAATGTAAACCACTTAACCTGCATGTTCTAAAACATTCCAACCTACCAAATTTATTCTTTAAAACCTAACTAAAATGGATTAATCAAGTCAACCATCACCTCTAATGGTTTTTTCACCATTTCATTATTACTAGTGATTATAATTACAAAATTGGATTGCAACAAATAATATAAACTAGTTAAAGATTAAGTAATTATGCCATTAATAATTAATGATTCATTTTTTAATGGACGTTATAAAAACTAAGACATTTTATAAACCCTACTAAATTTTGAAAAAAAATTCTCAAAAACTAGTTGAGTTTCTTAAAACATTTGTAAAACCAAAATTACCCATTTAAAAAAAAATGAAACCACTCAACATTGATAAGTACATAAATTAAAAGAAATGGGTGGTTGGAATCCCCATCAATACACTCTAATGTAACAACTTTTAAATGAAAAATAATAAAAATATGTTGGTTTGGGTAGAAAAATGGTTTTTGGCCAACATTTTGGCATAGGATGTCATTATGCCAACAAATGGTTTTGATGACTAGGTCATTTTCTAACTATTGAACAAATTTAATCATGTAATCATATGTGAAAATTTATGTGACTATAGTCATATATATGACTACATGATTTAGTAGTCATTTAAAAAGAAATGACATTTGTCCCATTGACCTTATTTGACTAGTTATAAAAGGTGGATAAGAATGAGCATGATCATCATCCACATGTTGATGTTGACTTATTATTCATTTTTTGAGTAATCGTTAGGTTAATATTTAATAATCTTAAGGTTTCCAATTGAGGTATTAATATTATTTTGGGGTATAAGCATTAGTCATACATGAAGATTATTTGTCAAATATTTGGTTGAAAATCATGGGTTATATTACCAATAATATGTTGGTTAGAAAAGTTATTTTGGGATTTTTATTGATGTTTTTTCATTCAATTTCCCATTCTTTAAAATTAACCTATATGTTTAACCTCTAAATTAACCTCCGGAGGTTTAACCTAAATTTAATTATTTAACCTAAGTTTAGTTTGATTTTAAGTTTTAGATTAACCTTTAAGTTTAACTTAGGTTTAAATTAAATTAAATTTTTAGGTTTAACTTAATTTTAACTTTTAGGTTTAGCTTACAATTAACCTTTGGAATAATCAAAAATTTAACCATTAGGTTTAACTTAAATTTAATTTTTAAGTTTAACTTAAATTTACTGTCCTTTTGGTTAACATTCACGTTTAACTTTTATATTTAACTTCTAAGTTAGCTTCTAGGTTTAACATGGCTTAACCTTTATATTTAACCTAACACTTAACCTTTAAATTTAACCTAAGGTTTAAGCAATTATGGTCAAAATGATTGTAATCATGGAAAGGCAAGTTGCAAATGGGTTTTATGACTAAATTAAAGCCAAGGATACAACTATTAGCATAAGTGGCATGGTTTTATGAATTGTAAAATCATGTAGTCACAAATGGCATATACAACTACAAATGTAGGCAGTGTTAAAAATCATGTTTTGGAATAGAAGTGTGTTATGGTTAGCAAAATGCATTGCGTAGCCTAACACATGTTCTTGATTTTAGCTAGATTTGGCAATTGGTGCAAATGGTTTGCTATTAATAGTTTTTCATGTTTTATAATCTTAATTTCATGTTTATGGTTGGGAACACAATAAGCCAACCATTTTAGATGTGTGAAATCATTAGAAGGAATTTGAAAATAACGATTCAATTTACAACTAAATTGTAGTCACAACAAATACCTAGGACTACAAATGTCCTAATCATCTACAATAACTTTCATTTGATAATTAGTCATAAATTACATTTTGTTGCATGGAAGTCACATTAGGAATATTCACAACCCTTGCATGATTATAGTCTATTATTTCTCATCCACTACCATGAATGAATAGGAAGATGATGTGAAACCCATGTAGGTTACATATGGGACTTGACTTTGCAACTATGTTAATGTTATGGATAATTGCATGATGCACAAATTTTAGTTATTTAGCTTAACTTAATTTAATTTAGTTTGGATTAACCTAGTTACTTATACCTACTTACCTACCTAGCTAAAAGAATAAATAGGTAGGTAATAAGTGCCTAGCCTACCAGGCTTAACCACAAATATCTTTTCACACCTACCTACCTACCTACCTACCTAAGTAAAATAATAGGTAAGTATGTTTTTAAATGCCTAACATAGCTTACTAGGCCTACCTAGGTTACTTAACTTAGTTTACCTAACCTAACCTAAACTAGATCCTTAAAAATGCAAGCATAAAAACTTGAGCCCCTGACCTCCATGATAATAAACCAAATCCTCAACAATGGTTTTTTTTTTCATTTTTTTCATCTCGAAGTTTTGGCAAAGTTTAACAAGAAAAAAAGAGAAAAATTAGTCAAATTTACATTACAATATAAAAAGAATCCATTTTTTTCCTTATTTTTTTTGGAAAAATAGCATTAGTCCTCAACCATTATGCACCACACCTTTATAAGATGATAAATTTTGTCAATTCTTATTATTCCAAATCTTGTTACATAGACTAGTTATGTAAGTATTTTAAAAAGTACATAAAACATAAGTAGTTGTAGGTAGGTGTATGTAAGTAGGTACTTCGGTACATGGCCTACCCACCTACCTATCTACCTACCTATCATTTATTATCTACCTACATACCTACCTACTTACCTAGGTAAAATATAAGTAGGTAGGTAATTGATCCCTACCTAACCCAAGTAGGCTATTAAACCTACCTAGCCTAGCCTAGCCTAGTTTAGCCTATTAAACCTACCTAGTTTAGTCTACATAACCCTAATTAATCTACCTAACCTACCTCCTAGGTAATAATACTGTTTTTTTGCCTACTTACTAGCCAATAAATGAATTCGCACATTTTGAATTGTAACAAAAGGTATGCCATATGTTATTTAATCATTTATCTATAATTGCAAATATAGTTGTAGAAGAAACTTGGTTGTCAACTATCAATGGATATCACGAATAATAGATGACATATGTTTACTTTTCACCAATTTGTAGTTGTATGTATGATTAAAATTATTTGTCATAATGTAGTTACATATTCAACTACCAACACTTGCAACTAAATGACATGTAGAATTGCAAAAGGTGTAGTCACAAAATGAATTGATTTGAACAATAGTTGCACATTAATAAAAAAACATAGGGTTGGAATGGACAACATTTCTTCTATTGGTTATTATTGAAGGCCCAAATATTGGGTATGGGTGGATTTTTCTGTAAATAGGTAGGGCTTTTGTAAACCAATTATTTTATTTCATTAAACAAAAACATATATCATAGCTAGGGTTGGTTACCACATTAACAAAGCAAATAACGAATATTTTTTTGCAAAAAATCAAGTTTCATTTCAAAAAATTGAATTATTCATTTTTCATGATCTATAATAGTTTGCCATGAGATTACTAGATGAGTAGTGAAATTATTTATATTCTATGATGATTATTATGATTTTCAATGTCTCACATTCATATTTTCATAAAATTCCATTTCATATTCAAAGGATCAATGAAGTTGAAATTAACCCTAAAATAAAATATAAATAGTAAAAAATGTAAGTGAGACAATAAAACAACAATTAAGGTAACCATCATCATGGTTAATTATAGGATAGTGTTTCCATGTCCACCCACCATCCATCTCTCATAGTGCACTAGTGGGTTTAAGGTTTAAGGACCTTCATTTTGGCACAATCGTTGTATCTTATTATCCTTGCATTCTTTATATGTTTGTTTTTTGTAGCTCATTGTATATGAAATTTGGTGCAAGGATTGTAAGAAAAAAAAATTGTATTTTTTTCAACAATCTTATCTTTGCATGCAAAATTCAAGTCTAGGAAACAATATAAAATTAGTGGGAATTTTGGCTAGTTGTGTTTTTTGAAGTTGTGATTATGTAATTGATGTCCTCAAGGAGCCATAGATAAATGAATTTGAAATGTTTTAAAGTCTTGTGCATTTGTGTTATTGTGAGATCATGGCAATGCACCAACAAATTACCCTTGAGTGATGCCATTTTTGTTTCAATTTCAAATGAATGTAAAATTTTGTCATGTTTTTCATTTGCTATATAACAACACACTCAAGTTGTTCTATGCATCCAATGTTTTTGTAGGATTAAAGCTACTATTGTATTTACAATTTTAGTGCCAAAGAAGATGGTCATGGAATAAAATTATTTATGAACAAATTGTCTTTTATGGGCATTTTAATTTGTCTTTAACATTGACAATGATTGTGCTTTCACCCCAACATCTTATACATTTCTTCCCCCACATATTGATATATTGTTCATTACTATGTCAACACCTACATCCATCATTTTTTGTAACCTTAAAACACATAACATCAAACTCTTATGTAATGATGTTTTTTCCCCCTTTCAAAACCTTCTATTATTAAAAAATCAATATATTTTCAATATATTCACGAAAAGTAATATGAATTTTTACCAAACAAAAAATTTCACATTTTTTTCATATGTAAATTTTTTTTGTCACGTACTTTTTTAAATAATTTTAATTAGTAACACATATCTTTCAAATGACTTTAAATCTATTGTGCACATTATTAAAAAATTCCAAATCATTTACATAAACTTTTAAAACTATTATACATTGTAATGGATGAAAACCATGCCAAAGTTCATTTCACACATGTGTCACGAGTTGGCCTTTTGTGTGAAAAAAACCACATTTTTTTCTAGTGTTACTAGTTCCTACAACCTACCTACATACCTATCACCAAACCTAGCCTACCTATATTATCAATCTACAACCTACTTACCTCCATGCCTAAAGGCCTAAACAACTACATGCCTAAGGGGCTTAGACACCTACATTTGGCACATGTGTTGTACATATAACTAGCTTTTTCAATCATTAAAAACTTGCATATAATACATAACAAGCCATTATGGAACAACTAAAATTTGTCACACCATAATAGGCATGACT
>Ga0209611_10012310_pt1 | contig 12053 bp, 18 predicted proteins | sample S1TSphgellanicum_3_FD_187693 | JGI IMG/M metagenome (GOLD analysis project Ga0209611, IMG submission 187693) | Host-associated microbial communities from peat moss isolated from Minnesota, USA - S1T2_Fc - Sphagnum magellanicum MG (SPAdes) (version 2) | ecosystem: Host-associated > Plants > Peat...
TATATATGGTAGATAGTCCATATACATTGTTTTTGTAAAATGAGTGGTTTGTTTATTGAACCAAAGTCAATGACAAGACATGCAAGGCAAAATTGGAGTGTCATTTATTTTTTGTTGAAACACTTCAATGAACATTGAATCACCTATCATCATATTATCAACATTTTTTGAATTGATGGATGACACATCATGTTCAATGCAATTTGTAATTTATTATCTAAGTTACTGTTTATAGGTGGTAATGGTAAATTGTTAAACTTATGTGAAGATTTTTGTTCAAAGTTTCACAAAGATCCAAATCGATTTTTGTGTAAGAAATACCTTTGCCATAGATGCTGTCATACAATTTTTCTTTACTTTTAAATATATTAAATGACGATTGATGTGTTGTACACTTGGGAAAGTTTTGATTTCATTGTGCAAAATGGTCACTATTGATTTCAATCTAACAGATTTGTGGGTCACAAGCATGGATGTAAATATCTTATCATGCATTTTTGTCCACTTAAAATGTGAACATTTCACATTACTAGTTGAGTTATCATTATAACCCAATGGTGTTATGAAGGAAAATTCATGTTGTGTGGCATCAATTTTTTCTTGCATATGACAAAATTCAAGTTGTGAAGAATTATTAAAACAATTGTTATGAAGTTTTTCATAAATAACTTTGTGAGAATAACATTCAGGGGAGTACGCAAGTTTTTTTTGCATATATTGAGCATGTTTATGTCTTGTCAAATGGTTAAACATTAAGATGCGGATGGATATCATGAAATAATTTAACTATTTTTCAAATCCAATTTTTTTTTATCATAAATGATTTGCTGTAAGTCTTTGTTCCCTTGAAGTGTCCATCGAAATCTAGATGATGTCATTGTTTTTTAATTTCAAAAACATTTGACATTTAGGCATAATGTTGTATTTTTCTTTTTTTTCAATACATTACTAGAAGTTTTCATGTCTTCATGCAATGATGAATTATTGTTTTCATGATCATGATTCCACAATGGGTGTATTGATGATAGATTAAAATGTAAAATGTTTATGACCAACTCGAAATGGCCATAAATCCCTTTATGGTACACCAATATAAGTTTTTCATTCATTTCTACAAATGCTTTTCCAACGGTAATTTATGGTCTATTATTCTTGTTGACCATGCTTCAATGGTGGACTACACAAATTGTGCCAACCAAAACAAATGGTGAATTTGGCCCAAAAACCACCTTCTAAAGCATTTAAACCCACTCTTTGAAGGTATTTGTAAGGTGAATTGATTTGGTGTAGTGTCATTAATGTGTCTTGGTTAGGATCAACAATGTAATAGTGTGAAACTCTAGGATTGTTTATGTCTAAAGCATGTTGAAGATTCTTTTCCTAAGATCAATTGATGAGATTGATAATTGTTTCAAGTAACTAACTGAATAAAAAAGACAATCCCTAACTTTGTATGGATAGCTTGATACCCTTTGGAGTCCAACATTAAAAAATGTTTCATCTATACTATTCATTTTTTTGGTTACATTCCAAAAAATATACTTCAAGTAAATATAAAATATATTTTGAGATAGTAAATTGCAATGTATGTATTATGTTTTTAGAACAAGGTTAAAATAAAGTCCGAATGATATATATGTACATTGATTTACAAATATTTACAACAATATGGTTAGGAATTAGACCTATTAAAAAACCCAATTTAATAAAACCTATACATGTATGTGGATTTGTACATATATGGACATGGATGTGATGATTCACCAAAACAACGATTCATTAAAAAAATTGGTTGATTTAATTGAAAACTTACATGCAGTAAAATTTATGTTTCAATCTCCAATATGTTCATGGAAACTAGTAAGGTCATCAGTTAGGGTGTGGGAAAATGAACCACAAATTGAAATGGCCTTCAATAAATGGACAATAATCAATTTGTTTTCCGAATGCATGGATAAAAATGCTGCCACATTTAAACCATGAATCCAATCAATTTTCATAGTGACATCAAAATGTGATAGGTTGCTTTGATTAAGCACAATTTGGACTTTCACATTCACATCCAAAACATAAGGTGTTATGATATTACAAGTTTAACAAAAGAACATCCATCATCTTATTGTATGATATCTATAAGATTGCACATTGAACAAGTTCGCACAAATGGAGTCACAACCAAAATGTGCACATTCAACTCTCCAATAACCTATAACAATAATACATGAAAATTGTGTCATATTTTTGAGTTCTTCAAGTTAAACATTAAGATTATCACATGAATGGCTTTCTATTGTAATGTGTGTTAGGTGGGAATTTTTTTTTTGCAAAGTAAAAAATCACTTGCATTGTTATGGGCCTTGTTCCATTCTTGTTGTGGATTTCGTGTAAGTACGTCAATCAATTAATGACCTCCTAGTTAATTATAGGAGTGAAAATGGCTGATAAATTTGTTTGGTATCTGATAGTTCCACTTAAAGTTGCTAAAATATTTTTCAGCAATGTAAGTGTTGGTGCTTGAATGCAAAATCTTTGAGATAAGCGTTCATAGTATGCATGAAAATTTGGAAGGAAATTGATATGCACAAAGCAACATACATTTTTTTTCATAGGTTTAGTGTGTTAGAAGTTTGTGAAAGAGTTATATAATAATAAGCTCAACATTTATAATTTTAGTTCCCCCTAGGCTAACCCATTAGAAAGAAATCATAATAGTCATATGTAAAAGTTAAGTTGTGGTTACCAGCCAAAAACTCTCTCCTTGGCCTTGCACCAACCCATTTTATTTTTTCACCCATCAGCTTAGTAATAATTCAATTTCATGTTGCGTGCTAATCCAAAAGCTTAAAAAAACATTTTAATGACTTGCACAAAGGAAGAGAAATATTTTAAAATATTTCAACATGTTTGTTTTGAAGAAAAAGAATTTGAAAATTTTAGCATTCCTAAAAATAAGATAACTAATACTAAAGTTGCCAATATACCAAGGTACTTAAAATGTTTAAGCTTTAAAAAGAAATTAGGAGGATTAATGTTATGGAACAAATCCCGAAACCATGGTGAAGATTCAAAACTTCACTATCACAAACATTTAGTTCATTTGCAAAGGAAAAATAAATTAACCCCTGGTAATATGCCCCACTACCCCCTTTCCTAGGCATTACATGTTATATATATGTATTGTGGTAAAAAATAAAATACATAAGTACAATTACAAAAAAAATTTAGGTTTCATAATTGGGTTCAACAATTCATAATAAGACATATAAATGTGCATAAATTCAAAACCACTAAAAAAGTATGGAAATAAAAAACAAAATATATTGCCCATCAAACCACTCCAATTTTCAAAATCATGCTTAAAAATAATATACCTTTCAATCAATAATCTTTTTTCATGTTATTGTGCTTAAGTATTGATGATCGAAAACAAGGGCTTTGAAATTTATCTACGATTTAAATGCACAAAAAGGAATTTGATTTCCTTCCCAAAAAATTGAAGCAAAATTGATTGTAATTTATAGTTTGTATATCATTGTGTCTCCCCATCTACAATGGTGAGTTCAAATATTCCCATCTATCTCCCCCTGAACACTCATCGCAAGTATAACAATTGTTGTCATTGCAATTATTTCATGCAAAAACTTATAAAAGGATGTAATTGTGTCAATTTGAACAAAATGGAAAATGAAGTTTTCATACGAGAGAACATCCACCAAAGTCAAATTATTAAAATGGATACAAACATCGAGGTCCCACAGGGCCATTTCATTTGAGGCCTCATGGTAAAATTTTCAATCTACATGTGGTTTTCGTGAATAAATTTATCATTGTGCAATATCACCAATGCCCCACTTAGGGTGACACTCACTATTGAAATCCCACATTCGTCTGTGACATCGGCATGCAAATATGTAAAAAAACATTTAAACTACCAAAATTTCCATAACAGTTGAATACAAAGCCTTCAAATGCAACATCATGAATTGTGTAATCCAAGTTGTTGGCGGTGATCACCGGCCTCACCCTCCTTATTGTCATTATGCAAATGTGTTGAATTTAGACCCAAAAAAACAAAAGAAAAATCTAAAAGCCAAAAAAGACCTATGACTCCACCTTGGAGTTGAATTTGTAAAAACAAGTCTATTGATTTGTTTGTGGCCAAATGAACCAAAAAAATAAAAACAAGATGGACCGATCACCTTCCACTAAAACATGTGAAAAACATATGAGGGGTGTAGGTGTGAAAAGAAAGGTTCAAAAGAAAGAAATTCAAAATGATTTTTTGATCCAAAGCAAATGGCAAATGAAGTATAAGAAATTATAAACAAGGAGCACAAATTGAAACTTCAACCAAAGCTTGTCATGATAATTAGCGAAACTATTGGGGTTAATTAGTCAACTTAGGTTTTAACAAAAGGACAACAAAAACTTTTCTTTTAATAGTCCATACAAAAATCCACATGTAATCATTGGAACTTTCCACCACTTTAAAAAAACATGCATAAATAATAATGTATTCATGCATGATTAACAAGTAACTGGACATCACTTAATGTGAAAATAAGTTATGTGAATTATGCATGAAATAATTAACATAATAAGTCATGTGACTAATGCAATTTTTCACCAATGAAGATAAGCATGTATGAACAGAGATATTCATTAGTAAACTTTACTTTCAAATAGAAAGATGATTGTTTTACTCAACACAAAATTCCACATGTAAATAATTTGATTTCATCACCATTCAAAATTATCATGCATAATAAAATGAACATTACTTCATGTAAAAAATGAATTATTCCAACCATGCAATAGGAGTTAAATGGGGCATTAATAATAAGTTGACTTATCTAATGCTACATGATTACAATAAATTTCAAATTGCCCTATTATTTAGGGATACCAAAGTTGTGGCCCATTTTTGGTTGCATCACAATGTCTCTTCCTTAAAGGGCCAAGCCAATGAAAAGGGTGCCATTCATGTGTAAGGTAAACCCTTAAGGTGGGGACATTCTCAAAGTAAGCAGCCCCCAAGGCCAAAGGCCAAGGGCTAGTTATTTTGAAAATGCCCCCATTCAAGGGCTTTAACGTAGAACCATTCAACATCGAACACTTGCCTATCATCAAACACTTTTCAATATTTTTCTCATTCATTAACCAAATTGAGCGATCTTTGTGTGATTGGACACACAAATTAAAGGCCTCCAATTTTTTTTTTGAATATCAAAAGCAAAGGAAAAATGTAAAAACACATGAAGAGGATGAATGATAGTTTGCTTCAATCTTTTTGAAAAAATAGCTATATATTCCTCTCTAATTCCAACTTCATATTTTCCTCAATTTAGTCTTGTTTAAGTGATTTAAATGTGATGGGTGTGTCAACTAAGGGTTTACAAAACTTGTTTGTATTCCAAAAGCAAAGATACAAGGATCAAATATTTTAAATTCAAAATTTTAATATGTTTTAATTCACATGTCACCTCAAACACTAAACCCCCTTACATCAAACACCCCATATCTTCACCATTCCTTCACTAAATTGAGCAATTTTTATAGTGTTGGAAGTGCTAGATGGAAGGCTATTAATGTTTTTTTAATTGTCAAAGCATAGGAACAATGTGCAAAGATTCAACTTCCTTCGATTTCTTATGTGTTCACTCATGGACCTATCTACTCTACCAAGTGTAAATAATAATTAAAAAAAATTCTATTGTTATAGTTGGGTACCAGATGAATACCTTCTAAGTGCCAATGTGAAAGGAATTCAAAAAAAATTATAATTGACATATATCCTTTTAATATCATAATATTTTTTTTTGAAAGATTAACATGGGCATTTCAAAAATGAAAACAATTGGTCTCCCTAAACCTTAAATCGGAAAGTGCCTTCTCTTAGCAAAAGAGTTATTACACTTAGGACCATGCCCTCCCAATACATTGTGAAATTTGTTCCATTTCTGTACCTTGGAAAAGGAACCCCTCTTTGGGTGTTCTTGGATTTTGGGCATAGCCAAGGGGAATAATCTAGGAAGACCTTCTAAAAGGGGGTCCCATATACATAACCAACAAGGCACCAAGTGACATGCAAGCCATGCCAATAGAAAGATTCAAAATAATGGAAAAGGAAATTAATATTTTTGAAAACCTTTTTGATGACAATCAATTCAATAATGGATGGGAAAATAAATTGAGGATTTTTTCTATGTATTTGAAAAATAAGTACATTTTTGCATCCATTCATTGAATGGTTTTTGGTGGTCTTGTAATTGGGAATACAAATTATGTGATTGATAATCATTATAATTATTTAAAATATTATAATTATATACAAATATTTTACATATTTTTTCATGACATCATTGAATGAAAGATATGAACTTTAAAATTAATTGGTGATTTATGAAGAATTAATGAAATATAATCTAAAACATATTAAATATGATTTTTTAATGAATTGGTGTTATATAATGAACAAAAAATACTACTAAAATAAGATGTGTTTTGGATGTGATTGTAGGCTGTTAAATGGTGATGAATATTGGTTTATTAAGTTATATTTATGTTACAATAGTTTTTTGGTTCTTAATTTTGTTTTATGTGTTAATATATGTTGAGAATAAATGAAAAAATATTTTTATATGATTGAAGTATTAGAAATCATAAAAATTATGTTTTAAAAGTTTTATGTTTTTGTAATTTTCTTCAGATTGGAATTTATTTTTTGTTCGAAGCTTATTCATTAATGGATGGTATAATAAATTGAGAAATATGGTTAAATAATTTGAATGCAAAATATATAGGGCCATGATCTATCCATGAACCTGTGTTGATCTAATATAACATTGTTGTGTTGGGGCATTAGTCCATATACGATTGGTTTGTGTATTATTAGGTGTTGTGCTTTCTATACATGTAATATGGAAATTATGAATATTAACGTAATTTTGTAATGTTATTAATTTAATTGAATTGGTTAACATTTTTATGTTAAAATCTCTGATTATTATAGTTGGAAAATTTGTAGGAATTTTTGTAACTATATTTTCTAAAATGGAAATGAAAAATTTTGTGTTCAATTTTGATGGTTTGTAAATTGAAATTATGTGTTAAATTTGTTGTGTGTTTTCATTGAAAAAAACAATGATAAATTCAATTCCTAATTTTTTTTTTGAAAATGTATGTGATAAAAACATATTTGTATCATAGTTTATCATTGTGTTGTGCTAGTCATAACATGAATTTTTAAAAAATTATTTAAAATAGCATTATAAATTTCTTGATGTGTTTGAATATTTCATATATATTTTTCATTTAAACAAAGAATATGTGATGCAAATAAATTTGGATAATTAAGAATGTCTTGAAATTGTAATTTTAAAGAATGAGTATTTAAGGACTATATGATAATAAATTATTTACAATAGGATTTTAAAGAAGCAAGTGTTATTTCATATTGTGTGATTGTTTTTAAACAATGCATTTCTTCTTATACTAAAATATTTACTTGGAAATTTTTGTTCCACATGGAGAAAATAAGCATAAATATTCTCTAGAATGGATTCAAGATAATATATTATATGTTAAACCATGTTTTGTTACACCACTTGGATCAAATGCAAAAAGATCAATAGTTAAATCTTGTGTTTGATGAATAGTGTGTGTCTAATTGGATGGGAAATTGAATTCTTGTGATGATATGAAAAGTATTATTACTGATTTGTATTTCTATAATTTTTTGTTCTATTGGTGTCCATTTCTTATCAATTGTAGGGAATTGTTTATAAATGTGAAAATTTTAAATTTGTGTATTTATTCCAATTTGTGGATTATGGAAATGTATCCAAATCAATGGTTTTGGATTTTTTTTATATAATCTTGAAAGTGCCATTTGCACCATATTTGACAAGACCATTTAATGTTGCATAATTGCCAACACACAATTCCTCTAACATATACATTTTAAGTAACAATTCATGATGGAAGCCACTAGTGTTAGATGGTAACATTGATAATTTGAAACAAGACGGACATGTTTCAAAATGAATATCTTTTGCGAGAAATTTAAATGTTTCACCATGTGTTTAGTAGTCATATACAATTTTGTTATGGGCAATGGTTTTAAGGTTTATATGGAATAAATGTGGTAATGTGTTATCCATTGGTGATGGTTTTAAACAAAAATCATTCATAAATGTATGCAATTTAAAACCTATTAAAAATATTAATAAAATGAACATCATTTTGTCTCATAGTTTTATACAATTCATAACATTTAACATTTTCATGCCAAAGATTTGTTGCTTACCTATTAAATCCAATATTTTTTGTTGAAAAAATCCATGAATCTCAAACTAGGGGCGTTTGATAAAAATCACTTGTCATTATTACATCAAGACCACCCATAAATTGGATATGAACTTGTTTTATTGATCATATTCTATGATCAATAAATGATAACATTATATTGCCAACTAATGAAATATCATCTATGACTAATTAATGTAATTAATCATATTTTTTATTAAACTATCTTGTCTTTCATCACTTAATGCTTTTAGTTTGTTGAAATTTTTGTTTAAAGGAATCACAAATGTTGAATGAATGGTCATACCATTAATGTTATTTGTAGTTTTTCCAATGTATGTTAATTTCATGACTTTTTGGTTTTAAAGGGTCAAAATTTGGAATGTCTTTTATATAATATTTTATGATGTTTTATATGATACACATTAATGTAAAAAATTTCCCTATTCTTGCACCTCTTGTTAAGAAAACGTGTAAAGGTTTTAAGGGATATTTTTGTCTTTTATATATAATGTCAACTATGATGAATCTTTGTTCATCATTAAGTTTCTTCATTTTTTTGAGAATTCTTCATATGGAATGTGTTCATCCACTTGTTGAAAAAGATCATGAATTGGTGTTTTGTTTTTTTTTTTTCATTTTTTAAAATTTTTGATAAATATTCATATGTTAAATCATATAGTTGTTCTTCTTTGGTTGTAAACATGTTTAATTTTGGGTTATTTGCGTCAAGATCTATTTCATAATAATAATAATTTCCCATCCATTTTTATCATGTTTTTTGGTGTATTCTTGTACTTGTGATTGTAAATTATCCCATTCATCACCATTCTCATTTAAAATATTGAAATTACAATATACAATTTTTTTTTTATTGTCATCTTTTAGATTAAGATAAACATCTTTCCATGAAAGATGTTGACCTTTTAAATTATATTCTAATCCATGAAAAGGCATAAATAAAAAAATAATATTCTATTATAATATTTTTTGAATATTTATGGAAATTAAATGAAACCCAATGTATAATTTTATTATATTTAATTTTTTTTGATGATTTGGTATCAAAATTAGCAAAACATTATGTTAAGAAAATGGTTTAATGATTCATTTTATATTTTTCAATTAATGATTTACAATGGATGTTTATTGAATTTGGAAATTTTTTTAATTTTAAAATATAATAAAACAATTTATTATTATTTTCTTCACAAATAATTATAAATTGGAATGATCTTGTTGAATGATATAATGGGATAGATAAAAATATATGTACTACTTGTTGAATTAACATTTGTTGAGCATTTAAAAATGAATTTTCTAATTTTTAATTCATTCAGATGCTTTCATTTTTTCACGGTTATATTTGTTTAATATGATTTGCATTTTTCATGTGACATATTTATCTATTTTTGTTAAATAAGAAGTGCAATAAACTATTGTTGTGTATAAATCTAAAATGGATTGTGCATCTATATTTGTTTCCCACAAAGGTTCTACATGTATACTAAAAACATTTGTTTGTATATCATTTGGTTTATATTTTAAAAACAATGTTGGTTTTCTTATTGTACATTGTAAAGCAAATAGATAAGTCTGTTAATTTAAATGTGAATATAATAAAAATTAATCAACTGAAATTTCTTGACTTGATTTCATATTAACAAGTTTTTTGAAAATTTGGAAATTTATTTCATGAAAATTTGAGTTATTATCCTTTTTATTTAAAGGTGAAGATATTTTTGTACGTTTCATTGGTGGTTTTGGATATTGGAATCAACAAATTGGTTGCTATTTTTTTCAACATATTTGTGTATGTTGGTGTATTTGATTATTACAAATTTTTATTTTGAAAATATTTTATTTTTTGTGAAATATTTATCAATGAAAATTTCAATTTATTCATTTGTAAAAGTTCCAAATCTAGGAGCATTTTTAGACCATAACAATCCATGGTCATGTGCTAAACCTTTGGATTGGAATTTTTTTATTGAAAAAAAACCATTTATTTTGCCAAATAAAAGATTGTTATTTTAAAGAAGTTTTTGAAAGCTATTCATCTTATGTTCATAATAATGCACACAAGTGATAGGGTCACCTTTAACAAAATCTTTTATGTTTGGTAAATCTTTATTTTTTGTCTTAAAGTTTTGAACGTTTTCAATATGTAAATCTTTTAATGTTTTTACAAAAATAGGCCAATTATTTACACATGTTGTAAATAATGTTACCAAAAAAATATCTAATCATTGCAAAAATGTCTTTTTGAAGTTGATTTAAATAATTTGGAAATGTTTATGACCTAATTTTTTATAACTTAAATTAAAACTCAATATTTGGTTTAGATTTACATTCTTTGAAACATCACTAATTGTGAGGATTCAATCAAATAATTTTTCTTTTCATATACGAAACCATGCAGAAGACAATTTAAAACATGTTAAACTTTTGATTGATTTGAAAAATATATTTGTTATATGATATGCATATTCTGTAGTAACACTTGTTTATTCATCTTGTATTATCTTTTGATATGAACATGTAAACATGGTCTTAAATTGCCATAGAATAACGTTGGGAAATTGTATTATTCTTGATATGGATCACAAATTAATCCAAATGGTCGAAAACCTTTTCCTAGAACAATTTTTAAAGTTTTTGAATCATCATCATAATTTGTTCATGATTCAATATATTTTGTACCAATGTTTCAAATCTGTTTGAATTATGGAAATCAAAAGTTTGTCCAAAATTGTCATTTTCAAAATCATTATTTCCACTTGCATTTGCAAGTTCTATTAAACTTTACCAATTTGGTTTTATTGCAACATTTGCGAGTACATATAAAGGTGTTTTTATAAATTTGTCATAATGCTTTTATGACTATGTTAGGTTGAACATATAACTAGACATATATATAGATTTGTATTATAGTTTTTTGTTAAGAAAACAAAAATTAAATAATCTTCATATGGCATCCAACGTAAAACAACTTGAATAATATTCAAATTTGTTGGGACATTGACAATATTTCCATGTAATCCATATTATCCATTTCCTTGTAATTGAAATATTTGTGCAAATGCTAAATGAGGTACAATTAAACGTTCTTCTATTTTTTTTCATGTTAAAAGAAATTTCATATTTGGTTTATTGGTTATAACATGATTTCGTAAATGTAAATCAAAACGTTTTCCAATGTCAAATTTTCTTTTACAAAATTTACATATTATTACATCTTTAATATTTTTTTCATTTTTTAATTCATCAAGGAAATTTTCAATATATGGTTTTGATACTATAGAAATTTGATACTAAAAATGTAACCTTTGACAACAATAACATACATGTTTAGCAATATTTTTGTTATCTTTTTTATACCTAATAATACTTTTACGAGAATAATGTTTTCTTCCATTCACAAATGGGAAACTTTATTATATTTTCTTAATTGTACTTTTTTTTTTTTGAGGAATTATATCATATGATAATTTTTTCTTGATATATTATTGATATGTTCTATTAAAATATTTTCATTTAAATTTTTACACAAATGTTCATTATCTTTGGAACAAATATCAATATTTACATGACTTTTGTTTTATTTTGATTCAAGGTATTTCAAATGTTGTTTAATTTATAATTTGTTGAAACAAAAATGTGGATTTTTAAAAAGTAAATATCAAAGCAATTTCTTTTGGCATCCAATCTCAATGGGTTTTTAATATTTGTAACAAATTTTATTT
>Ga0209611_10012312_pt1 | contig 12051 bp, 9 predicted proteins | sample S1TSphgellanicum_3_FD_187693 | JGI IMG/M metagenome (GOLD analysis project Ga0209611, IMG submission 187693) | Host-associated microbial communities from peat moss isolated from Minnesota, USA - S1T2_Fc - Sphagnum magellanicum MG (SPAdes) (version 2) | ecosystem: Host-associated > Plants > Peat...
CCTGCAGCTGCTCTTACAAGCACAACACAAGTTCACCACTTGAAAACATCAGGTCAATGCACTGCAGATTCATCTCCTTCTCTGATCATCTCTGGCCAGCAGGGACCTGCACAAGACATGCATTAATTTTTTCATGCATCTACATGTGATGGAGTAGCAAATGTGGTGCAAGGAGAAACACAACAATTCCAGACATCAACACTGCCCTGTTTTGACTCGCCCTTTCAGGTCCCGTTATGAACCTGCTTGAGTAGGGCTGAATTTCATTTTCTTCTTAGAGTCGAGGGTGCCACCATCTGTATGCACCACTGTATAGTTTGGAGGCATAAATTGTACATTGTTGAATAAAACCGGGATAAAGTGAACTCCCTTCATTTCTATCTTAAAACATCATGTGTCATTGAAGTCCGGAAGGGGCAATGTTACATGGAGTTTTCACCAAGGTGTTCTGACTCAATTACAAACTTTGTTGGAGAGTATGTCTAAGGTCTTTAAGCAAAGTGAGAGGAGAAATTGTGTCTCCTTGTGTGTGGAGTTAGTGTCAACTCATGGGTCGACGGTTTTGCATATGATCTAATCTTGGTATCAATGGAAACAGCCGAATGTTGAACTGTTCTCAATCCAGGTGGATTTTTATGAAGTACATTACTGCAACAAAAAGATCTTTCTTTCTCTCTCTTCCTGAGGTATGGTGCACAGGTTGGCAATATAGAAGACTCTGAGAGGCTCAAGTGCCAGGAGGCATACAGCCAGAGTTTTGTGCAAACTCAACAAGCATGCCCAAAATTGTGTCTTGGTTAGAGGCAAAAAAGTTCAAACCTCATCACTGATGTTGCTTATGATGGCACTCAAATTTTTATCTTCCATACCCTATTCCATGATTCTATCTATTGAATGCTAGAGGATGTGGAAGACATAATGCTTAAGGTCAATGACATACCCATTCCTGATTTTATTTTCACAGGATTAAGGGATGGCTCCATCATCATCAGTGGTCTGCACAAGGCTCAGTAAAATAAACTGACTATTTTTGATTGGTTGGTGATAATTATTGGTTCAAGTGGTAGCATTCAAGTAGTCTCTCACTTTATACTGTTCAATTTTGCATGTTTATGGGCCCCAACATTCTATCTGCACATACATACTTGTCATTGCAGGTAGTGAGTACCAGTGTAGGGTGGTTATTAACTTTTTTTCATAACCACCTGTTTTGGGTCTCAATTTTGTTTTAATTTAAGAACCAAACCAGTTCTCACTTTTTTTTAAACAAAAAATCATACTTTGTCCAGTTCTTTAGTTTTATTTTTCCTTATGTCTGGTTCTGAAATCATTTAGATTAGTCAATTATATTAAGCCAGTTCTTTAACTTTGCTTTTAGATTTTAGGATTAAGATACTTAAATATTTTTTTAAATTTTTCATAGGCCAAAAACAAATCAACAATCATTACAGAACTCTAATATCTAAACAAAAATATGTGATTGCATTTCAAAGATATACAAAACAAACAAATTAGATTACTCCTCTATCAATTTATCTTGCTCCAATGAGCTTTCAAAATCATCTCACTCATGTTTTAAGCCTAATTCAAAATTGATCAAATCTACTTGATTATTAGGAGCCTTGCAACTCACTCATGCATCATTTGGCTAATTTTTACTCATTACGATTAATTTCTCAAGCTTATCTAATTATAACCAACTTCTCCTCAAATTGTTGAGAATTCCAACAAGGGAAAAACATTTCTCAACTTCAATTTGAAAACCTACAATTTTTTAATAATGTTCAATTAAAAAACCAATAGTTGGGAACATGATTTCATGTTTCCTCCCCCACTCCAAAAAACATTTGACACCTTTTGCATCCATCTCATATTTATGAAATATCAACAAGCTCCTTTGTAAGTTCATTGGTGTCAAATACCATCTCCAAATTATGGAACTTCATCAATTTTGTAAGCAATGGAACTTTCAACCTCAGAAAATGGATGCAAATGATAATAAGACTTTAAAACCATAGGAAACAAGGATTTCCTATCACGCTATTTAGTTATGACCACCTTGATAAAGTTCAATGTCAAACTCTTGAATCTAGGATCTAACATCAAGGCTATCATATTATGAACTTTTCTTTCATCATATCATGTCAAAAAAGAAAGGAAAAAGTCAATCACCTTAATGACCTTCTTAATGTTTTTTGCAAAAGTCTCTAATTCAATAATTAAGTCAAAAACATCATTATCAATCAAAGCATCTGATAAAAGAAGTTCATTCTATATATGACATGTGACTAAAGGAGGTACATAGCCACATCACGAACTGCCCATCCCATGATTTGATAATGTAAATCGTGCAAAAATCATTTTTTCATGAGTTTGTGTTTTTTACACACAAATGTTGTGTGTTTAAAACACATATGATGCATGTATAAATAGGATGAAATAATGGTTGAAAATATTTCATCCTATTTACACATGCATCATACATGTTTTAAATACATGACATTTGTGTGCAAAAAACACAAACCCATGAAATAATAGGTTTCATGTGAATTTCAAACGAACCAATGAAGCTAATAAATTTGTGATATATTGACCTTAAAACTAGTATGTTTATTGTAATAGAAGGCAATGGTTTTTTAAAATTAAAAGGCTTTTTAAAACATGATCTTTTTGCTTACAAACCTACACAATTCACATTACTAATCAAACAACAACACTTTAGAATACAAAGATTCAAAGCAATAAAAGAGTAAAAATGTCACAACCCTAATATTGGGTTTACAATTAAATGTGGAGTGCAAGGGCCCATGAGGCTAAGAGAGTGTGTTTTGGTGTGAAACAAACTTTCACAAATGGGGAAGGGTGCAAGGGGTAGAGCCCAATGACTCCCAAATGCACTCCCAATTTGGGAATTGCACTCATGTGAGCATTGTGAATGTTCAAAGCCTTGGTTGGAAGGAAAACAAACACCAAATTGGCCCCCCAGGACACCATTAGAAAGGTCTTGAAGCATAGATGTTTAAAATGTCCTTGCATTGTTCATTTAGACCTAATTTGCATGAGATATGATCAAAAGAAAGGGTGGGAGTCAAATTGGATATTTGATTCTCAACCATAAACCCCTTGAAAGCAGGGGTCAAATGAGCTCTGATTGAGGTGTTTTATACATCGTTGGAAAGATCTTTTTGAGGGCTATAAGATAATACCTTTGCATTCCAAAAAAAAATTGATTTGAAATAAATATGAATGTCCAAAGTTTTGGGACAACAAGAGTCCTAGTTTTGGGACTTCCAACTCCCCAGGGAAAAGTCACATTTGGATGTAGACCTCACAAAGGCATAGAATATATTATAGGGAGGGGAGTAGTGCCTCCACCCAAAGGTTGCAGGCCATGTAAAGCTTATGTTTAAAGTTGTCCTTACTAAGTTCGTCACACCACTTTTATTCAATTGGCACTAATCGCTCTCTTTCCTTGGTTGTGTAGGTCGATCTCATCTTGAACTCTCATTTATGAGTTCATCCTATTCCCATCCCAGAGCTTTAGCATTCCTTCCTACCCCTGAAGTGCTGCAAATTAAGGAACATGCCCCCCAAAAAAAATTCCTTTGTTTTGTTTTGGGACCCACATTTGGGTCTTTTAAGGAATTTGGGGGCATGTCAAAAAACATCACACATAAAGTTTCATAATTTACTATTGATTTCAAGGTGATCAATCATAAATTTAGCATGTGACAAATTAATTTACCATAAGCAAGGATTTTTTTTAATCAAACCACATTATAATCTAAGATTGATAAGCGCACATTTTTAAAGGGGATAAAATGATGTAAGTGGATAAAGAGGTTGGGGATGAACTTTTTCCCTAATAAATTGTGATTTTTAAGCATATAAAGCCTATTCGCTTATTGCACAAGCGGATACTAAAAATTTAGCCTTTTGTTCGTTTATTACATGATGATTTTTCTTTCCATAAGAAAAATATCATTCGATGTAAAGAACGATGATCTAAAAGGGATAAGTGGGGGAAAAAAAAAACACATTGTGAATAAATAGGCAATTATGAGGTCATTGTTAGCTTAGATTAGGTTGATCAAGGTGATCCTGTAGTAACCATGGAAGATGGGGAAAGGCAGAAGGGAAATCATGTTACATTGACTAAAGCACAAAAGTGCAAGTTTTGTGAATGCAAGGAATCAAACTCCAAGCACTAAACACAAAAGAGGTTGATAGAGTTTGCCCAAAAGCATTGGGAGATAGCTCCTAGTAATATGTAAGTCCACAAGATCTTCAAGGAAAAGGAGAAGTGGTTAGCTCTAAAGGACGTTACACTAAACAAGAAGAAGTAGAAAAGAACAAAGTGGCTTAAGCTTGAGGAGGCACTCTTTAAAAGGTTTTGCCAAGTAAACTTTTTTATTTTTTAACAAGCTTGTGCAAAAGCGTTAATGTTTCTATGATTACAAACAAGGTTAAATCCCTAACATGTATGATGCACACAACTATTTTACAGCAAACACATAATTGTATGCCTTCCTAACAATTTTATTTTTTTTGCAAAAGCATCACTAGAAGGTTTCCCTAAACAACCTCACAGTTTCCATGCAAACCAAGGTTCTAGATGAGAAGCTAGGAGTTGAGGGGGACTTCAATAGCTCAGATGGGTGGCTGGCCAACTTTAAGAAGTGTCATAACATCAAGTGCTTCAAGATGAGCATGAAAAGGCCGATGTGGCTAATGCTAAGGGTATTACACACGCCCATGAGAAGCTCCCAGGCTTCATTGAAAGACATGTACACATTTCATAACTAACAATTCTCCTTTATGACTTTCTATGCTTATCAAAAAAAACTTCAACAAATATTGTATGCGCTTGATTAAGACTTGGAAGGTTACTTTGAAAACATAGAGCATGAATGATTACAATGTTTTTATATTATAGGGAATTCTACCAAACGACGTTTACAACATGGATGAAACGGGCATGTTCTATCACACAGAGCCCAACAAGAGCTTATCAATAGAAGCTATCTAAAGAGCAAAAGTCAACAAGGAACGCATCACCTTGGGCTTCATCATCAATTACATGGGGACAAACAAGCTGAAGTCCATCGTCATCTAAAAGAATAAACACTCTCACTACTTTGGTTAGAGCTTCCAGTCATTGGAACTTGTGGAATACTACACCAACAATAAGTCCTAAATGACTGGATCAATATGTTTCAATCCTAGCTAAGTTCATGTTGATTTATTTTGTTTCAATTTCAATCTTGAAGAAAATCAAAATAACGTATTTGCAAAAATATGCCTTGGGAGGTAAGGCTTTTTAAGAGGTTATATTTTTACAAATCTTTATGGATTAGGCAAAGAAGCTCAACAACCAAATGCACCACACAAAATGGCACATCTTGCTCATCATGGACAATGTGCTATGACACATCCTCTTGGGTGACAACCATCAAAAGCTAGAAGGCTTCGACACCATCCACCTATCCAACATGCTTATCTTGCTCCTACCCAAGAACACAACATTAGTTGTGCAACCCTTGGACATTGACATCATTTGCCTTCAAACAACTTTACAAGTGCAAGTTATGTGCTTGGATCTTGAGCGAATGTGACAAGGTGGTGGATGATTTGGTTGATCTATCCAACATCAAGCCAACCATCTTAGATGCGAGCACCATGATGGATGCGACATCTTCTTTTGATGACTTTGATAATTTAAAAATTAAAAAAGAAAAGAAAAAAGTAATCAAGTTGTTAATGAAGCTCAAACACCATGAACAATGGCTTGTGTGTGTGCCCCCTTAATGATGTTCCTTTTTATCTGTGTTTTAAGCCATCCATTGGAGTTGTTTGGTTTAAGAAAACACGAGCCCTTCCATCATCCAAAATTGCTGGTGAAAAGTCAAAATCTTCCTAAAATCCTAGCACAACAACTTGGGCCACCCAAAGGTGTTCTTGGAAGTGCAAGTTTGGGAGCAACAAGCTATATTGAGCATGTTAATTAATAGGCTTGGGTATGATGATGCCCTTGTTGGGCAATATTTAGAATTGCTTGGGGAGGCATAGGCCATGGTTGAGCTCATCGATGATGAACTAGTGTGGTTAATGCAACAAATACAATTTTAGAGGTTAGTGTCATGTCATTTTGATGATCAATGTGCCTTGGAATGTCCTCAAAATTAAACATGAAATTATCAAAATTAAATATTTAAGTATCAAAATTAATATGTGAAATTATTAGTGTGCAAGGAAAAGATTCTAGAGACTTGAGGAGGCCAATGAGGACAACTCTAACCCAAACAAATAGCTGCCAAAGCTTGTGACATTGCAACAGGTTGTGGCAAATGTTGAAGCATTGATAGCTTTTGTCACAAATTAACCCACCATCTTTGATGGCATCATTCAAATGTAGTTGGAGTGTGTTGTCAGCAAGCTCAACAACATCGTAGTTAATAACTTGGGCCATCAACAGCAAATTAACATTAGATAGTTCTTCAATGGAAGTGCCGCCAATCCTTAGTTACTTTAGTAGCATTTTGCATGTAGCTAACACAAAACATGCTTGTAATGCATCATAAGATTAGAATGCACAAATATCAAAGCTTTGAAATAGAGGACATGGGTCTTAGGTCTTGGGCTTGATAAGAAGAGGGGGGCAGGGTGCTAGGAGGGTGGGGGGGATGAGTCATACATGCTAGTTGTAGATTGAAGATTCATTATTTGCTCATTAATGGGATAATATTCACTTACAACCTAAAAGGATAATTGTTTGCTCAACAATAAAAGGATAAATCTTGTAAGTGGATAAGTTTTCTAGGGACTAAGGTAGTTATTGAGCTTAGATTATATTTTAAAAGGTTTTGTAAACTTCTTATCAATGTTTGCCCTACTGTTTCAAATGTTTCAAATAACTTAATTGTAATGTGTTTAAGCATCCAATTTTCTTTCAAAAAATTTACAATCAATGCAAAAACATCATGTGCCATTTTGGACACCCACAAATCATAATTTGCAAGAGTAAAAACACATTTTGTCAATATTACTAAGACATATGTTTGTTTTGTTTTTTTAACCAAATTTAATAACATTTATTGACTAAAAATTTTTCTGGAAGGGGGAAAACAACACAAAGGCATAATTACATTACCAAACATTTCAACCAAATACTTTCAATAAATGAAATGGGCAAATGGTTTTGATAATTAAAAAACCTAATTTTTCCACAAAATTTCTATAGTGTAGATTATCCTTCTTGTAACAATTTATAACCCCAAAAATTTGAAAATTACACTTGCACTCATTGCACACACCAAAGGATGAGCACTAATATTAACCATCAACAATGTTAATAACTCAACTATTCATTAATGAGCATGATGAGAACCAACAACATGAGGAGCACTAACAATATTGTCAATACCTCAACTATTTGTTAATGAACAAAATGAGAAGCAACAACAACACAATGAACACTTGCAACTAGTAATAACATGTTGACTTTCAACAACAACACAATGAACACTTGCAACTAGTAATAACATGTTGACTTTCAACAACAACACAATGAACACCAACAACCAACAACATACATGATGAACACCAAAAATAATGTACTTGGGTTATAATTTTGCTTCCCACACAAGAAAAACAATGATCCCAACCTACACTTTAACCTTAAACACAACCTCCACCTTAAACTTTAATTAAGCCTATACTATCTACTTTTAGACCCCTAAAAAATAAACCCAAGGGTTATATCATCTTGGGTATCACTAATATATCACGCTGAATGATACCTAGTTAAATTTTTGTGTGAGAACTAGCTAAGAACCAAGTTAATTTTGGACCATAATTTGGTACCTATCCGACATCGGTAAGTATACTTACATCATTTTTTTCATTGTTTATCGTTGGCCTAATCTTTTTTTTTTTCCAAAAAAAAAGATGATGCCCAAATGTATTTTGGACTTTTTTTATGCATGTTTTGGGCTTGTAATGGACATTAAGTGCACATTACAAGTTCAAAATGTACATAATATTACCAAAGTGCATATGGTAGCACCAAGATGTGTTTGGGCACCACCAGACACATCTTGGGTGGGCATAAGGGCAATTAGGGGAAAAATGGAAACAATAATTTTGTATTATTTGCAATAATAATTTTTGTATACATGTTGGGGGTTTGAGGTGGACCTATTCTTAAGGTAAGCTTATGTGCATGTATGTTGATGCACTCCCAATTCCTTGAAGGACTCAAATGTGAGTCCAAATAGAAGACAACGAAAGAAGGAGGAGTCGAGGCACGCTCCTTAGTTCACAACATTTTGAGGGGTAAAGGGGCGTGTTGGAGTTTCGGGATGGGACTAGGAAGAGTTGACAAGATTCATTCACTCACACGGGCTTGCACACAACCCACACAAAATGGTTAGTGCATAGTTGGAGCACCTTTGGTGTTAGGACAAGCCACGGGCAACACAGACACACTAGACTCACCATGGCCTGGACTTGGGGGAAGCCACCACCTCCCCCTTATAGTAAACTCTATGGCTGGCCACGGAGCCCACATCCAAATGGCTTTTCTCTCCTGGGACTCCCGAGTGGGAGTCCTAAAATCGCGCCAGTTGGGACTCTTGCGACTTTGGAGCCCCATAATTTTGCGAACAGACCTCGGATCAAGATGCGGTTTGAAGCAAAGTTGTAGTTTCCGTTGAGAGCTTTCCAACGATATGTTGGACACCTTCTGCAGCCAAGTAAATCGGGTCGATTTCCAACTTTTTCTGGTCGGGAGTCAAATTGACAATTTGACTTCCAACCCTTCTTTTGGCCATAACTTGTGTTTCAGATGTACAAATGAGTAATTCAAGCCCATTTTAAACATTTAGGTTCCAAAAACTTTTCAATGATATAAAGAACACCACAAGCCATTGAGTTTTAACCCCTAAAATTACTCTTTGAAATTTCAAGAGTCCACCGAGACTCCATTTCCCAAAGTGGGAAATGCCTTGGGAGTGTGAAGGTTCACTCCCTCATACTCCTTCATAGTTTCTTACATTCTCGGGAGTATGTGATGTGACTCCCGGGCTTCTTCTTGGCTTGTAACCTCTTGTAACCCCTTTGCCTTGGTTGCGAACCCAAAGCTAAGGTTGCGACATATGTGATCATACATAATTTGTAAGGAGTGTCAATAACATGTTGTGATTGTTTCGTGATTTGTTCAAAATGTTAAAATGTGCACAATGTGAGCATATTTGACATGACCAAGAAAGACAAAAAACTGTTAAACTATTTTTTGTAGAATTCATAGCAAACCTTAAGACAATAATAAATAATGGTTTCTGGTCGGCCAAATGGGTTTTTGCCTAGTTACTTGCCCCAACCACACCCCAAACTCCACCTCCAATTATCCCACACAAAATTATAACTTGTTAAGATAAAATTCATATTTTAAGATCTTGTGAAAAATGGTCATTAAATATGCATATTGAAGAGTCACACTTGAGATGGATATACATATGCATAAAATATATGCACATAAATTGAAGTCTATCAATTACTTTCGATGTTAAATATGAGAAAATGAACGAGATTTAAACATGCATGTATGTATCTCCAATTATTGTTGATAAATGGTATTCATCAATATATTTAACCAACATTGGTATATACCAATGTGGGTGATTTTCACTTTTTAAAAAAAATTTCCAATTCTAGTTGTTGTGGGTGTTATATGAAAACTGCTTCGACTATTATTATTATTTAATAAGAAGGGGTTTAAGATAACGAACTTGGGTATCAAGATTTTTTTCAAAAAAATTTCACCAATTTTTGAAGGCAATGATTTTCACAAATGTGATAATAATTAGTTTTCTTAACTGATTCTCACAACTTGGATGTCAAAATTGCAAGTTATAATTTTTTTTAAAAAATGCACATAATTGGGAATTTTTAAAAAAATTATTTGAAAAATAATAATGCAAATGTTTATATATCCACAATTTCATTTCTTTCAAAAGCTTTTTCAAATTGTTTAAAATCTTCTTACAAATCTACATTTATCCCAATGATTTCTATCAAGTTAAAAGGGGATTTCCAACCACTTTTAGGATCATTGGGCCAATTTTTGTTCACAAAAATTAATGTCTCTAAATTTTTGATTGTAAATGACATCTTTTTAAATTAGTAAGTATCCCAACTAGGGAAAATATTCTCAGTCTCAATTTGTGAACCTATAATGCTTAAAATTTGTCAAACAAAGAAATCCAACTGTGGGAAGCATCACTTCATGCCTCTCCCACTATTTAAGAAGGCAAGTAATCTTTTTAACATCCACTTGATAACACCTAAAAATTAAAAGTTTTCTTTTGACAATTTCTTTTAATGGTTCATTTGTTCCTGCTACCATTTCAAATATATCCAAATTGCAATTTGCATCCATTATTTGTTCAATAAATTCATTTTCAAATGCAAACACTAGTTGCAAATGATGATAACATTTCAAAAACATAAGATATAAAGACCTTTCATCATATTCTTGAACAATGGCCACTCCTTGTTCACGACCAATAATAAAGGAAACTAAATGAAGGTTTTCAAATCTTGGATCCAACATCAAGGATAACATACTATGGGTTCTTTTTTCTTCATATGTTTTCAAGAATCAAAGAAAAAAGTTTAACACCATACAAACTTCTTTTTTGATGTTGGAAGCTAAACAAATCAACTCAAGAGCCATACTATAATCCTCTTCCATTAGGGTTTGAAAAGAAACTGCATTTTCATGTTTTATTTTTAATTTCAAACTAATGGATATGGCAAAATTAAATGCATCACTTAGCAACCAATGACCCCTAGATTGATTCAAGACATAAAAATCTACAAATGGGGAGAGAGAATTAACAATAATTTAGCAAATGTGCCAAGTCAAAGGAGGTGGCACTCAAGTAATCATCCTCATAGAACTTTGTTTCTTGTAACAAAACATCCTTGAATTATACAACTTCTTGGAAAAGAATGACCTTAGTAGCAAATTTGCAAAATCAAAGCAAATGTTAAATTTTTTTTCATAACATTTACAAAAGAAATCAAAGTACAATGTTTCCTACAAAATTACAAGTGAAATAATGTATTACCTTGTCTTTATTAGAGTATTCAAAATTGTTTTTGGAAGGTTTGACTTAGAACAATCTTTGTTCCACTCTTTTTTACATTCTTAATTTTTTAGGTTGGGTTATACATTTCTACAAATCAAATTGTGCAGTTTTGATAGATACATACTTTAATTCCTTACAAACTATTTCATCTATTATTGTATACTAATAGGCTTTAGAAAATGCATGACCAAAATGAAACCCTTGAAAACTTTCTTGCAAACTTAAATATTATAATTTACAACAAATTTAAAAGCTCTAGTCATAGTGTTTAGGTTGGAGCCTTCATCTTTTACATAGGCAATAATTTTATCTTTCAAATTATATTCTCCTAACAACTCAATTAGATTCTTGGCCAAAGTTTGGCTAAAAGAGTCCATGGTTTCAAATAATCCAATTGTGATATTCTTTAGCTGCTAATCCTTGCCCAAAAAGTTAATCACAAGTGCAAAAAATGTCATAAGCTTTTTTTAACATCCAAAGATTAAAACTTGTCGCATAAAAAACATTTTTCCCAAACATAGTAAAACATATAGTTTCTTTACTTTTTCCATTAATTCAAGCAAAATCTCTTGTAAAATTATTTTTTGGAATGCAAAACAATTCTTAGGCATAAATGCAAACTAAAACACTTGAACCATGAACTTTCAACAAAATGCATACGCAAATGATTTTTGACAATTTAAAAAAAAAAAATTCCACAAACTGCTATTGCTACACGTCATCCTTTTTGAAAGGATCTTTTGTAGCAAAAAAATTAAAAATTATAACTCTAGACAAATTATGTTTTTTTTTAACAGGTTGTCTTTCTAATTCTTTTTTTAATGGGTTATTCATTTCCTTTTCAAGAAAATTTGCAATTTCTAAATGATTTGAAAGCACATGTTTTCTTAAAACAGAT
>Ga0209611_10012313_pt1 | contig 12051 bp, 15 predicted proteins | sample S1TSphgellanicum_3_FD_187693 | JGI IMG/M metagenome (GOLD analysis project Ga0209611, IMG submission 187693) | Host-associated microbial communities from peat moss isolated from Minnesota, USA - S1T2_Fc - Sphagnum magellanicum MG (SPAdes) (version 2) | ecosystem: Host-associated > Plants > Peat...
ACTGGAATTTTTATTTTTTAAAAAACTAACAATTGTTGTCATCAACTTTTATAGTTTTCAAAATCTTACCCATCTCATTTTGCACCCAATTTGCAAAGATTAGTGTTTTGCCCACAAACTATATCACTTTTTCCTTTTTTTTTTGTTGTCTTTATTGTTTTTTATGCCTTTTTGTAAAACTTCTATGGCAATAAGCCATTCATCTTTCCATGCATTTAAATCAATTAATGACACACATTGAAAAAAAGTTGTAACTTCAACATATTCTTGGAACATGGAAAGCACGCATGATTTAATAGATTCATTATATTTTCAAGATTGCTTGAATAGTTTTGATTATTGTTATATGAAAGCAACTTCAGGTAAAAGCACACTACAATGTACTTTTATGAAAGTCACAATGGTAGTTTTTTTGGTTTTGTCAAGTCTAAATTTTTACAACTCAAATGCATTTAAGAAATTCTAAAAATATAAGTTGAAAATTTGAAACATCTACTCTAGTCATCTTAACTTTGAAAAAAAATAATCAAAAAGTTCAATACTTAGTGAAAAATGGACTTTACAATGTTGGCCACATCTAATGTCACAATTTTTTTTTAATGGTTATGGATTTTTTTCTCCAGTAGATTTGGAAAAAACATGTTCAAAATTTTGGGGGGACCTACAATGTAGGCTCATAACAATTAAGATGAAAAAATAAAGTAAAAAAAGTTTTCTCATTTAAAAAAAAGTCAAAATAAAGACCTTAAAATTCACAAAGTCCATTTAGATATCCAAATTGATTTTTCCAAGAGCCATATTTATAGATATGATTTTTAAAAGTTTAAATTAGAAGCACATGAATTTGGATATGAACAAAAATGTTAACTTCAACATGATTTAAATGTTTGAATATGAAAATACACTACATTTGGACTTTGAAAATGGACTTTCAACCATCGTTTTTGGTCCACCCTAATGCGCTTTCACCCCTTCAACACATGTTTGTAAAATAATTAATGAATTTCAAAATGTCAAGAATAAAATCTTTTTGAATATTCCAAAAGACTATTTATTTCCTTGATAAAAAATAATTTATTTGGAAAAAATAAATTTGAAAATAATAAGTTTTTTACAAATAATATAAAAGGTGTCAAAGATGCCAATGTACTACAATAATAAATAAAATGTAAATATGAAAATAACATTGATGTATAATAAATTATGTAATAAACAAGATGATTTTTTTTGTTCTAGTAGGCCATATTTTCCATATCGGAAAAAAATCACCAAATGAGTTTTAAAAGGTTTATATACAAACCATTTGATATCATCAAGTTGATTATTTTATGGCAAATTTCTCATTTTCTACTTCATACCTCAGTGTCAATAATAATATAAGTGTTTCTATAAATTGCAAGGATATTTTAAATTAATATAATAGAAAATCATTAATTTTTTATATTGTAAGTTTATCAAGAGCAATGACATTTGTAATGAGGACAACATTGGTCATTTACCCATATTGTTAATGATGTTTCAAATTGAATATTTAATTAATGAATTTCCACAAAAAAAAATGAAAAGATCACAAACTTAATCAATTGTGAATACATAGAAAAATCATTTTTAATCAATAGAAGATTCATCCAAAGTTCTTTTTATATGTTTTGATAGGAAATTTTGAATTCTCGAACATGTTATTATCCCAAATAGATTGTTAATACAACATTAATTTTGTCACGAGATATGCACAAAGTTATTTTTGTTTATTTATTCATATTATGTACATAATCTTGTAATAATTATCAAATGTTATTTTGCATGTATAATGTATTGTAAACATTCATAAATCCTTCTTCAATTTTGGTAATTAAAGATTGATTTTAGGAGACAATGAAATGTCAAATGTGGATTTCAAAAATAATATTATTCAGATATATACTTCTTTTAACCATTATTGTATTGATTTATTTTATATTACTACATCTTCAAATTGTTTTATCTTAGTTAAATAACTTGATAAATATGTAGGTTCTAAACATTTAGATTTTTTTCCTCTCTTTTGAAATATGAATATTCATGTCACTTTAAATATGTTTGTATAGCTATAAATGGATTGATATCTATCACTTGTGTTATATAGTAATGATGTGATGCATAAACCTTAGTTAGATTATCAAAACACATATTAACAATACATTCATTTTTTTGGTTCACTAATTCTTTCAATCATTTCTTTTCACATAATGCACACATAATGAAGCGAACATCACTTGTTTAACAACTTAAGTGAATGCAAACCATAATGAAGGAGAAAAAAATATGTTCATATTAAAACATAAAAATTTATGAAAAAAATGCTCCATCAAAAACCCCAACCGACATGATAAAAACACATATTTAATATCTTTGATTCTATGGTTGACCTTCATTATTGTTTTGCGTTTGAAACACATTTTCATTGGTTCATTACCAAACTCATAATATGTTTTCACATTTGCTCTTTCTTGTCCTTTGTGCATATAACTCCCACATAATATTTACATAATTGCAATAAATAACACAAATTTATACAATTTATGATTTGTATTAAGACTAAAAGTATTGAAAAAACAAGGAAAAGACAAATTTATCCTTATGGAACAAGAAAATAAATTTGAATGTTCTTGAAATGAAAGGCATTAATTCAATCTTATATGAAACTGAGGTGTGAACAACATGGCAATACAACTTGAATTGCATTTGAATTGAATTATAATTCAACTAAATTCAATTTCAATTCCTCTAAATTTAATTTAACAATTGGATTAAGATTTAGTTGAATTGAATTTTATAACAAATTTGGGGTGCAAATTCATAGAAAAGTTATTCAAATTTTTCTTGTGAATATGGTGTTGAAAAAAAAAAACTTGAAAAATACACAAATCTAAAAAAACACCTTTCCATGCCTCTTCACTTGGGAATGGGCTAAGTAAATTATAGTTTGAAATTATCCAATTTATAACAACAATGTATGGAATTGTCATATGAATGTTGGAAAGAATACCTTTGTTAAATCATCATGCTACCTTTGGATCATGTTTGGAATTAAACTACCTTTGGATCATCTTGCTACATTATGTTAATTTGTAGTTAGATTTGGTGATCTAGTGTAAGAAAACCTTTACCTTAGTTAGGAGACAATTTGTGTGCATGTTTTTATGTGTGTGATTTTGTTAGTTTTGATATTATTGGGCATCAATCTAATAATGTACAAAATATATTCATGAACATCATTGGATTTTAGTAAAAACACGTGTCCTAATTTGTATTGTACAATATACAATTCAAATATGACAATAATGAAAAAATTGCCAAATGACACAATTTAATTACTAAGCAAATTATGAATGTTCATCCTTTGTTAATGCACATATATGCATATGTCATGCAACAAATAGATAGTTCATCATGTGATGTTTTCACCATAGTATATGGAACAAATATTGCATTTGGATTTCACCTTGAACAATCTTGTTATATTTTATCACAAATGCAAACACATTTATGGAAATCCATAAACAACATATGCATATTTCCATTTCCAAGTATCCAAACACAAAAACTTACCACCCCTGTCAAATTAATATTGAACTCATCTTACTAAAACACTTATTTAGGGTGGTAGTGCCAAGATATGAAATATATTGTACCATTTGTAATTTCAAAAGAACATTAAACACTTCATAGGTTTAAGGCAAACATATGATTGTCTTTTTGTTCTGGCTATTCATCACTAATTACATATAATGAAAAATAGAAATGATCATGTTTACACATGAACCATGAAATTAAGACATTTCATGGTTAAATTTTCACAATTGGAAAATACACTTATGCCTTTTTTTTGGGTCATTTGATCATTAATGGTAATGTGAAGCAACAATGAGCCCAAGTTTGTTTTGGAACTCCATAAAAAAAATTTAACTTTCAAGTGACTATTGTTGAACCACATACCACCATCTTGGTCATGACCACGTTTTCCAAAAAAATCAAACACAACTAAACATCCCTATTGTTAAAGGTAAAAATTCCTAGGTTAATTAGTGCCATAGGCATCCTAATAACTAAAGAGTTACTAGTGGTAAAAATTTACTAATGGTTGGTGGTAATCCACCAATCATGCAGGGATTTATGATAAAGATTATGATAAGGATAAAAAGGGTTTATTTTCATGGAAGGCATGTGGACCTTATGTGGTATGGGAAAAGGGGGATTGGGAGGAGGATAAAAGGGGATTATGTATTAGTCCCTTGGAGTATTTTAGATTGGATATGTGGTTAGGAGAGTTCTCTTGAAAAAACGTGTTTATTTGACATTGAAGAGAGAAAAGGAAAGTATGGAAATACAATGTACTCTTATCATTACAATGGAAAATGGTTGATGGATTCTCATGGCTCTTTGCTGATGTTTTTTTTAATATTTAAAATATGAGGAAAATATAGGGAAAATAGTTCATACTAAAACTATATAGAGTTTTGTTGTGCTCATATATTAGTTATGTGTTTCTTTTATAAGATTAATAATACTATCTACTCTTTGTAGTAGTTTATGGAGTAGGAAATAAGATGATAATTGCCATGGGAAAGTAGTAGTAAAGAAATAAACTTGAGATTTGAAGTTTGCAAGGAAAGTAACGTTGCTACGAATGGTACGCAACGCACCTAGAAGGTTTAAAGGGGGCTATAAATGTTAGATGATACAACAAAAGGTTTGTAGGTGATACAAATGGTAGGCATAAGCTAAGGAGGTCTATAGGCAGTTGCGGGTCTTCTTTCAAGTCTAGAAATGATGGTAGGTTGCAAGACAATAATTATTACAAAACCTTAATTGTTGCAAGATAGTAGGTAGACAAAAGACAAGTATCATTATCATGTTTCTCCATTTTTATTTTTATTTTTTTCTACCCAACATTTCCAATGTAACCCATCCAAGGAGTATAATTCCTTGCTAGCTACCAAATCCAAGACCTCATCAATGAATGGGAGAGGTATGGGTTTTTCTTTGTAAATGAGTTCAACCGCCTATAATCCACACAAATGCATAGTTTCCCTTTCTTCTTGAATCCAATGACAACGAGGGACAACCATTTGGTTAAACCTACTAGAACAATGAATTTGGCATCCAATAGTTAGCCTACATATTCACGCACCTTGCTAGCATAATTGGGAGTCATTCGATATCATTGCTATTAAAATGGTGTGGCCCCATCTTCCAACTATATTTGATGTTCACAAATGGAATAAAGGATACCTTTCATGTCTTGATAGCTTCAAGTAAACACATCTTTATATTTGTGAAAAAAAGCTTCAGCTCCTTTTCAAAAATCATCACCAACTTTGGACCTAACCTTCATTAATTATATAACTTTTAGACTTCCCAAGTTAATATGGGTGATTTGTTCCTTGTGAATTAAGTTCCATCCAAGGATGGTATGCCCCTTGATTTGTTACCTAGTGGGCTTTTCATATACTTCTATTGAACGTTCCTTGGCTTCATGAAAATGGGTAGGATATACCTCCCTTCGGTCTTCACTTTGCTTAACCACGTCCTTGATTGGTTTTGACGTTTGATCACCTTTCCTTAAAGGACCCACCTTGTAGCATTCAACCAAATGGGGAATGTTTCCCATGTCCAATTCCACAATGGATTATAATTATGGGTGAGCCCGTAACATTTGGTCCTCTTCCTCATTGGTCAAATTTGGCATCCAATCATACATTTGAAGGGTTACTAATTGATGGCATGGTTGAATTGAATATATATAACGTGGGTAAGGACTATCATTATTCTTCTTGCAACATATAAGGAGAGTAAGATGTGTTCCAATCATGATGGACCTTGGTTTGCCATAATTAGGGTCTACTAAGTAACATGGAATACTTTTCATTGAGTCCTTCCATCCTTAGTACAATTGCAATGATAAGGAATTCTAACCCTAAAATTCAAATGGGAAGGTCCTTGAAGATCCCCATGGGCTACACTTGTTGTCGGTTTGCCATTTTCACCTAGAAAGGGGAATGTTACATTCCTTGCAACCCTATTTGTACACAAAAGGAATTTGTAATCATGTTTATTCTTGACCCCCCATCAACAAATGTGTCAATAACCCTATGCCCTACCACCTCAATGGTAATCATAGGCATTCGGGCATCTACCAAAGTAGCATGGCAAAGTCCCACTTCTTCCTTCACTTATGGTTCCTTTTCCTAGTGTAAAAGTGCATGGTGAGCCAAGTAATTGCCCAAACCCAAGGCTAACTTTAAATTTTATCTTGAAGACATAGTTACCCTAGTTTCTAGCCACCCTTAATTGTGGGCTTGTGTGGACCTTTGCGACCCTTCTTTAAGGATGCCTACTTTTTTGGTATTTGGTTTAGAAGTAGTGGATTATGCATATGATGTTAGAAGGGCTACAAATTGTTGTGGATTGTCCCCATAATTGTTGCCCTGGGCAAATGGGTGACCTTCCTGGAAGGGGGGTCAATCCCCAAACAAGTCTCCAACCTAGTGTTGCCAAGGCCCAACACATCCAAGAACTCATCTTTTCTAGGAATGGGTCCCCATCATTGCTAAGGTCCTTGCCAATATAACCTCTTAGGTTAGGGGTCATGTCACCCTTAAAAGGGTTAGGTAACTCTTCCCCTATCTTGGCTTATAATTGGTGGCAAAAGGTCATCATTTTTAGACCTAACTTTTGGTCTCCATGCCATCGTGTAGGTGCCAATGGGGAAGTAGGGCTAGGGATGCTTTGTGCAAGTTTGAGCATTATTTTCTATTGAAGATAGATTTTATTGAAACTAAATTTCTACCAAAGTTTTACTGAAATCAATTTTTCCTTACTAAAACTCATGTATCGAATTTTTTTTACCAAAAACCTTGTTAATGAATCCGGTTTTTTACTACCAATTTAAATTAAGTTAATTTTAGGATTGATTTTTTGGGGATTGGGCTAACTACATGTTCCACTGTTTCTGACTTTCTTTCTTGGAGGTACTTCAGGCTATGTACTTTTGAGGACTGTACGAAAATAAGTTTTTGAATAAAATTAATTTTTTCTTGCCATACTTTTGTACATAGAATTTTATGTGTTGTTTTCTTTTAATAATATGTTGTGAGTATTTTGTTTTTTGTATGCAAGGTCTTCTTCCTTGTATTTGCTTTAGTTTTGTTTATGTAGAAAGTTTATGAAGTTGTCCTACTAAGATTTGACAATCCCTTTTTTGTTGAGTTTTTTGCTTACTTAAAGAAACTAATGATTTTATCTTTTGTTCTTTTATTTTATTCCTTCCAAAATTTGGTAGTTCATCGAATGGCCTTAACATTTGGTAATAATGTTGGGGATATTGAATCCATAATTTTTGGTTCATTATTGTTCCTATTTGGATAGATATTGGTTAAAACTATTTGACTCTACCAAACAAACCACAGATTTATTATTGTTGTTATTTGAACAAATAAAAATTAAAAACCAAAATAACTCGTAGATTACAACTTGTTTATATTCATTTACAATATGCCAACAATGGAATATGAAGAAACAAATGGAGCAAGTTTTGCAAGAAAATGCTCAAGTAGGTCATGTATAGGTAACCCAGGATGACTATAACAACCAAAGATCAACCCAAAGCCTTGCTGCAACCTTTCATAATGGGGAGCAAAACAAATTAAAGGATGTTATCGAAAATACCGAATTAAAAACTATATGACCTACTAGAAATCATTTGTGTTAGAATTGCGACACATTAAAATTAAACCAAAAATTTCACAGGAATCGATTTGGGACCCTACTGAAAATAAAGTTTTTTGGTACCATGAGACCATTGTGACAAGTCCACACACCAAAGAGAGCAAAATTGATCAACTCTAAAAGCAAATTAATGAACTGCATTGGTTTCAAAAGGAGCCTTTTGATGAAGTATAAAAGATGCAATCTTTCAGGATTAATATTTTGGATGAAAAGGAGTTCCATTAGGAAATTCCACTGACCCTTATTTTTAACATTCATGCTTTTCCTCATGCATTTTTAATTTGTATTTTTTTATCAAAGTTCAAATCACCAAACAAATGATTATCCTTATTAGTCTAGTCGAGTCTTACATAAACAAACAATACCAATGAATCATAGACCTTATTTGGTATCATTGCCTATTCAAATTTTTGTCCCAATGGTTCACAATTTGGTTTATCCTTCGTCACTACCAAATGTAGGTTGTAAAAAGCCAGTTATTCCACATGTTTTTGTTCCACTTACTGAAAATGTCATGGAGCAAAATTCGATAAGTTTTACAAATTCAATGTATCCTCATGTTGGACCTTATACACCATAGTTTAGGCTCAGCATGTTGGCATTTTTAGTTTGTTCAATGTGCAATTGAGTTCGATCAAGCCGTTAGTGAAGGAGTTTTTACATGCCATCACAAATTTCAATCCAAAAATTATAGAATTGATTGTGCAAGGAATTCCAATTTTCATAATCGAAAAAATGGTGGCCGAAATGTTCAACCTACCAAAAATAGGCATCATTAAATTATTGACCAAGCCAACCAAAAAAAAGGAAAGAGAAAAGGAGGCGGCCATTTATGGAAAAAACGTTCCACTAGAAGCACTTGTCGACTAGAAAAGATGGAAGGTTTCCTTTCCCAAAGGAATGTATGTAGCCAAATTACTGACGTTAATTTGGGTAATCTGGTTGAAAGGCAATTGACTCACCTACGTGGTGAAAAAATTGATGAGTTTTGTAGTGTTGGCTGAGTAAGGGGTGAAGGTGAATTAGTTAGTTGCAGTCTTCAACAACCTTCACAATAGGTTGTGGGATTTGTCTGCACTAACAAAACCTAACGCAAGTAAGGACAACATCGAATTTGAATATTTTCAAGTTGTAGACATCCTATTTCGTAATTGGTTTTTTATAGACCCAATTTTCATCTTACCGAAATTAAACGAGGAGAATGAAGGTGTTGCTAGACCATCATCAAAAGTTTAGGTTGTAAGAAGTAGGAGAGTTTTGGGAGTGTGTTTTTGGCACGCACCTATTGATATCCACAAGTAGATGAAAGACATTGAGGAAATCGATGGGATGAATACCCAATTAGAAACCTCAAGGCAATTGGAAATCTCACCCACATTTTTACCGATGTTGAAATTTTGGAACTTGGGTTGATTTCGTCCTTAGAATCCCATATTGTCACCAAGGAAGCGCATTTTGGTTGACATATGATTGGAAGTGCCAAGTCCACATAAGAAGCCTGTAGAACATGAAGTCTAAGTCCGGTTTGGACTAAACAATTTTCTAGCACAAGCCTCAACTAAAATTGCATTTAATGCTTGCAAGTACTAAAATTCCTATAAATCCCTTTAGCCAATTACACCAATGCCTATAAAAAGAAGCAATTTTAAATAAGAGATATACCAAAATTATACCAAAATTCCACCAAGATATTTTTCCAATGGAACCATTGCATAAAACTCATGAGAGGCAGTTGAAGACCACTACCCCTTTGATACATCATTTTCGATATAGGGTGAACTCTTCCCTCCCCCTACTAGAACCAAAAATGTTATCGTTCATTCATTTGCATCTTCACTGAAGTCGCTAAAGGACCACTTTCTTCGTTCAAAAAACTTTGTTCAAATGATGGGCAACATCTCCAATGATTTTTGGTTGGTTGTAACTAAAAAAGTCTTTTGTAAAAGAGATATTGTAGAAAAGTTTACAGGAGGTAATCAAGTTGAAAGGCTAGCTCCAACACTTACAGGCTACCAATCGACAACACTTTCTAACCATCTAACATCTATAGACTAAGCTACAAGTGGTTGCAAGGTAGGGTGGTTAACTTTTTGCATTGCAATCCATTTTTTTGCAAAGTGCCGTGCATTTACAAGCTATTAACACATCATAAAAACAATAATTTTCCAAATTTGTGGCTAGATTTAGATTGTTAACTTGAAGAATAAGACATCTATCAAAAAATTATAACATATGTACACAAAATGTATAGTAATGAACTTTTGAAATTGAAAAATATGGACTTGTTTCTTGTTTGTGCCTTTACATACATGCATTTTTGCATATGAATTTTATTTTAGATATATTATAGGGATTCAATATATGATATTTTAAAACAAAAAGAACATATGTGCCAAAAAATTACTAGAAAAAATTTAACCAAAAAAATGTTATGGACTTTTGAATGGCTTAAAATGAACCATATTTTCGTAAGTCCATTTCATAATGATTTTTTGGTGGATTTCAATTTTTATTTTCTTAACATGTACATTGAAAAATTGTTAATAATGGCAATTCTTCATATGGACTTTTTAGTCCATTAGCCACCATGTAATTTCTCCCCAAATTAATGATATAAAAATAAATTACCATTTTAACATTACCATATGAACTTTTAGGGAGTGGAACATCCATTGAAAATGAGCCACTTTAGAGTGCATACACATATAAAGTAACAAAACTAGGTAGTTACTTGAGTAATTCACCCAAAAAAATCATAATAATATGATGAATCAAAATTTTATTAGTTGAAAATGTGGTGCAATGGTTAAGGATTTGATACCCCAACATGAGATGAGGAGTTCAAATTCTCAACTTTGCAACCTATTTGTATACCCAACCTAGGCCTAGGTTGCTCATGCTAGGCTAGACATCATAAGCTATGCCTAAGTTTTTAGGTTGCCGATGGCTAGGCAAGGATTGAGACCCCCCAACATGAACAAAAAATTCCACATGACTGCATCATTGCCCTCCACACATGAACAAGTGGCACCATTTGGTGTGGCATATTGTAGTCATATAAGCAATTACAAATCACAAAAAATCTGCGTCAAAAGGATGGTTGTTTAAGGTAATGGATAAAAAATCCACCTTTAATCATAAGAGGTATGCAACTACTGTTACAATGGGGTGCAACATGGTGTCTTTTGTGAATGGTTGTCTTTTGTCACCTCTACAAGATGATTATGGGGTTTTTGTAATCAAATGTGTCATTTCTATGATCTCAAATTTTTTTGGTGAACCTTAGTGTGAATAGGTTCAACATTCTTTTAGTTTTGGGTTATTACCTCTTTGGAGGAGCAGCGACATTCATCTTCATGGAATTGAGTGTTTTTTTGTGTGGTTTAGTTTTTGTTAACACATGAGGTTGGTATTGGAATGAGGCTTGGATTTTCCCATGAGGAATAATGTCTTTGGTTATGTGCATATTCATGCATGCTTAATGAGATTATTGTGATATGTTTTACATTATAGACAATTGATGTAAGTGGCTAGATGTGCTAGAGCATGACAATGACAAAAAAATTAATTTTTAAAATTATAATTATAATCATTAATTTGCAAATTTCTTCTAGTGATTATGATTATGATTTCAAATGTGACATTATAATTTTGTCTTTGGAAATTTTATTTCAGGATATTTGTTTGTTTGTTTTGTTTGTGATCACACCTTAACCTTCCCAAAACGTGGGGCCTTTCAGTACACTTATGGTATCATTGGAAAATCATCATCAAGGTGGTGTGTACAATGGTCATTTCACAAATTTTGGCCATAGACTAATAAAGCAAACATTATTGAATTTAAAATGATTTTTGTCATTCGAAGTTAAGTAAAATATATTTAAATTTGATTTTTGGAATCAATCCATGCTCTTTCATTGTATTTCCCCATCTATTGGCCCTTTGACATCCCAACCCTTAAAGTATCTGTCTAATGACACTTGAATTCACAATTAAACAAACAAATTTTTTTTCACAATAAAGTTTTTTTAAAAAAAGTTTTTTCTTGGAGTTGTGAAAAGGCTTTTTGGAAAGCAAGTATCCCTTATAGCCTTGAAAATTATCCCCCTTGGGCCAATGGCCCAAGGGTACACTTCTTATAATAAAGAAAGAGTTTTTCCAATTACAAGGTAAGATTTATAAAGGTCTATTGTAACTTCTTTTGGGTTTCATGTTGTTGATTTGATGTTTCATTAGTGATTAGGAATTGTCCATCTTCCACACACAACATCAAAATATAAT
>Ga0209611_10012315_pt1 | contig 12050 bp, 11 predicted proteins | sample S1TSphgellanicum_3_FD_187693 | JGI IMG/M metagenome (GOLD analysis project Ga0209611, IMG submission 187693) | Host-associated microbial communities from peat moss isolated from Minnesota, USA - S1T2_Fc - Sphagnum magellanicum MG (SPAdes) (version 2) | ecosystem: Host-associated > Plants > Peat...
TTTTAGCCTTTTCTCAAACCCTAATTCTTTCGTTGGCTATTCTCATTAGTTTAGGACTATTGACAATGACCCTGTGGAAAAAGTAACGTTATTTCGTTGATTCAGGACTTCCCGTGAAAAGTCAGGTCCATGACGTAGGCAATTTTATACCCCATAGCGTGCATTAGATTTTGTCTATCTTGTGCTTGTCCTGCTTTACGCTCAATGACACTATTAGTGGTGACCTGAAAGCTAACTTCAACCCCGATAAAGTTCCCGTCTTTCTCTATTACAATATCAAATGGCATTCCTGATAATTTCTCATAGCCATTAAGTTTTATTGCACCATTTTTTGTTACTTTATAACTATTTCCAAGATGTTTTTGTAAATAATCTGATACTACAGTTTGTGCTAATTGACCTTGTGTATTTGAGTTAGCACCGCCAGTTATTCTGCTAACCCATATATACTTTTGACGAACATACCTATTTAATTCTTCATCTTTTCCTAAAAATGCACTTATTTCACATTTTTCTAAATCAGCACCTTGGGCATTCAAAACAGTAGAGCCATAAATAAGAAGCATAATCATGTCTTTTCTAATCGGGTTAAGTGGTAGATCCTTAGCCATGCTACTTCCGTCAATGCCCATTTTACTGTTATTTAAAGTTCCGTTAGTTGGCAACGCCTGAAATTCATAACGGAATTCTTTATCTTGGAACATTATGTCCATGAAATGTTTTCCTGCTTCCGTTTTCTCACTGCCAAAAACATTTTCAAAGTTCTTATTTAATCTTTGGGTTGTTTCTCCTCCATAATCAGCAAGAACCGTTAAGTGCTTTAAGAATAGGTTAGCCGGAAATTTAGCAGCTTCTAAAATTTTGAAAAAATAGAGTATTAACCCCGATTTTGGAATTGAGAATATAGTACAAAATAACTAGTTTTTCAGCCAGAGGCAATGGCTAAAAAAACAGATGGGTCGAAAAACAAGTATAAATACTCAATAAAATCAAGGGATTGCCTGACAACGAACGGGGGCAATCCAGTTCATCGTTCGGTTTTTAGAATAGGGAATTCAAGGGAAATAAAAACTTATAATTGTTGTCAGATGATGTAAAATCGGTGAGTTAAAAATCCGACAGCGCGTCAAATTACTCAAACATGGCACACTTGACGAGACTCAAACACCATAAACATGGATATTGGATCATCGCAATTGACCGGACGCAATGGAAAGGACGGAATGTATTTATGGTGAGCTTAGTCTGGGGAACTCATGCTCTTCCCCCTTGTATTGGGAGGTTTTAAAACAGGTGGAAAACAGTGATTTCAATACTCAAAAACGTCTCCTAAAAACAGTGCTGACTCTATTTAAGAATTATCCAATTTTAGTATTAGGAGACCGAGAATTCCACAGCCCTAAACTGGCAGAATGGCTTGATGATAAGGGCGTATTCTTTGCCCTATCCCTTATGCAGCAAGCTTTGTAGGTAGGTTGTCACCCGCTAAGAAAATCGACTTGATCGAGTTACGAATGGGTTCAACTGCTAACTGACAACTATTCTCATAATGAGAATTGCTGATTCTCTGATTGAAGATGCAATATCAGAATCAGAAATGATATTATGGGGTTCTTTTCAACAGGAACCCCAGAAGACAGCTAACCCTATCTCTTCTTCTCAAAAAGAGTTTCCTTACTCATTTAACAAACCCAAAAATCAAAACAATAAAAAGAAAAAAATGCAGAAAGAGTCTCATCGAAAAAACCGACAGAAGAAAAAATAATATTTGGCTGGTTTCCGAAATTACGTGATGTGTCGGAGTCTGATCTTCTCTCTTTCATTTGGTGGGGCACGCGTGCGATGAGTAGAGACCTACTCATCACTCACCATTGTCACCCAAATGCGCGATTTTGGGTAGGGGGAACAGGTACTGAACTGAAAGTTCATGACCCACTAAACTCCAGAACTAACAAAACTATACGTTTAACTGCTGGCGTTGATACAGTGACCAGTACAAACCCTTCTGTTGCAACAGTTCCGTATGAGTACCGCTTTCAGCAATCACGCCTTTTTCTAGCACCAAAATTAAATCAGCACGCCTCAGAGGGGCAAAACGGTGGGCAATGAAAAATACAGTGCGGTCAGTAGAGATTTGTTGCAAGTTTTGTAGTACCTGCTGTTCTGTTTCACTATCCAACGCGCTTGTAGCTTCATCCAGAATTAAAATCGGTGCTTGTGAGAGGAATAACCGCGCTAAGGTGATGCGTTGTCGCTGTCCACCAGATAATGCTGTACCGCGTTCTCCCACATTGGTTTCGTAGCCGTGAGCTAATTTACTCACAAAGTCGTGAGCAACGGCATATCTTGCGGCTTCCACTACTTGTTCTGCGGTAATGTCGGGATTCCCAAGGGTGATATTTTCCAAGATAGAACCGTTGAATAAGAAGTCTTCTTGGAGAACGACACTAGTTTGTTGGCGTAGGGAGGCGAGATCGGCGCTTTTAATATCAAAACCATCAATGAGGATGCGTCCTGATTCAATTTGATAGAGGCGTTGCAAAAGCTTAGAAAGAGTACTTTTACCCGACCCTGACCTTCCAACAATACCAATAAACTGCCCTGGTTGTACAGTAAAGGAGATTCCTTTAAGGACGTGTTCAGTATTCGGTCGGTAGCGGAAGAAGACTTGCTCAAAGGTGACTTGACCTTTGAGTGGTGGTAAAACTAAACCAGTTCCTGCTTCAGCTTCTGGAGCAACGTTAAGAATATCACCAATCCGGTCTACGGAAAGCAGGACTTGTTGCAGATTTTGCCACAATTGCACCAGACGTAAAAGTGGTCCTGTCACTCTGCCAGAAAGCATTTGAAAGGCAACTAGCTGACCGACAGTTAGTTGATGTTCTATAACTAACTTAGCTCCAAACCAGAGAATGAGTAGGTTAGAAAAATTGGTGAGGAAGTCACCGATATTACTGCTGATGTTGGAAGTGGTAGAAGCTTTAAAGCCTGTGCGGATAAAGCGGGCAAACAAACCTTCCCAGCGATCGCGTGCTACTGGTTCTGCTGCATGGGCTTTGACTGAGTGAATTCCGGTCACAGTCTCCACCAGAAAAGATTGACTATCAGCACTACGGTTGAATGTTTCGTTAAGCCAGTTACGGAGAATTGGCGTTGCTGTTATTGTCAAAATTGCAAACAAAGGCAGTACCGCCAACGCCACCAAGGTGAGCGGGACATTATAATAAAACATCAATGCCAGGTACATAACAGCAAAAATGCTGTCCAAAATCACAGTTAATGCCGTGCCAGTGAGAAACTGCCGAATTTGTTCTAGTTCTTGAACTCGTGCGACTGTGTCTCCTACCCGCCGTGACTCAAAATAAGCCAAAGGCAACCGCATCAGGTGGCGAAATAGCTGTGCTGATAAACTTAGATCCAGGCGACGGGCAGTGTGAGTAAAGATAAATAACCTCAGGATGCCGAGTATTGCCTCAAAGATTGCCACCAACAAGAGTGCAATTGCCATAACGTCGAGAGTTGGCAAACTCTCCTGCACCATCACTTTATCAATGACGACCTGCGTAATTAGCGGTGTTGTTAACCCCAAAAGCTGTAGAGTAAAAGATGCCACCAATACTTCTGTGAGTAATTTCCGGTACTGCCAAACTGCTGGAGTAAACCAACCGAGGTTGAATCTTTCTTGCTTCTGGATGAGTTCTACTTGCCATAGCTGTCCATCCCAACATGTCTCAACTAGTGACTGCGGTAGGCTTTCACAAGTATGATTGGGATTTAGGGGATTAGCGAGTATCAGGCGATCGCCCTTCACTCCATACGCTACCACCCAACTCGATTTTAGATTTGCCTCATTCCATAACAACAAAGCAGGGAAGGATAATTGTCGCAACTCACGCCAACTAACTTGTAACTGTCGCAGCACAAATCCTACTTTTTCAGCAGCTTCCACAAGATTTTTTGGGCGCTGTCCTCTGAGTTGACGTTGCACCCATTCCATCTGCACAGGATTGTTTAACTGTTGTGCCACCATTGTTAAACATGCAGCGGCTGTGTTCTCACTAGAAATAAAAGGATAAGCAGGAGAGGCAGGGGAGACAGAAGAGACAGAAGAGGCAGGGGAGGCAGGGGAGGCAGGGGAAGAAAACTCAATAATACCTTCCTTTCTACTCCCTCTGCTCTCTTCACTCCCTCGCCAAAACTCCTCAATCTGGGGCGTGGAGAGTTCTGCCCACACATCTCTATTCCAGCGCACCACTACCACTTCTTTACTGGAAGCGACAGCTTTGCACTCTCCAGGAAAGTTTATTAAAGCACCAAACCAATCCCCAGCCTCTAGGGCTACCAATGGCTTAGCGACGCCTTCTTCTCGCAAGCGGACTTTACCAGAAATAATCAGGAACTGGTAACCAACCGCTTCGTTAGGCCAGATTTTTTCTCCCAGACGAAAAAGTAGAGTTTCTGACTGATTTTGCAATTGGCTTTGTTGTTCAGGAGTTAGCCAACATAGCGGTGGTTGATTCCAAGGTAAAGAAGCCAGCACCCTCGTTTGTGGAGATTCATCTTTCAGAGATTTTAGTTCACTTGCAGTTTTACCGTCAGCTTTTGAATTTTCTCTGCTAGCCATTTCTCGAACAACTCATTTTGTAGTGCTTGCTTTAGTTGAGTATCTTCTAACGACGCTGACAGAAATTGTTCGACACGAAACAATCCATAACGTTCTTCAAGTTCTATTGGTCCTACCAACTTTCCTGGACTAGTCACATCAACGGATGCTCTCAGTATATCCGGCATCGTCCCTCGGCTAACTGGTCCCATCATACCATTAAGAATTTTGTCATCTGCTAGTGAATATTCTCTTGCTAGTTGCTCAAAGCTGGCTCCTTCTTCGATTTGCGCTTGTAGTTCCTCAACGAGTTCTCGATTGTCAACAATAATACGCGAGAGGACAACTCGATCTAGAAAAATTTTGCGTTCAATGAAATATTCTTGCAGTTTTGGTTCTGTAACCACTGCCTTTAATTTTTCTAATGTGAAGCCAAAAGCGACTGTTGAGTGAAAGGTAGCATAATCTGTACCACTATTCGTGAGCCATTCTTGAAAACTTGCTGGGTCAGTTAGTTGATTCTTTAGCCGAAAATCAATAATTGTCTGTTCTGTTACAGCAGGACTAATGAAAATATCTTCTCGCGTTCGTAGTTCTTGTTCAATTACGTACTGGCGGAGAACATCCCCAATCAACTGTCCTAATTTTCCAGAGACTTGTAGATATTTTACTGCTTGCCGAATAGCAATTGGCTGGTCATTGACGGTCAAAAACGCTAAAGATTCCATGAACTCAATAGGTATAAAAAACTAAAAAAATATACAATCATTAAACAAATTGCATTGCATTGTAGCCAACATGTGCTTCTTGAGAGTGCTATAGCAATCCTATGCGCTCACAGGGCAAAGCGGCAACTCATCAATGATTAAATAATTAATTGTGTATAAATACCTATTAATCTTGAAAAGACAATCGTAAGAATTCAGGAACCAGAATTGTTTTTGAATCGGGATTGGAACAGGAGTGATCCGGGCGTATGAAGACAGATGTCGATACCAAACTCTGATAAATTCTGACTCCTGACTCCTGACATTCAGGCTATTACACTTGCCCATAACCAAACAAACAATATTGCCACAATCGCGCCTATTAATGTATTCAAAATATTGACGACTTCATTAGTAAGCCAGCTAAAACGAGATTGCAAGGTTGCCCCAATCACACTTTCTAAATTGGTAGCAATAAAAGCTGCTAGCACACACCAAAGGACACCCATTAGATCAATTAAACCAACTCCCCAACCAATGAGCGCTTGAACAACTGACGCAACCACACCAGCAAGAGTTCCTTCCAAGCTTACCGCCCCTTCTGTTCCACGCGGCACTGGTTGTAGCGTGGTAATGAGAAAAGTACGTTTACCGTAAGCTTTACCGACTTCACTAGCACAAGTGTCAGAAAGCTTAGTACTGAAACTCGCCACATAGCCTAATAGTAAGAGGGAATGGGGAGTAGGGAGTGGGGAGTGGAGGGTGGGTACTGGTACAAGTCCCCAATCTATTATTCCTACTCCTAAAGCGCATAGTGCCCCAGTTAAAGCCGAACCCCAAACATTTTCTGGTCCTCTGGCCCCAGAACGCTTTTCTGCAATTCCTTCTGCTTCCTTTTGTGCCATACCGATGCGTGTAGCAGAAGAACCAATGAGAAAATAGAACATTACCACTACATATCCTTGCCAACCAATGGTTCCCCAAATTAGGATGCCCAGTAACCAGGCGTGAAACACTCCAGATGGAGTCAGCAGCTTTTTGGGAACAAACCAAACTAGACTCAGCAAAATAGTGTTTAATCCCACTGCGACGACCCAGGGATTTAGAGAATCAATTAAAGATGAAGGTAGCATTAGCAACTTAACCTTGTATTTTTGTTCTGAGCATCAATAGAGATTTTAAAGGATTCGTAAGGTCATAGAAACCATCTCTCTGTGGGTCGAGTTCTCCACAGGAGAATAGAGGCGAGGGGGGAGCATGTTAACTGCTCACTAGTTGATACATGAAAATTTACTAAGTACAGGATTGCACAAGTTCGTGACGAAATGAAAATAATGTCTATCGTTCGTAGTTGCGCTAAAGCGCAACTACGAACCAAAAAGCCACGAATTGAGCCACTCGCTGACAAGGCTTTTAAGGAATCAATAGCGCTACGAACTTGTGCAAAGCTGTACTAAGTAACTAGATTAACTTTTTGTCTGGTCAAATAAATATCAGGTTCAAGAATTTTCACGAAGAAACATACTTATCAACTTGTTCAACTTCATATACACATAAAGGTTAGGTGAAAAAAGTGTGTTTTTATAGTAAAAATGGGCATATGAATACTTTGTTTAGACAAAAAAAACATTATAGAGATTGATAGAATCTATACCTCTCGGTCTATGTAATGTCTGGAGTATGAATGTTACCAGTAACTCTTTAGATACAGCTAAAGATGATATTGCCATAAATCATCAAGTGTTTTCTGACAAGGTAAATGGCGTAGAGAACAATTTCAACAGCTTCAACCGCCAAGGTCTTAGCAGCTATAAACTTCACCTTGATAATTTGAATTCAAATGCTGATGATATACAGTTGATTCAGGATACCAATGATTATGGTGTGATTGATGATAGCGGGAGCAATAGCACCACTGGCTATTTCCCGTTCACATTCAACTATCTGAGTGCTGATGCAAATGTGAACCTAAGTGCCAGCACCGATATCCTGACTGGTTCCTTCAACGTCGTCCCCACAGATGAATTGACTAATTATCCTTTGGATGAAGGAAACCAGTATGTGCAGGGCTACCCAATCATCAATAGCGAAACTTATGACAATCCGAGTTTACCAGCAACTCCTAGTACTACACAACTGACTTTGACTTCAACAAGTCAACCTACTAGTCAACCTGCTATTGCGTCTGTTAGCACATCCCCAACCCTTAGCGGTACACGTATTGTCGAAGGAACTCTTGGAGCAGATACATTTACTTACCAGGCTGGCTACAAACTTACAGTTATCTCTGGCAATGGCAACGTTGACTTTGGTAGTGGAAAGCGAGACATACTAGATCTATCGCAGATCTCTTCTACTACAGTCAGCTTCAACCGTGCGTATTCCACCACGGGAGGTGTATTTTACAATCCAGGCAACGGTACTAGCCTATTTGACTCTATCACATTAAGCGATGGCAGCCAAATTTTGTTTGAGGGAATTGAAACCATTAAATTTGCAAACACCACTATTGACTTATCAGTGATACCCAATGACCCCTTGTTCAATCAGCAATGGAACCTTGACATCATGGATGTTAGTGATGCGTGGCGGTTCACTACAGGTTCTAACAAAGTGCTGATTGGAATTGAAGATACAGGGTTGGGAACTGATAGTAGTGGTAATATTCACCCTGATCTAAAATCCACCATTTTCGCTGGCAACAACTATTTAGATCAGTCGTCAAATTTCTCACACGGGACTCTAACTCAAGGGGTAATTGCTGCTGCGAGCAATGATGGTGTAGGAATAGCTGGTATCAACTGGAATTCTGATGTTGAGAATCTCAATGTCGTCAATTCTGCTGATTACAATTTAGCCAGCGCTACACAGGCATTGCTTAATCAGGCAAATAGTAAAGGTCAGCGTCTGATAGTTAACCTCAGCTTGACTGGTGGTGACTCACCTGCATTTGATCAACTGGTTGCAAATAACCAAGACAAAGCGTTGTTCGTGATTGCATCCGGTAATGAGAACAACAATAGTCTTGACAGTCCCGCAGATTTAGCCCAGAAGTACGGCAATGTTATTGCTGTGGGTGCTTCTTGGGGAAGGAATGACTACTATGGCAATGCAACAACACCAGGAGAACGCATTTCCTATCCTAATTGGTGGGGTTCCAACTACGGAGATGGTCTGACTTTAATGGCTCCATCTGAGTTTATCTCAACCAGTGCTAACTACAATGCCCAATCTGCTTCATTTGATTTCGGTTACGGTGGTGATTACGGTAACCTTTTCAATGGAACTTCAGCAGCAGCGCCCAATGTGACAGGGGTTGCTTCATTAGTATGGGGCGCTGATCCAAATCTAACAGCAATACAGGTTAAGTCAATTCTGTCAGCAACAGCCTACGACTTGGGTGCACCTGGCTATGACACAGTTTACGGTTACGGGTTGGTTAATGCTGATGCTGCTGTGCGACAAGCGATCGCTTTTGCTAGAGGTGCAGCCTAAAGAAAGCAATTAGACAGAAACAAGCAAAAGGGTGCGCTACTCTTATTTATGATTCCCATATAGCCTCAATAGCAACTTAACTTCTATATAAAATCTAGAATTATTTTTTAATATAGCGACCCTAAATCATTGATGAAAAATTTTAAGTTTCAGCTAGAGGGCGATCGCTACAAGCAGTAACACATGGGTGCATCCCAGTGTAACCGTTCACAGGGTGAATTCAGCTACCGGGAAAAATAAGTAGAAAGACATGGTAGATTAGAATGCATGAAGAAAATCAGCCCCATGAGCTACATCTACAAAACAGAAATACCGGAAGCAGATTGGGAAAAGACGACCGCCTGTGTCAAAGCACGGATGGGGGAGATGAAGCAGCTGAAGCGAAGAATGGGGAAAAGCAAAGGCAGAGTTAGAAGCCAAACAGCAGGAACAAAAGCGAAAAACTGAATCGGACATCAAAGAACTCATCATTACCACCACTACTCAGATCCACTTTATGCAGAAAAGAAAGTAGCAAAGAAAAAGAGTGGTTTGAAGGTAGGGGGACAACCAGGACACAAAGGGGCTGTCCGGTACCTGTACTCAGAATCTGACTGTGCGGAAGTGATAAACCTAAAACCAGAGTTCTGTAGTGACTGTGGATCTCCCTTAGATGGAGAAGATGCCAATCCATACAGACAGGACTCACGTAGAAATACCACCCATCAAACCCATCATCATCGAACATCGATTACATCAGCACCGAATGCGGGGAATGTGGTAAAAGTACCAGAGCGAAATTGCCATTGGATGACAATGCAAATCACTATGGAACGAGAGTAGTAGCTCTTGAAGCGGTGTTGAGCGGACTGTATCGCCATAGAAAGAGTTTGGTAAAAACGGCGATGCAGGAGATATTTGACATCAGACTGAGCTTGGGAACAATTAACAAACTGAGGATGGAGGCGAGTACTGCAGTAGAAAAGGCAGTGGAAGAAGCTAAAATATACATCCAGAATGCGGCAGTAGTCGGTGCGGATGAAACCCGCTGAGCGTCAAAAAAATATGGATGGATGCATTGGAATATTTGAAGATTTATAAAGTCTTACTATATCTAGATTATAGGTATTCTTTATAATAAATTGTAGTTATTAAAATCCAGTTAATTTTGATTATTCCATAAAAGTAGCGAAAGATCCCCAATTATTAGGGGTGAAGCAAACTATTTCCGAATTGGTGTATCCTCTGAAATCTTCAATTCCCTCGACCACTGGTTGTACGAAAAATAGCATTGGTATGTCAAGCACACTCACCGCAAGAAATCCGATAAATGGCGTAAGGCTAAGTACTGGGGAAGACTAAACCTTGACAGACCGAACGACAAATGGGTTTTTGGCAATAAAAAATCCGGATCCCATATGTTGAAATTCGCCTGGTTTCCTATCAAGAGACACGTCTTAGTTCAAGGAAAATCATCTCCTGATGACCCCAGACTAAAGGATTACTGGAGAAAGCGAGAAGAGGCTAAAGCTGAATCCGAGCTAATCAAAAGCAGACAGAAAATAGCCAAACGGCAAAAATACGTCTGTCCCATTTGTGGAGAATCCTTGTTTAACGGTGAAGAACTACATCTTCACCACAAAAAACCGAAAAGTCAGGGCGGTGGTGATAATTATGGCAACCTACAACTTGTTCATTTGTACTGCCATCAGCAAACACACTCTGGAACAGTGAGTAGTTAATGACTTGCTTGAGCCGGATGCGTTGTAAGGCGCACGTCCGGTTCTGAGGGGGCGGGGTTACAGCAATGTAATCCTGCTACCCGACCACAGTCTAGCCAGAAGGCGTATGAAGAATTAAATTCACGCATTCAAAGGGCTAGAGTCAGAAAATCAGAGATTACGGGATGAAAACAACCGCCTGAAGGGAGAACAAGGGAAATTGAGGGGATACGCCAGCCCGACTATCAATAATAGCAATATGTTTGGAAACTCAAATCTTTGGTCGCAATTTTTGAGCTACGACCAGAACCCTCTTGACAAGAATAGCAACTACAGCATTAGTAGTGATGATGACACTGATAACGAGAAATGGAACCCACTATCCGCCGCGTCAGCGTAGCTGACGTTGCACCCCTTCACCAAATCCTGATAGCTTGCGGTCTTGAGTTGAAAGAGCGTTTCGGTCTCAGTCACTGGATCGGGGCAAACTACACCCTTGAAGAAATGCTCAAGGATGCTGTAGAAATGGAGGTCTACGCACTCACCATCGGTGAAAATTTGGTCGGTACTTTCACGCTGGAGACAATCTCGACAGTGCCACATAGCTATATCAAGTATGGAAACATCCATTGGCAAGTTTCGGATGCCCTTGCAGTGTACGTGCATAAGCTGGCTGTACTCCCCAATTGGCAAGGTCAAGGACTGGGAACATGGTGCTTGCAAGCTATCGAGAGACTTGCAGCAGATCGAGGCTGTCGTGCTGTGAGGTTGGACGCCGTTAAGACACACCGGAAGCTCTTGTCCTTCTACGAAAGCCGAGGGTATCAGAAGGTGGGAGAACTGATTTACAACTCTGAGGTGTGGGTTGACGCTTTTGTCTTTGAGAAGGTTTTAGTCATGACTTAAACCACTCTTCCTCCAGTATGTGAGGAGGTCAACGTGATGAGATAGCCGTCTGGTCCAGTGATAATAAACGAGCTGTGGATTCTCCCCGTCTCAATCTCAGTCGCAGTTATTCCCAACTTGGTTAAGGCGTCCTTAGTAGCAAAAACGTCGTCTACCATGAGATCAAAGGGCGCGTTTGTCCCAGGAGCGATCGCCTCTTTTATTTCTCTTAACACTAAGTGCGTACCTCCCCTTAACTCCAAAACAGACAATTTTTCCGATTGAACAACAGGCCGCAGCCCTAGATTCAGGAAAAATTCAGTAGCCTGTGGCACATCACTCACCGTTAATCTCACATGACCAATTGCCACGGGGGGGCGGCTATTCATTTCTCTTGCGATTGTTTCTTGTGGTTGCATATTTCCATCCATAATCAGGATTCATACATAACCTGCCTCGTCCTAACAAGTCTGGCTCACAAGGCTAGTTGTATTTTATCCTAATGAGAACTGCTATAGAACCCATTTGGGATCTTTTTCGGTTCTTAGGCGATCGCTAATCTTTTGAGCATAAGTCTTACAAAACAGAGATGAATCTTTGTGTTAGCATGATTTAAAGTTCTTTCAAAGTTTTTAATTAAATTTTTACATCTTTCCATCC
>Ga0209611_10012317_pt1 | contig 12049 bp, 13 predicted proteins | sample S1TSphgellanicum_3_FD_187693 | JGI IMG/M metagenome (GOLD analysis project Ga0209611, IMG submission 187693) | Host-associated microbial communities from peat moss isolated from Minnesota, USA - S1T2_Fc - Sphagnum magellanicum MG (SPAdes) (version 2) | ecosystem: Host-associated > Plants > Peat...
TCGCCCTCGTCTTCGCCACCTTCGTCGCCCACGTCGGGGTCTTGCCGCTGGGCCTGGGTCTCAATCTTCCGCTCAGTCCCGTCGTCGGGATCGCCGGCGTCGCGCTGTGGATCGTGGTGGCGACCAATGCGGTCAACTTCATGGACGGCGCCAACGGCGTCGCGCCCGGCGCCCAGGTCTGCCTGTTTATCGCGACGACGGTGGCGGCGTGGGGGCGCTATCCGCTCGTGGCCGAGGTTTCGAGCGTCGCGGCCTTGGCCTGCGCGGGCTTTTTGCCGTGGAATCTGCGGGGCCTGCTGTTTCAGGGCGATGCGGGCGCCCTGTTCTGCGGCTTTCTGTTTGCGGCCTTGGCGATCCTCTTGACGTCGCCCTCGGCGAGCCCAGGCTTAAGCCTCTATTTCGGACCGCTGATCCTGCTCCCCTTCCTGACCGATGTGTTGCTGACCCTGGCGGTGCGAGCGCGGCGCGGCCAGAGCCTGCTGCAGGCGCATCGCGACCATCTCTATCAACTGTGGCTGCGCCAAGACTCTCAACCGAGCCATGTCGCGCTGGCTTGGCGCGTGATGCTGATCATGGCGGTTTACGGCGGCTTGGGTCTCGTGATGCTGGCGTGCTCGCAGCGGGTTCAGCCGGAGATGTTCGCCGCCGCCGTCGCCGTCAGCGCGCTGAGCTGGGGTGCGCTGCGGCGTCGGTTGGAACGGCGACCTTAAGCCGCGCGGCTGACCGCGAAGTCGGCCAGCGTCTCCAGGGAGGCGCGCCAGTCGCTGAGCTCGAACACCTGCAGGGCGGCCTTGGCCTCCTCGGCATAGCGCTGGGCCAGGTCGAGGGTGGCGGCCAGGGCGCCGCTTTGGATAACCAGGGCGACGGCGCGCGCGAAATCGTCGTCCGTCTGGTCGCGCCGATCGATCACCCGCTCCCAAAAGCCGCGTTCGGACGCCCGGGTGCGCTCGATCGCCAACAGCAGGGGCAAGGTGACCTTGCCCTCGCGGAAATCATCGCCCGCATTCTTGCCCAGGACCTCCGACGCGCCGCCGTAATCCAGCGCATCGTCGGTGAGCTGGAACGCCAGGCCGAGTTTCATCCCGTAATCGTTCAGGGCCGCCACCTTGCGGTCCGACACGCCGGAGACCACGGCGCCGGCCTCGGCCGCGGCCGCGAACAGCTCCGCCGTCTTGCCCCGGATGATCTCCAGATAGGTGTCCTGGTTGAGGTTCAGATCGTGGGCGCGGGTCAGCTGAAGCACCTCGCCTTCCGCGATCACCCGCGACGCCTGGGCCAGGATTTGCAGCGATCGCAAAGAGCCCGTCTCGACCATCAGTTCGAAGGCGCGTGCGAACAGAAAATCGCCGACCAGAACGCTGGAGGCGCCGCCCCAGATCAGATGCGCCGCCGTCTTGCCGCGCCGCAGGGAAGACCCGTCCACGACGTCGTCGTGCAGCAGAGTCGCCGTATGGATGAACTCCACCGACGCCGCCAGCTTCAGATGGCCATCGCCGCGGGCGCCGCACAGCCGTCCGGCCGCCACGGTCAAGAGCGGGCGCAGGCGCTTGCCGCCCGCCGAGATCAGATGTTCGGCAAGCGCCGGGATCAGAGCCACCGGGCTCTGCAGACGATCTCGGATCAAGGCGTCGACGGCGGCCATGTCTGTCGCAGCCAGGTCGAACAGCCGTTCTACGGAAGCGTCGGGCCCTGGTCCCTTATCGACGGACGCCCGCTCGACCGATACCGGCGCGGGACCCGGCTTCACCGCCGTGGCGGGGATCGCTTCCAAGGCGTCCAAAACGTCGAACTCCTGTTCCCGCCCGACCCGCTCTAAGGGGGGCGTAATTGCGCGGCACAATGGTGAGGCGGCCAAGGATGGTCAAGCGAAGGTGCGGCAGGCTAGATGAGGCTCAGCCTCCGAACACGTAGTAATACGGAGGCGAGATAAGCATGCCCAGCGAAGAAGTGAACACCGAGGGCGACGAAAGTGAGCCCGCCGAAACTCTGGACCTGGCGCTCGGCGGGCGGGTGCGCCTGTATCAGCCCAGGAAAGGCTATCGCGCCGGTCTGGACGCCGCCCTGCTTGCCGCGGCGGTCGAGTTGGGCGCGACCGAGAGGGCGCTGGAGGCCGGCTGCGGCCCCGGCGCGGCCCTGCTCCAGGTCGCTTGGCGCACGCAAGCGGCGGAGTTCACGGGCCCCCATCTCATTGGGGTGGAGCGGGATCCGGCGGCCCTGGGGTTCGTCCAGCGCAACATCGCCTTGAACGGTCAGGCGGCGCGCGTTCAGGCGATCTGCGGCGACATCCGCACGCCGCTGTCCAAGCTTGCGCCCGACCTTGCGCTGTCGCCCATCGACGCCGTTTTCGCCAATCCGCCCTTCTTCGATGATCCAGCCAGCCTCCGCGGGCCAGCGCCCGAGCGGCGCGACGCCTATATCGCGGAAGGCGGCTTGGAGGCCTGGACGGCTTTTCTTTTGAAGGCCGTCCGCCAGGGCGGTCGGATCACCCTGGTGCATCGCGCCGATCGCTTGGCCGACCTCTTTGCGGCGCTCGGCCAAGGCGCCGGCTCCTTTCGCGTCCGCCCCGTCCAGCCCTTCTCGGACCAGCCAGCGAAGCGGGTGCTGGTGCGCGCCGTCAAAGGCGGTAAGGCGCCGCTCGTGCTGTTGCCGCCGCTTGTTCTGCACGCGCGGGATGGAGCCAAGCACACGGCCGAGGCCGAAGCGATCCTGCGGGGCGAGGCGGGGCTGCCCTGGTGAGGGCCGCCTCAGGCCGTCCGCTCGACTTGGCGGACCGCGAAGATGCTGGCCACATAGACGGCCATGTTGATCCCGCAATAGGTCAAGGCGATCCCAAGGATGGCGGTCGAGGTCTGGACCACGGCGGCGCCATTCGCCGCCTCTTTGAACCCGAACACGCTCAGAACCACGCCCACCACCAGAGCGCCCATGGCGAAGGCCAGCTTTTCGATGGCGAGCCAGAACCCGCTGTAGACGCCCTCTCGGTTAAGGCCGGTTTCGGCGGCGTCGGCGGCCATGGCGTTGGACAACATTCCAAGCGTCACCATCAGGAAGCCGCCCGCTGACGCGCCGGCCTGAAGACCCAGCGGGATCAGCCACAGAGGCGAGCGATCCTTCATCGCCAGCCAGAGGATCAGGTTCAAGCACCAGCCGAGCACGCCGATCGTATAGAGCGTCGGCGCCGACCACCGTCGGCTGGCCCGCAGCCAGAGCGGCTGGGCCAGGACCTGACCGGCGGTGGAGGCCAGCACCACCAGGCCGATGCCGCTCAGGGGTTGGTGGACCACATAGATGCAGAAGTAGGCGAACGAGCCATAGCCAATGCCCTCCGCCAACTTTTGCGCGAAGGACACCAGGATCAGGCGAAGGTAGCGCGCATTGCCCGCGACCATGTGGAACTGATCCAAGAGCGACATGCGCTCAGCATCGCCTGGCGCAGTCGCAATGCCATGGGTCGCCACGACCGTCGACAGCATGGTGACGAGGCAGATGCCGCCGTAGACCCAGGACATGGTGGCGTAGCCTTTCAGGCCTCCGCCCACCCACTGCATGAAGCCGCCGGCATAGGCGCTGACCGCCAAGCCGATGGCCATGAACACGACGCGCCAAGACATGATCTTGCGCCGCTCGTCGTTGCTGGAGGCGATCTCGGACGCCATCGTCAGATAGGGCACCGAATAGAGCGAATAGCCCGTGAACCCCACCAGGACCATGAGGCTCATATAGATGGCCTGGGGCGCGGGGTTGCCGAAGCGAGGCACGTGAAAGAACATCAGGATGCTGAGGCTGGCCAGAACCGCGCCGGCCAGCATCGGCGGCCGACGTCGACCCCAGGGCGTATTCAGCCGGTCTGAAAAGGTCCCCACGATCGGATCGACGAAGATGATCAAAAGCTTAGGGATAAAAATTGCCACGCCCGCCATGGCGGGCGGGATGGCCAGATAATTGGTCATATAGATCAGCAGCAACAGCGCCGGCGCGTCACGAAAGATTCGATCCCCGATCATGCCGAGGCTGAAGCCGAAGAAGGTCGCCGTGGAGATCGACGACGGGGCGCCCCTCTTCAGAGCGTCGCCTGTTATCAGGCCAGGTTCAGGCAACAGGGTCGGATCGACGTCAGAATAGTTGGTCAAGGCGCCGCGCACTCCGCTACCCTTTAAGAGTCTAGTCGTCCCCAGCGACTCCGGGAATTCGACTAGGCCGTTTGTCCGAATTTCAGACGAAACGGCAGGCGGGCGCCGCAGCCAAGCCGGGATGCTATGATGAAGATGACGTCGCGCAAGCGCATTCCGAAGGCTTAAGAGGCCCCCATGTCATTTGAAAAACAGACCGTTTTGATCACCGGCGGCCTTGGCGGCATCGGGCTCCAGGTCGCGGCGCATCTGATCGGCAAGGGCGCTCATGTGGTCGTCACCGATCGCGCCGCCGAGCCGTCTGCGGCCCTGCCCGCCGGCGCCAGCTACGCATCCTTGGATGTCACGTCCGAAGCGGGCTGGGCCAAGGTCATTGCAGACATCGTCGCCGAACACGGCGCCTTGAACGGTCTGGTCAATATCGCCGGCGTGTTCACGCCTGGCATTCCGTTCCAGGACATGACCCTGGCGCAATGGCGCTATCATATGGACGTCAATCTTGACGGCTCTTTCCTGGGCTGTAGCCAGGCGATCAAAGCGATGGGCGAGACCGGCGGCGGCTCGATCGTCAACTTCTCCTCCGGCTTGGCCCACATCATGCTGAGCGACGGCGGCGCCTATTGCGTGTCCAAGGCGGCGGTGCTGGCCCTGACCCGGCTCGCCGCCAAGGCGGGGGGCAAGTTCGGCGTGCGGGTGAATGCTGTGCTGCCGGGCGCCATCGACACGCCGATGCTGTGGGGCAATCTGCGCGAAGGCCAGGACCCTCAGGAGCTGATCGACATGCTGGTCAAACAGCACCCGATCGGTCGCATCGGCCTGACCACCGACATCGCCCAGGCCGTGGCCTTCCTGCTCGATCCGGAAAACAGCTTCGTCACGGGGGCCTTGCTCGCGGTCGACGGCGGCCAGTTGGTCGATTGACCGGGGCCGCCGGCCCCAGCCGTCGGCGCCTGATCGCGGCAAGCCTGGCGCTTGCGACGCCGCCCCCGCGCGAGGCCTTCGCCGTAACGGGCGTCGGCGGCTGGCGCGAGGCGGTTCTGGTCGTTCCGGATTTGGCGGTCTGGATCGACACCCTGACGGTGGTGGGGGGCTGGGAGGTCGCCGACCGCGGCGCGCCCGATACCGCCCTGAACGCGCTATGGGGTTTGCCGCCCGGCGCGCGGACCCAGCAGGTGCTGATGCGCAACGTCGGCGCAAAGACGGGGTTTCTGCGCCTGGTCAAAGTCACCGGCGCCGCCCAGACCCAGATCCGGCCCGACGATCAGGCCTGGGAGACCGGCGGCGTCCAGGCGCTCGATCTGCGCGTCGTCGATATGGCGACGACGGTCGAGGCCCTGCATGCCCGAGGCTGGCGCGCGCCCTCGGCGCCGGTTCGCTACAAGACCTATGGCGTCGAGGTGATCCAATGGGCGCCGAGCAGCCCGGACGGGATACGCCTGTCCTTCATCCAGCGCATCGCCCCACCGCTCCAGGGCTGGACCGAGCTCAAACGCTGGAGCCGGGCCGCCAACGCCGCGATCACGGTCAAAGACATGGCCGCAGCAGGGGCCTTTTTCGGCGCTGCGCTCGGCATGAAAGTGATCTCGTCCAGCAACACCGTGGGCGGCGACGGTCCCAACGTCATGGGGTTGCCGTTCGCCTTGGCCCGCACCCTGCCCATCGACATCAAGGGTTATGGCGGCGGCCCTGAAGGCGACGGCGCGATTGAGCTGATCTCCATGCCGGGCGCCCAGGGCCGAGACTTTTCCGGCGCCGCGCGACCGCCCAATCTCGGGATCGCCGCGCTAAGGTTCATGGTCGCCGACGTCGCGGGGCTGGCCGAACGGCTGGCGAAGGCGGGGCGGACCTTGGCCGCCCCGCTGCAAGGGGTGCGCATCGCGCCGTACGGAGCCTGTCGCGCCTTCGCGGTTCAGGGCTCTGATGGAGCTTGGCTGGAATTTATCGAGCGCGGATAGCCGTTTACACGGAGCCGTTTCGCCGCATAAATCGCGTGACTGACGAGCAAGTCCAAAGTTCAAAGGGGCCAGTCATGGGTGCGTCCAAGTCCGTCTGGTCGAGGGTCGGCTGGATTTCGGCCCTGATGATCGGCTTGACCGTGTCAGGCGCCTCCGCGGCGGACCGGACCGAAGCGCTGTTGAAGGCGCTCTCCGAAGCGCCAGGGCCTTCGGGCTTCGAGGAGCCGGTACGGGCGATCATGGTGCGGGAGCTGAAGCCTCTGGCCACCAATATAACCTACGACGGGATGGGGTCTGTGATCGCCCAGAACGGAACGTCGGGGCCCAGGATCATGCTCGACGCCCACATGGATGAACTCGGCGGCATGGTGCGCCGCATTACGCCCGATGGCTTTGTGACGATCCAGATGCTCGGCGGCTGGCTGGACATGGCGCTGCCGGGCCGACGCTGGGTGATCTTGACGGCGAAGGGGCCGGTCAAGGCCGTCAGCGGAATCCGGGACATCCACGTGACGCCGGCCGATGAAAGAACAAAGCCGTTCAATCGGGAGAACCTCTATTTGGACATCGGCGCCAAGTCGGCCGCAGATGCCGCGGCTCTTGGCATAGAGCCCGGCGATCCTGTGGCGCCGGACGTCAGCTTCGAAGAGCTGGCCAATGGACGCTATGTGGGCAAGGCTTGGGATGATCGCGCCGGCTGCGCCGTCGTGATCGAGGCGCTCCGCCGCCTGGCCGCGGAAGGGCACCCCAATATGGTGTTCGTCGCCGCCACCACCCAAGAGGAAACCGGCCTTCGCGGCGCCAGAACCGCCGCCGCAGCGATCCGCCCCGATATCGGCCTTGTCATCGAGGGCGGCATGGCCGGCGACCAGCCGGGCGATCATCCCGATGAATCCAACAGCCGGCTCGGCGGCGGACCGGACGTTTTTGTGTACGACGGCAGCGCTCAACCCAACCTCAAGCTGGTCGCCTTCCTGAAAGCCGTCGCCCAAGACATCAAGGTTCCGGTGCAGCTCGATTTGGTGACGGGCTATGGAGACGATTCCGCCGAAATCCAAAAGTCAGGCACAGGCGTACCGACCGTGAATATTGGCGTGCCCGTGCGCTATATGCACGTCCACAATGGCGTCATGGACCGAGCGGATTTCGACGCCACCGTTAATCTTGTGGTGGCGATGATCAAGCGCCTGAACAGCACGGAAGTCACGAAGATCAAGGACTTTGCGCCTTAGGGGCGCGTCTGCCCTTCGGCCACCGCTCCCCCTTGCCGTCTTGCCCGGACTTGTTCCGGGCGCCTGGGGCGCGACGTTTCAACCGCCGAATGGCTTTTGGACGCGCGTGGCCAGAGGGGCGCGCGGCGTTACGCGTGTGGATCAGAAGGCAGGGCGCTCCGGGGTCTCAGAATGGCTCTAAGCTGCCCCTGGGAAGGTCCGTCCCCGAGGCTTTTTGAACTCGTTGAGTGGCCCACAGGCTTCCCATGCCGCCCGGTACACGCGGCTTTCGCTCCTCCTTCGGCCCATAAAGTTGCAAGGTGCCGTGGCAACTAGGGCGGGATGTTGCAATTGGCCTTTGGGAACGCCTTCTAGCCAAGCTATGAAGTGGCAATTGACTGGAGGCGACTAGTGGCGAAAGTTCGAAAGAAACGGCCGATCAGCGCTGGCATTCCTCTCGATCCAGCGCATAAGGCGAACTTTGACTCCATCCGCAAACGCGGCGGGCAGGCGACCTGCTTTTTCAATAACAAGGGCGGGGTTGGAAAAACCACACTCGTCGCCAACCTCGGTGCGGAATTCGCACTAAATTTCGGGGCAAAGGTGCTTGTTGTGGACGCCGACCCGCAATGCAATCTCACGCAATATGTCTTAGGTGCAGAAGAGGCACTCGACATATACGAGAGCTCCGACCCTAAAAGCGTGTTTAGCGTTATTCGGCCACTCTCCCTTGGCAAGGGTTACGGAACGTCGCTGCCTATTCGAAAGTCCGAAAATTTTGGCTTTGACATCATAGTAGGCGATCCTCGCTTAGCTATACAGGAAGATTTGCTTGCAAATGATTGGCGTGATGCCAAAGGCGGCGGCATGCGCGGGATCAGAACTACGTACGTTTTCGCCGATCTTGTAGCGAAGGCTAAAGACCTCGGCTACGACTTGGTATTTTTTGATATGGGTCCTTCGCTAGGGGCCATCAATAGATCGATCTTACTTGCGATGGATTACTTCGTTGTACCAATGTCCATTGATATCTTCTCGGCATGGGCGATCAAAAATATAGGCACTGCCGTATCGACTTGGCAGAAAGAACTTCGGACCGGAATTGGCTTGGCCGAAGATCCTGAGGAAATTCCAAGCGCCCATCAAAGCAAGCTGCTACGTTTCCTTGGTTACGTGACCCAGCAGCATCGCGAGCGCACGGCAGACGATGCCTCTGACCCTGAGGACGCTGAAGCGGAAGAGGGTCGAAAGAAGCGAATGGTCCAAGCGTATCAGGACATCAGTGAAGCGTTTCCCCAGCAAATCTCAGAAAGCCTCGGTGCATTCCTGGCCCCAAATGTCGAACCCAATCTTGGAACGGTTAAGCATATGGGGAGCATCGCCCCCAAATCGCAAAGCCAGCATACGCCCATGATCTCGGTTCGGGGAACGGGGAGATTCGTTCAATCACGAAAGGAAGCCCGAGAAATTTACCGCGATATCGCGCTGAAATTTGCCCGCAATCTCGCGCTCTCTTGAGGCAATAAATCGTGCTGAACGCCGATTTGCTCGACGATCTTGCCCGTGAAAAGGTCGTGCTGTTTCTCGGTGCTGGCGTCTCTGCTAGCGCAAAAACGGCGACTGGCGGAAAAATTGCCGATTGGAACGGGTTTTTGGCAAGCCTATGTGCAGAGGTAGGGGAACCTACGGCGAGCCAAGTCAAAGCTCTGATTTTGGCAAAAGATTACCTTTTAGCTGGAGAAATCCTCCAGAACGCGCTCGGGGAATCATGGGAAGGCCAGATTGTTGAGCAATTTGGGCAGAAGGCGACACCTTCAGCTTTGCACGGAGCGCTCATTTCTCTCGGTCAGCGGATCATTCTTACCACAAATTTCGACAAGTTGCTTGAGGCAGCATTGGAGCAAATGGACGTGGGCGCAACCCACTATCCTACCGTCATTTCAAAAATAGAAGATGACGTATTCCGAGCATTAAAGGACCATTCAAGAAGGTATATTATCAAGATTCACGGAACAGTTGATGACCCATCTTCTCGCGTTCTATCTAGATCAGAATATATTCGACTTGCTTTTGGAAATTCCTATTATTCGGGATTCCTTGAAAATCTGTTGCTGAATTACACATTTCTATTTGTGGGATTTTCGATGGACGATCCTGCAATTATGTCGCTGATGGAAATGTACTCGCTAAGATATCCGAAGGCGCGACCGCATTATATTTTTGCGCCCGGCCCCATCCCCGAGAATATCGTTGAGATCAACAAGCGTTTGCGGAAGCTAATTTCCCTAATCTATGACCCGGCAGATAATCACAAAGCATTGCCTGGCCTAATATCGAATATTGCGACCGCTTCGGATGCGCGGCGTCGCGAGATTTATGCGGAACATAAGGCTGCTATACCCGAGAGCAGCGCCAGCTAACATGCGTGTACTGCTTAAAAATTCGCCACCGAGGCGTGCCAATTAGCCTTCGTCCAAATTTCAATGGTCGCGTTTCTGGAGCGATCACGATGTCCGATATGGGCGCTGTCCTGTCGGGCGCGGACACCGCTCGCTGTATGGAGCCGCCCGAATTCAGTGAGGCCCGAAGACGCGCTTAATGCTAGGTCGTGGCGTCATGCCGACGCAAATCCTCCACTCGACCCATTGTAGAGAATTATGGTGACATACCAATTGTATAAATAGCCGTACCCAGTGCGTCTAATTTCGCAATTCGTATCATGTCACCGTAATGGCCACCGTAGTGGCGCTTTCTGATCCTTAGCCACCATACGCTTGTGTCGTATACGACGCTGTCGTATAGATGGTGCATGGACAGCGGCCTCGAGTTTGAGTGGGACCCGGCCAAGGCAGATGCTAATTTCCGTAAGCACGGCATCACCTTCGATCAGGCCATCGGCGTCTTCTACGACCCTATGGTGGTGACGATCGAGGACGAACGCTTCGCCTATAGCGAGCTTCGCGAAGTCGCCTTCGGCCGGGTCGATGCTGCTGTCTTGGCCGTCGTCTACATCGAGCGCCGCCAGAACCTGATCAGGATCATCAGCGCCCGACTAGCAACCCCGCAGGAGCGTCGCCGATATGCAAATGGCTAGAAAGACCTACGACCGCAGCAACCCGCCAAAGTTCTCGGACGAACAGCGCGCCCGGCTGAACGCGATGACGGACGCCGAACTCGTGGCGGCCGCCGAAAGCGACCCCGATAACCGACCCATGACTGATGCGGAGTGGGCTCGCGGCCGCACGCGCTGGCTGGCGCGGAAGGCCAGAGAGGCGTCGGGGTTGTCTCAGGCGAAATTCGCTGAGGCCTTCCACCTCAAGGTTAAGACGGTGCAGAGTTGGGAGGCGGGCCGGCGGGTGGCCGACGAGCCGGCTCGCGCGTACTTGGAAGTGATCATGCGGGAGCCCGCCCTGGTTCGTGCCGCCCTCGCCCGTCAGGGTAACGCGGCCTAAGTTTACCCGGGAATTACGCGGGAATTACGGTGCATGATAAGAATTACATAAATAGCCTTACCCAGTGCCAGTGCGTCTAATTTCGCAATTCGTATCATGTCACCGTAATGCCGAGATTACTGAGCCTGCCGTTTATGGGTTCACGACCTAGTGCGGCTTGAGAGGCAGCAAGGGCGCGAACGGCGCACGGCGGGTCGATAAGGTCTGCTGTAGGCGGCGGACCGATGTCCGCTCCGGGCGCCGAGCCGCCGAGCCGCGCGCTCCATCGGATCGTGGTCCGCACTCATGCTTGCGGCGGCGGATGACGCCGTTGGCGGCCTATCGTAGGCCCCCTGACAAAAATCGTAGAATTTTCTGGCGATCCGTGTCATAAGGCTCAAATCAAAGATCGCTCTGGTTCGGTCGCTCTCCACGCTTGATTTTCGGATCGAGCTCCGAGCCTATCCCAATCATTTTCGACGTTTTGGTCACGCCCTGACGGGCGCGTAAACCCTTGTTTTGAAAGACATACCAATATGACAACCGGCACCGTGAAGTGGTTCAACCCCACCAAGGGCTTTGGCTTCATTCAACCCGACAACGGCGGCGCGGACGTGTTCGTGCACGTGTCCGCCGTGGAGCGGTCCACTCTGGGATCGCTGAACGAAGGCCAGAAGCTTTCGTTCGAACTGGAGCGCGATCAGCGCAGCGGGAAGATGTCCGCCGGCCAGCTCCAGGCGGCTTAAGGTTTTTATCTGCGCGACGGATCGGCGGTTCGCCGGCCCGTCGCGTGGGACCTGCCGGAGATGAAGATGTCTACGTTTGAACGCGCCTACCAACTGGCTCGCTCGGGGACTTTGGCTGACATTAAGGCGCTGAAGGCGCGCCTGGAAGCCGACGGCTGCCGGGCGATCGACACCCTTTTGGCCAGACGCTCCGTCCGCGACCACCTCGCGGCCATTTGCGCGGCGACCTACTCGGCGGCCGAGCTGGACAGCGCCGCGCGACAAGCTTGAGCGGCGCTGTCCCCCATACTCAGGACAACGCCATGCCCAAAGCGCCCCACGCCCCCGAGCTCTGACCCCAGTAACACGTGAGGCCCGATGCCCAGTAACATGACCTATAGTCACGAGACCGTGGTGCTGGAGGCGGAAACGTTTTCAGGCTGCGAATTTCGCGATTGCCGCCTGATCTACGCCGGCGGCGAACCAGGGCTAGGAATCGAAGTTAACACGCTACGGCCCCGAGTACGCCGCTGAGGTACTCGGTGCTCCAACTTGCCAGTTTGCGTCGGAGTTTGATGCTGGTTTTCCGGGGGGCGG
>Ga0209611_10012319_pt1 | contig 12049 bp, 11 predicted proteins | sample S1TSphgellanicum_3_FD_187693 | JGI IMG/M metagenome (GOLD analysis project Ga0209611, IMG submission 187693) | Host-associated microbial communities from peat moss isolated from Minnesota, USA - S1T2_Fc - Sphagnum magellanicum MG (SPAdes) (version 2) | ecosystem: Host-associated > Plants > Peat...
TAAGTAAGTGTATGTCGTAAATGACTAGACTAGCATGGTGTTAGGGAACTCGACACTAAAGTCCCTAACACCAAAGTGTGAATGCACCTTTACAATAGTGGGTAGTTGTCTCCTAAGAATAGAAGCAATTTAAATGCATTAATTCCTCCTCCCACGACCAGTGTTTTTTTTAAGGGTGAAAAATCACCAGATTTCACTAGGTTTTAAAGAGGGAAAAAAATTACATAGTAAAAAACAAAGAAATTTTTAAACTTTCACCAGTTTTTTTTTGAAGTGAATATCAAATGTAGCCCCCAAACAAAGAGGGCCAAATTTTTTTACCGAACTAGTTTATATTACACATCAACCAATGTTGCCTACTTTTGTTAACTTTAGTTTTAATTTTGCCAAATTGTTAATATCCTGGTATTTCCGTTCTATAGACATTGTAAATGTGTCATTAGTTTTATCCTCTTTATTTTCATAGATGTCGTTAGCAATACGTATTAATATTATATATATAATACGTAATATATCGTATATTAATTGTATGTGTTGAATGTTCGCTGCTCAATGCACATTACATGTTGCAACAAGGTAACCTATCATTATTTTTGCATTGGGTAAAGTTTGGAGGCAAACATTGTCATCAGATCTTGATTCTTTCTTCATAACTTACAAGAATTCAAGTTGTGTGAACTAGAAGTCTCTTGTTAGAGCTTACAGGCCTAAACTTGCAAATTTTCCGTGTCGAAAAAAATCTCATAATCTACAAATTTTTCATCATCTTGACTAGTCACGAGTCATGAGTTGTAAGTCCCAACATGTGTTGTGATGGTTTAGACTTTAGAGATGGAAATTGTGGGTGACATTTCTTCTTGTCCAATCCCCCCTATCCCTAGGAATCAAGATGAAACCGGCATTTTGGTGGATGATGAACTACCACCACAATTTGCCAATGTGCCAAAAACCCTCAATGTAACATCAATAGTAGAATGTCTTGGTCATTTACAAGTTGAAGAAGAACTTGGGTTTGCTCTTCTTAGAGTTGAGAAGAGGAAGCTTAAAGTGAAGATGAAGATTGCATGCCCAAAGAAGCCAATGATTAAGGTGATGGTGAAAAATAACTTTTTATAGTTCTACTTTCAAAGTAGCCGTAATGTTGAAAATTGAAAGTCAATCATTGCTACACAAAACATAACACCTTTTTCAAGAAATAATCCAATAATAACACTTATTTGTCTTGGGGCTTTGCCCACTTCTCTGAGTGTGTAGTTTGAGAATAATGTTGAAGAGGTTAATGTTATTTGTGATTTTGAAAGCAATGAAGAACTAGAGTCCAAAAAGAATGTTGTGAAGAAGAATTATGAAACAACATGTAAGTTTCAAGATAGTTGGGTTGTTAAACTACCATGGGCATAAATGAACATTAGTAACGATAGACTAATTCATGTTGTTAAGTGTTGCATCTATTGAGTGGTAGATGGGCATGACAAGATTCTTGCCCTTAAGTGGGATACATTAACCAACATGCTAGAAGGCGTAAGGGAGACAAAGATCTCATGATTTTTGGCATGAAAAAAGGTTTGTGATTCATTATCAAACCATTATCAAAGGTTTACTCAGTTATGGACTTTTGAATGGCCTAAAATGAGCCATATTTTCATAAGTCCATATCATAATCATTTTTGGGTGGATTTCAATTTTTATTTTCTTAACATGTACATTAAAAATTTGCTTTAAATGGATTTTTTCATATGGATTTTTTAATTCATTGACCACCATGTAATTCCTCACTAAATTAATGATATCAAAATAAACTACCATTTTGACACTACTGTATGGACTTTAAGCAAATGAAAAAGTTGTCAAAAATGAACGACCCTAAAGTGCATACACTCCGATAACCAAATTTGGATCTCTTTGAATGCATATGTTGTGCATGATTGGTCTCGCCAAACTATGTTTTTTTCATTTATTGAAATTGTTCATGGGTTTACAAGTAAGAATCTCATCAAAGTCATTATGGATGTTTTGAAAGAGACCGATGGTTTGTTTAGTGATCAAATTGCACCAAAACTTTATCTTTTGGTGAACTTTTGTTTTTAAGGGTGTTCGCAACAATGTCACTCAACAAATTAAGAAAAGTTATGTTTTGTATGTTGAGGGAGGGCCTATATTATATGGCCCATTAGACTAACTTAGCAATTCAAGGTCTTTTGCATCTACCTATTATGAATATTATTAAAATTTTGTTGTCATATTTCTATACATACTTTTTTCATAGTCCAAATGTTTTCATAGTCCAAAAAAACATTTGGAATTCACAAACATGGCCAAAATGATGAACTCCAAGGGGTTCAAAATAGTGCTTAACTTAAAGATTTGCTAGATTTCAATGTTGAGTCTAGCAAAACATGTCTTCATGGAGTACACAACCCTCTTGGCAAAGATGGTTTAAAATAATGTTTCATTTCCATCTAGTTGTGTTAATTACGAATTATTGTGTGATGTCAAAGTTCTACAAGGGGAACACGTTTGCTACCTATGTTGGTTATAGTGCATTCTTGCATTAGGTTCACTCAAAGTTGAGATGTCTATATGTGTCACTATGTTGCAACTATTAAGTATTGTTAAACAGAACTATATTCATGTATGTTGATTCAGCAATATGTTTTACCCAAGATTCTTTTGGGGACTTCACACAAGTGTTGAATTGTACACATGATTCGATGAAACTACAATGGTGTTCATTTAACTTGGACCTTAATGCCTTTGGTGTTGGACATCTTGCATTTCGATGTCAAGACCAATACACTTTTTGGGTTACACATCTAGATCCAAGATTTAAGGAGTTTGTGTGCATAAACAAATAAACGTTTGATTATGTTATTACTAAAGTTAAAGATGCATGCACATGTAACATTCTTTTTCATTTTGTTTGTGAAGTTTGCTGATTTGTTTAATGTACGTTCATTTTAATTTATTTTACTTATACATTATAATATCTTTTCAAGTTCAGCAATAATTATATTATTCTCAAAAATGCCAAAAATTAATAATTTACTTGTTTGAAATGTTGAAATGTAAAGAAATTAGGGGAAAAAATTCAAGTTTGGAAATAATTATATTATTTTCAAAAATGTTGAATTTTTGTCAAATTTGAAAAGTTGAAAAGGTATTAATGACTTGTTCATTTTTACACATATGTTGCCAAGTTTTTTATCTCAGAGCTAATTGCAAGGTTTCCTACAAACCATTTCATGGATGCTTGGTGTTGTCTACCCACAATATTGGTTATACGATGATTGTGAACAAAGTTTTTTTAAACACATGGCCATTGTAAAGAAATAATGTTGTTCTAGTCAATGGATTGATGATGATTTTACACTAGAAAAGTCACATGAAGATATGTTGTGTTCAATCATTCTTGACCATCAAGCAAACATGTTTAAGATGACAATGCTTGTAAACGCCACAATGGCAAGGAAACCACCCTATGATGTGAATCCATTAACTCAACTTTGGAGAACCATTGAAGCTTCACAAGTGTTAAGAACAGGCATGTTGGAATATTTGAAGGTTGTCAAAATTACTATTGTTCAAGTTCTTGGGAGCATTGAAGATGAATGCACATCTCAACATTGGCCTTTGTGAAGCTTAAACTTTGTAATCATTTGGCAAAACACCTAGAAGTACTCCTAGATGCATTTTACCTTGGGTAATTTTTTGTATGATGTATGGTGTGCACACTCTAATCATAAAGGTTATACACTTGAACTACAATGGCATTAGTTACTTTCTAGTTTTTTTAATCTTCTTTTAAGTTGTTGTTGTTAGAAATGTTATTGTTAAAAAGAAATTTAACCTTTGCTAATGGTCTTACAATGTAGCCAATTTTAGATGTACATAATAAAGTTAAAGCATATTTATCATTCTCACAAAAGTTGTTGTCACCTAATCAATTCTTCTTTGAGATTGAAAATATCATCACTTTTAGCCAAAAAAAAAAAGGATTGTTGCATGCAAACAACATCTTGATTTTTTATTATAGCCACATTCATTTTTTTTCTTTTAAAATAAAGTGTAGCCACTTCTACACTATTCTAAAATCCTTAAAAAAACATTGCCCACAACACCCATGGGACTTTTTGTTTTAATATTTTTAAAATTCATCAATGGGACGACAAATGAAAGGCCATGAAAGGATGGTGGGTTTCATTAGTGTTGGCAAGCTTTGAAATTTTGTTAGGTTTAGGTTATAGGTTAGGTTCTAGCATTTATAACCAGATGTTCCAACTTACATTAGAACTACCATCAGAATTTGACTAGGAAATTGACCTTTTTACACAATTGAATTAAAACTCAAACCATGGATGGTAATTTGTTTTGAACTAGTTCAAGTACTCTAAGTACATAAATACAATTTATTTAAAAATTTATAAGCTTGATTTTAAATTTTAAGCAAGTTATTACATTTGATTAATTATACATAATTTCTATGTTGAATTGTGTGCATTATTGAACAAACTAATATTACACTAAAAATTTTCATTTTAGTTGTGTGTAATGGAAATGGAACCAAACTTAGTTTAAAACTAAAATGGTTTTGAATTCTTTGTGAAAATGAATGAAATTAAAGGTTTTAAAAATTCCAAGAGATTATAATCTCAAAATCAAATGGGAGGTTCCATGAAAAAAAGAATAATAATTACAAATAGGATCAAAGGTTCTTTTTTAAATCAAAAATCGAACAACATTAATTCTCACCATCATAGAAGGTTTTTTGAATGAAAAGAAACTTTAAAACAAATTTTCATAGGTGTTGTGAAAGGGTGCCTCAACTATTGGTTTAGGGACAACAATTGCCATGGCTATTTATTAATACTATTGTTATTCATATTAATTAACTATGGGGACCCCCAAAATTCAAATTTTTTGTGATGGGCATTTTTGTTTGGCCCATCACAAAGGAAAAAACCAAACCTCAGACAATCTTAAAAATATATTGTAATATTTTCCTTAGGACTACTTATATAGGTTGTAAGAATATATTGGGGGCAATGTGAAACAAAAGTTGTCTTCAATGAATTGGCAAGTTGTTTTCTTGGATGTTCAATGCCTTGTTGGTTGAACAATTTTTTTATTTTTAAAAGCATCTCTAACATTCAAATACCAAAAAAACATCTTAACATTAAAATAACAACCAACTTTGACACACTCCCAAGTTCCTAGTTAGACCCAAGATGGGTCTAAATAACCCACATAGCAGAATTATGAAGAACTCGGGGCACACTCCCAACTCTCAGCACTAGAAGGGGTAGAGGGGCGTGCTGAAATTCTAGGATGGGATTAGGAAGAGTGACAAGCTTTACTTACTTACTCGAACTTGCATCAAACTAACCAACAAGTTGGTTAGTTCACATTCTGGAACACCCTTGGTGCTAGGACAAGCCACGGGCGACTCTGGACTCACATGACTCACCACGGCCTGGACTCGAGGGAAGCCACCACCTTCCCCCATATAGTATACTCTATGCCTCTCCGTGGCACCCACATCCGAATGGCTTTTTGTCCCGGGACTCCCAAGGGGGAGTCCCCAAATTGTTCCGGTTTGAACTCCTGGGACTTTGCGAGTCATAACTCTTTGCTCCGACCTCCAATTGGGATGAGGTCTGAAGCAAACTTGTAGCTCTCCTCAAGAGCTTTTCAATGGTGTATCCCATTTCACCTACACACACTGGAGTCAGATCGATTCTTGACTTTTAATGGTTGGGAGTCAAATTGCCAATTTGATTCTCGGCCCTTCTTTTTGCCATAACTTGTGTTGTAGATGTCTAAATGGCCCATGCAAGGCCAGTTTCAACATCTACACTTTGATATCTTTCCAATGATATAAAGAACACCCCAATGAGAGGTGTTTTGACCCCTGCAATTGAACTCTAAAATTTTGGGAGTCCCAAAGGACTCCCAAATCCCAATTTTGGGAGTGTGAGTTTCATCCTCGCACTCTTTCAAAGTGGGGTTGCGACACACTTTACTATTCCTATTTCCTAGTATAATAGGACTAATTTTGAACTTAAATAATGCACTATTATTACACATGGCGAAAATTGGTCAAAAATTTAATGCAAGGGTTTTGAGTTTTTTTTTTGTCATCGTTTTGTTGCATGAACTTGCGCACACACGTTGCTCCTTGTTGTTACACAAAAAACTTTACAAAATGGCTATGGCAACACGGGAACTATGTTTACAACAAATGTATGATTATATTAGAGCTAAAGATGTTGAAGAACTTTTTCTACCTAGTGCAATATATCAACTTGCAAATGACATAATAAGAATGCCAAGAACATGTGGTAGCTTTATGCATGGGCAATCAAAGAATCTATTGAGAGATTGGTAACAAGGTCATGATAGGATCTTTCATGATTACTTTGCAACTTCACATGTGTATTATGAAGGTTTATTTAGATGCCAATGTAGGATGAATCATAAATTGTTTTTGAAAATAATGCATCGTGTGTATGAGTATGTTGATTTTGCAATGATCAAATTGTATAGGAGAACTTGGATTGTTTGCAATCCAAAAATGTATAATTGCTCTCCAATAGTTCCTTTATAGAACAAGCACAAAAGATTAAAGAAATGGTAACTTGGAACCTTTGTTTGAACAAGCAAATCTAAGATAGCTGAGACAAATATCAACATTTCAAATATATGTGCAAAACATTAAAGAATCGAAAAACTCACAAACCATTTCAATTTTAAAATCAGACCTTGTAGAACACTTGTGAGCCATGAAAGGTGTCAACTAACTTGATTGAAAATAAAAATCTCAATTGAGATAAAAAAAATCTTAACAAAACCAATGTTGATCTCACTTTCTTCATATGTCTTTTATTGCATTTGGTCAAGTTCAAATGTGCATTGTTTGGTCATGTGTTTCAATTGAATTTGTCATATCTAAACTCATAGCTCATGTTCCACCCAAATTTGTTCCTTTTTTTAGAAATTGACTACATTAATTAGTAGCAATGTAAAAGGTGTTGAAGGTGTCAAACCAAACTAGAGTCATCATTGAAATTTCTCTAACTCGTCGTGTTATCACAACTTCAAATACTTTTAGATTTTGACATTTTAGAACTCTTTTGGTTGAATTTGGAAAAATGCAAATGCATTCTAATTTTCCATTATCATAGGCTAATGTAAAATCTACAAGAGTCATTACTTTATTTTTCGACACCAATAATTGTTAGGGTTTGCTAAAATTGTTTTTTTTTCCTTTTTCTTTTGATGTTATATTACAAATTGCATTCTATTGAAGATGTTTTAACTATGTTTGTTAAGTGTTTTTGCCTAGTCTAATACCCCTTTCATAAAACATCATCAAATTTTTTTCCCTTTATATTTTAGGTACCCTTGTTCCCAACCTGTTCCCTTCAAGTTCCCAATGGGTTCCCATGTGTTCCCCAACTATGTCATGGGATTTAGCATTCAACTGTTACCTATTGTGGCCGGTGACAGACTGCTGACAGGACAGGTGGCCCGTCAGAAGCGCGGTTCCCTTTGCTGACACATCCCCCCGGAGGACCGGGTGAAACAGTGGGCCAGGGAAGCGCCGAGGAAGCGCTTTGCATGCTCTCCTCCGTGCGCGCACGTTGTTGCGATTGCGATTGTGTGTTTTGCGAGAGGATTCGTACCCAGGCTCACCACATTTTTTGCGCTCACTGATTTGGTAGAACTAACAGCAGCTTCAAGTGCATTGATTGAATTTCTTTTTTTTTCTTTTGTTTTGGCGGGATTTGGTTCGTGTTTTTTGCCTGAGAGCTTTTTTCCATTCTTCAAGGTCAGACAGACAAAGAGTCATCATCATCGTCTTCTCCTTCTTCTTCTCCATCTTTTCTCGCAGTCTCTTCGCATTATTCACATCAGAGCTTGCAAGCAAAAAGATTTGAACCGTCTGACACTACTCACCGCAGCACAGAATTGTGGAACAAGAAGACGATCGGATGAGAGCAGTGGTATCTGTTTCGTATGGAGTTAGCAACGGCAGCCGTTTCTTTGCCGACGACGACGGCCGCCCTGACAGACGGCTTCTTCGCTTCTTCTTGCTGGAGACAATTGGAGACAACAGGAGTTTATGGACAACGAGGTTCTCGCCTCTCTTCTAATCACCTCCTCCGCCTAGCGTGCTCAGCGCATCATCATCATCATCATCATCATCATCATTATAGCAGGGATTGTGAGGAGCGATGGAGCTCGATAGGAGGAGTATTGTCTTGTGGAAGGAGAGCCGTTCTTTCGGACGTAAGCAAGTCCGGCAGTCCGATATACGGAACAGATCACAAAAGTATATCAAGACGAGAAGCTGGAGCTGCACGATCTGAGGCTGTCGACGCTGCTTGCGAAGAAGACGCTCCTTTTTTGTCCTCTCGATATAAGCTTCATCCTGTGCAGGAGTAAGTGAACCGACCCTTTTTCTTTCCTAGTTCTTCCTGTCAACCCTGAGATTCCTTACATGATTTCTCTCATGCCTGCATGTTTCCAGATTCATGCCCGATGGATCTTCGTGCAGCAGCCGAATAATCGCTTCAGCAATAGTAATACCAGCCATAACATCAGCGAGCACTCAGTTCTTTTGTTCTGAGCAACATGTTCTGGAATCTGAACTGAATGTGTAATAGATTCAAGAGAAATCAGCCTTGGAAATGTTGTGCTTATTATTGTATATAGAACCAAATGGCTCTGTGGCTTTGTGAACACGGTGTACCTAACACTAGAAGAGATCTCAAAAACCATAAAAACCTAAACCCTCTCACTCAATGAACTGGGCAAAGGTGGGTTTTTGTGTGCAGGGGAGACACATTGACTGCCATAGCAAAGCAGTATGATGCAACTGTGGAAAGAATAGCAGTGCTTAACAACATTTCTGACGCTGATCTGTTACAGACTGGCCAAGAGTTGGTGATTCCAGTGCTGTCTCAAGAATTGACCCATAATAAGGTCAGCATGTCAAATTTTTAGCAGATCATTCAATTGACTTACTTCTCAGTCACCATATCCTGACTACCCAATGTAGCCCCTTCCGGTTTCTCTTTCTTTGGGTTATGCAGAAACTAAGCTATCTAGGACAAGATCAAACATGATGGGATATGCTGTGTTGTCTAGATGAACCTAGGAGCATGTAATAATCAATCCTCTGCTTGTTGGATCCTGAGCTCCAACAAGATCTTATTGATCTAAACCTGATCACTGACAAGATTTCAAATGTGAAATCCATTGCCATAAGCAAAGGAATCAACCCATCTCATGAATCTCGTAAGATCTTGAATCTTGAGCTTTTGGATCTTGAGTCAGCATGGGATGACTTCATGACCTGTGATTGTGGGAGGAATTTGTTAATCAAGCCTGAACTTAGGGTTTCCATGTCCTTTGTTTGTAACAATTAGGTCATTCACTCCTTTACAAGAACAGTGGTAGTAGGAAGGTTACTCTGCCCAATGCTGTGATATCACATGTGGAGCATATCATCATGCACTACTACCTCAAGGATTGGGCAATGGGCTTACCAAAATGGAGCTTCTCATAGTTGATGAGTTGAGTGTCAGTGACTCTGCTGCGTCTCATGAGAGATGTAAACAGTTGTCAATATTGCATCAAGTGAATTGGAGGCAGAACCAACTGTTGTGGGAAGATAACCAACTACAAAATCAGTGCAATTGCTAATTCAATTATATCAGGGCCCAACTGCAACCAGAGATGTCCAGTATAGTACAAGTTGTGAATTGAGGGTGGCACTCATTTCTCATGGCTTGATGTATATACCCTGTGCAGGAAACAACTTCAAGTAAGAACTTAATCAATTGCACTGCTCCCAGTAGATTGGAGCAAGGGACCTTTGCATTAGCATCATCCAGGAATAAGAGCACTTTGTCCACAGGACCAGCAACATCTGGATACAGGACCTTCTCAGTTCCTAATTTGGTATATCCTCCTTGATTGTGGGCCTTTTTCAGCAGAGGTGTGGTAGTTGAAATCATGTGGCAAGCTAGGAGATATGTGTTTCCATTTTGTTGAGGGTTTTTCCCTGACAACCCTAAATTGACTCCTCTCTCTATCCAGATTAATTCTGCCAATCATGTTTTGGAGGCTGACTGCAATAGCTGCATGCCATGGTGGAGGGAAAGAGGCTAGTTGGCAGTGACAGCATGTTGTGGCTCATTACTGATGCCACTCAGTGACTTGAACTTTTCAGGTGAAACTGGCATTGCCTTTGATGTTAATGGCTCCAATTTTAGGCTTTGGTGTAAGGTGCCTGGCTGACTATATCCATATTCACATCAACAAAGAGGTTGCACGAAGGTATGCGGAGCTGGAAGCTTACCATGCAAGGCATCGTCCCAAGGTGAAGCGCTGGCAGAGTATTCTGGATGGCGATCGAGATGACAGCCAAGAACTAGTTGGAGCTACTGCATTTGTGACTGCTGTAAGTCATTACCAGAAATAATCACTTTCCCTAACTCTCTTTTAGCTACAATGCAGTATCACTGAACACAGATGACAGTCAGTGATTTCAACATCCTCCTGTTTTCTTTTTCTTTCTCTTTTCTAAGGGTTAGGTTTTATCTTTCTCGTGTTGCTGATAGGTTGTCAGATCTGAAATCTCTATAACCTTATTGTCAGGTCCTCTCTGAATCCTATTCAGGTTGACTTAAGTTGTAAGTATGGAGAAGTTCTCAGTGCTTTTCAAGATATTCTCCTGTGTTTTTCTTTCTACTGTTTTATTAGTTGAAACGTCTTCCTGGTACTGCTGGGGTTGTGACAGAAACGCAGCTCATTGGTTAGAGAATGACATTCACCTCCAGCCACTGCTGGAAGCTGACAAAGTCAGTTGATTATGTTACAGTGGTCATAGTACCTATGCATGTTACTATTGAAGCTCACTGAGCATGTGGGTTCAAATTTCTCCTTCATTCTGTCTGTGATTTTAGGATTGGTTCTCCTCTTTTTCCCCTCTGATACGTTGCCAGATCTGAAATTTCCAAAACCACATTGCTGGGTCATCTCCTGATTTTATTCAGGCTGATGTTATCAATAAGTATGTAGGAGTCCTCAATGCTTATGAAGATATTTTATCACTTGAGCAGCTTGTTATCATAACTGGAGGCTACGGTCTGAGTTGACCGTCCCTATCCAAAACAGGGATGTTGAGTGCATGGGAACCACCCTCTGTCTTTGTCTTCATTGACTTGAGTCAGTACAATCACTTGCAGGATGAAGTCAGGCCTGTGACAGACTGGTGGAGCCAAGGTGGACGTTTTAGAAGTTCTGCCATTGAGGTATTCATTCTTGATTTTTTCACATGTCCGCTGCACTGTGGATGAGACTCATAAGGTTATGAATCCACTCATTCTTGTCATGTTTGTTTGTTTGCCCAGAACTGACATATGGTGTCTTTGAAGTGTTATTGTGGAGTTTTGTCTGCAAATCTTACAGAGATGGTACTAATGAGTGTCTCCACCTTGCAGGAGAACCAAACTGAGGAAGAACAAGATGTAAGAGAGCAACAAGACTTTGAGGAAATACGGAAGTCATATGCTGAGCTAGAATCCACATACACAAAATTCTTGTCAGACAGTGGACTCTCCAGTGTTGAATACTGTCGTGTTGGGGTACATCTGCTTCAGGAGGACATATGAAAGGGAATACATCAGCTTCAGGAGTACATATGAACAGAATCCATCAGCTTGAGGAGGACGAATGAGAGGAAGGCAGCAGCATGGGACTTGCTGAAATGATGACTATTGCAATGCTGGCCATTTCTCTGCCAGAAGATTGGGTTGATCTTCTCTGTACAGGAGGTTTGTAGCCAAACACCTAAAGCTGAGGTGCAACAATTTGATATCTTTTTTTTGGGTTATGGCACAAAGTGCCAAACCTTACTAGAGCTCTTCCAAGGATTCAAGGGGATGATTGGACACCAGATACTTTCCAAGTTTAGCACCTTCCTATGTACAGAGAAATTCACTGTTGAATTCTGTAGCTCATGATTTTATTGTTATGACTG
>Ga0209611_10012320_pt1 | contig 12049 bp, 8 predicted proteins | sample S1TSphgellanicum_3_FD_187693 | JGI IMG/M metagenome (GOLD analysis project Ga0209611, IMG submission 187693) | Host-associated microbial communities from peat moss isolated from Minnesota, USA - S1T2_Fc - Sphagnum magellanicum MG (SPAdes) (version 2) | ecosystem: Host-associated > Plants > Peat...
GGTTAGGAGATAATGGAGTGTTTTTGAGTTGTTTTTCATTCTTTCCTTTCATGGTTTTGAGTGCACATAAAACCTTCAAGCCTTGTTAGTAGTTACAAGCCATAGTTTTGTGATTGTAGCATTTGAAACATACAACCTTTGTGATTTCTTATCAATTAATACAAATGTTCCATTTCATGAACTTTGAATGTTTCATTTTTTGCTTGTTTTCAAGTTATTTCCAGTAAGAAAGAGGGATAATAGATTGAATGATTATAATACTTTTGAAAGAATGGAAGTGAGTAGGGATAGTGTTGGGAGCTTTAAATCTTAAAGAAATTTCACGAACTTTCTTAGGTTTGGTAGCACAACTTTTTATTTGTTCAGTAAGCTTGTGAAAATTTGTTTTGGAATTGGCTTTTTCAAACTCACATGTTCTTTGAAGAAATCCATGGCATGTGTAAACATCACCCATTTGTAGTCTTCCATATCCTCCTTGGAAATGTTAATTTGTTTGAGGAATGCAATACTTTCATTGTATATCTTGGTGTGTGCCCATCGTGCCATGTTGTCCATTTATATGTTTTATCAATAGTCATTTTCCATTTTGTTCCCCATCTTTTTATTTCTAACAAATGTTGGAGGGGGATTAACCAAGTGTCATCTCTTGGATATTCCAAAGGTTTTTTGTCATTTCACATATTTATCTAAAATAAATGCAAGCTACAATGGCTCAATTTTGGACAATTTAAAACTCCCTACAATACCTTAGAAAATTCATAGAAAATGTTTCAATGGACATGGTTGTCACTTTGTAAAGCATCATTCTTGTAATCTTTAACATATAAATGTTCAACCACTTAAAAATCCTCACAAATTTACATTAACATTTATATTAATAGAATCTAATATCATTTTTCAATTTGGAAGTCCTAAAAAGACAACACAAAAAGTCCATATATGAATAATGCCCCAAGTAAAACTTTCAAAAACATATGTTTTTGGGATAAAGAAATTGAAAACAAACAAAAATTGCCACTCACAGGGACTTATGAAAATATGGTCCAATTATAACCTTTCAAAAGTGCCTAATTATTAAATGATTAAAGCTTTCAAAGAAAAGATTCTTCGTTTGAATTTGTCATCTCATAAAATATCATATATTGAGTCCCAATAACAAATTTGAAGTGTGAATCAATATAATTTTTTCCTTTATGTGATATTATAATAAAATGACTAGTCCATATTTTTCGATTTCAAAAGTTCATTATTTCTAAAAAATGATTTTTTATCAATAAATAACCACACATTTCTCTTCATAATAAAGTTGTTAGTCTAAATCCAATTCCCAATTAATAGATATAAGGATACATTAATCATCATATGCATTTGAATGAAGGGTATTTAGGAACTATTGTTCATTTTGTAGCAAAAAATGAATCATTCAATCATGCATTCACCTTCTAGTATGCTTGAAATTAACATATATTCAATCATAGATTCCAAGGTGTTTGGTGTCACAATTGTGGTCAATTTTTTTCTTGTCATTGTATAATAGAGGTTTAATGATTGCAAACACGTGGTAGAGGTAAAAAGGATGCCATTAGGTAATACGGGTGGAGAGAATGCAAATTAAGGTATAAATCATACAAATTAGTAGTAAAAGGGGAAAATAATGCAATTTGATTGTACAAGTAGCAAGAATGGTCATAGATGCAAGAGGTTGAGAGAGTGAATGAAAATAAAAAGCAACTTTAAATGGTATAAATAATGTAAAGTGTCATGGGCTACCTCATATCGTCTAAGATTCCTAATGGTCACATACTTTTTAGTCGTGAACAAGTAGTGTTTGGATTGGCACATACCTCTTAGTGGGTCAATAGGTTCATGTGCCACTAAATTGGATTTAATTTAACATTTTATATGGTTTAGATGCTACAAAGTTTCATATACTTCATATTAAGGAAATTTATGAAATATGACTTGAACATTTCATGCGTTGAATTTTTCAAAATCAACCAACATACATTTTTTCCACCTTGTTTTTTTGTTCAATTTTTTGCAAAAAAACGTATTGCCAATGTTCACGAAAAATTTCATCCATTTTCATTTGTCATCCAAATTGTCATCCTTGAATATCTTTCATCCATGAACATGTGGTAAAATATTCTTCCATGTCACCAAATATTTTGTTCCATGTCAAATAATATTCTCCAATTATTCTATTGACATCAACAAAATATTCCCAAAAATATCCTTTCATGCTCATTTGCTCAGGCTCATGAAATAACATCCCTAGTTTTGAAGTTGTGGAATTAATGTCTCCTATGGTCTCGGTACCAACTTTAGATGGCAATGTTGGACATTTGGTCAAGAATGCAAATGTTTCATCAAGTATTTTTAATCATTATATGACTTTTTCGTTTAATCTTTCATAGTTTCATCAAGTATTGACTCTAGTTGAAATTCTAGTCATCATTAGTTTTGCATAGAAAATTTGATCCTTCTAGTAGTAGCAAGTCTTTCCACAAGTTTTCTTTCAATTGATGTTCCATCATTATTGTTGCAAGAACCAAGCGATTGCCAGATTTCCATTGGGATCCTTTAATGCCAAAACAAGTTCAACACTATCGAGGTGTTGAAAAAATATTAAATCCTTTCAAAGAACAAAGCAAGAATAAATATCCCACTTTGTCGCATTCTTTCAATGCCTAAGGTGTGTCAAACACTCAAAATTGATGTGTTGAAAATGGAACAAACATTTCAAATGGGCTACAAAGAAGGTGAAAAAACATTTTATGTGTCGCCAACAAATTGGAAGTGTGAAGAAGAAAAGGTGTCCCACATGTTAGTTGGAGCCCTCTCTAGCAAAAAAAGAATGCCCGCTTTGAGGTGTTCTTGTAAAAAGATTCAGACATATCTTAGTTGTTTAGTATTATTAGTCACATATGTCATTGCAAGGTGTACCATACATGTGACTAGCATAATTGCATGTATGACTACTTAGATAGATGGTCTCTTGGTGTGCCATGTGTATGTCCCATATATTGTATGTGTATGTACATATATGTCAAAATACACATATACTATTCCAAATGAATAATGTAGATTTTTATTAAAAGTTCAAAATAAACTTAGTTCTTTAATATGGACACATGGCAAAATCATGGGTGTAAACACACAAATAATATTTAGGTTTATAGAACTTTAATTATTAAAAATACCATTCACTACCATGTGTCCATCAATTTGTTGGCTAATATTTGACCAGTTATTCGATGGATAGCTACCACATGGACACATCGTGAGCAATTAATAATGCAATAATAATTTTTATTATTTGAAAAAATAATTTACAAATTGCTATCGATCACCATTTGTAAAACATATGATGCATAATCCATGTCTAATTGTTTCACAAAATCTTGCCATGTGAACACATCCTAGCCAATATAAAATGTAATTTTTAGTAAATTTTGAAGAAAAAAATTAGTTTTAAAATTACTATGTCTTGCCACATGCATAGAATCTAATAAATAATCCTTTTACATTTGTGGGATAGATTTTAACCATGTAAATGAATCCTATCCAACTATGAAATGCCTCATGCAACTACACACTTTCTAGTCATAAACCCACTTGCAAAGCACTTTGCCACATCATATGCAACTACATTATCTGGTTGCAAATCCAAAAAATATTGTGCCACATTGGATGGATGAAAAGTTTGTGTTAGTTGCAAAAATATGTGTCTACCATTTTAACTAACCACATATGGGTGCCATGTATTTTCATTTAATATTGAAATTCTATGCGACTTGTCCATGGCGCCTCAGCCCTACAACAATTGTATGTGGCATTTACAACTTAAAAACAATCACAAATCCAATTATTAATTTGCAAATTCCTTGTAGTCTTTTATTGTTAGAAGATTATTTGATGTTATTATTGTAATTAAATTACATTAAATTATTATATATATTATTTATAATCACTTATTTTAAATAACTAATTTTTACACTGATTATTAACATTTTTGAGTAAAAGAAATTATTTACACTAAAATCATTGTAATTGTTCTATTAATACATTAATTATAGAAATGGCATAGTTTATAATTAACTTAATTATTCATAATTTATAATGTATAATTTATTGTTTATAAAGTTATTTAAAACTTTTGTAGTAATTTTAGTGGAAATAAAATAGTCAATGTAGTTAATGTAATTCCAATAATATATATTACAGTATATTAAACTATTCATTTATGTTTTAAATATTTTATATTAAAATATTCACAGTAATATATTATAATTAGAATAATCCACATAATTATAATAATTAAAATAAAATAAAATATTTAAAATTATAACCAATACAAATTTATTTTGAGAAAATAAATGTTATTATAACATAAAATTTTAAACTAAGATTTAATATTTTGAGTCAAATATTTAATAAAATAAATGATATATTAATTAAAATAATTACATATCAATTATATATTTTATATTTTAACTTGGTATTAATAATTTAAGACTCATAACTTATAATTTAGAATATATATTTAAGAAATGATGTAATTATTTTATATGAAAAAAATTAAGTATATTAAATTATTGTATCTATTCTTTATAGTTGCAATTTTAGAATTAAAAAAATTATTACTACATATATATTTGCAATAATAATCAATATGTTTAGAATAATAAGAATTGATTCCTGTAATTAATGTCTAATTACTGCAAAGTAACTGTAATTAATGTAATATATTATTTACAGTAATTTTAAATTTATAATGCTTAATTAATCATAAGAATTGATTCCTGTAATTAATGTCTAATTACTGTAAAGTAACTGTAATTAATGTAATATATTATTTACAGTAATTTTAAATTTATAATGCTTAATTAATCATGATTTAGAGCTTAAAGTTATTCATTTTGAATCTGATTTTAAAACTTTATAGTAATTCCTCTGTAATTAGAGTAATTAATGCAATTAATGTATTTCCAGGGATTATAATAAAGGAAAATAAAGTATTCATTTCTTAAAATTACTTAGATACAATAAATAAATTTTATTGCATCAGTTTTTTGGAGTAAATGTTTTGTAGTTAGTACAACTAATTAATGTAATTTCTATAGATTATTGTATTTATTATTTATAATTATCTATTTATATTTAATAATTACTATTGCAACTCAAATTTCTATACTAAGTGTTTATTATAAGTGATAAAAAATATTTACAGTAATTTCAGGAATTAATAATAGTTATTATGTATACATAATATTAAATGTTTATTATAGTAGTTCAAAAATATGTATAACAAGTGAAATAATGATGTGAATAATAATAAATACCTAGCCTAGGTCACAATATAAAGGTTAATATTATTGTTAGCTACTTTATTATTCAATTTAGTATTCCCTATTCCAAATGAAAAAATAACCGGAATAACTATAATCAAGTGGCTAGTCTAGGGTAGTTATTAGGTACAATGATAATTTTATTATTCATTAGATATTAGCATTATAATTAACATTTTAGATAAATTGAATCCTCACTTTCATATATCTGATTATATTTTAGTTAATTGCTTAATTGTATAATTATGTAATGAAAAATTATTGATGAATTATTATTATATGTAATAGTGTTTTTTTTTAGATATTTTTTAGCTAGGTAGTTTATTAATTAATTAATGAAGAGCTAGTTATTTCATTAGTTATTCAACTAGTTAGTTTGGTAATCACTTACTTAATGGATTACATAATTTATAAAAATAAAAATAAAGACAAAATATGAAATGAACTTTCTACTTGTAAGTAGTTTGCAACTAAACTCTCTAGTCACAAAACAATTTGCCACTAAACTTCAAGTACAAAAATTTATCCCATAAGGTTCGTTTTCCATTCTCATCTTGAAAGTATACAAAGAAGGTCTTTGCTTCATAAAAGGATAGAAAACACATACTTGAAAATTACCTAGTGATTTCATTTGTACATAGTATAATTTTGGTTACCAAACAACACTATGCTTTTGGTCACTTTGTATAAGTTTGATCCAAACCTTGTGCATGTTAATGTGAATAAGTTAAAACCATAGCAATTTATGGATGATGAAGCATAGACCACAAATTGACTTAAACCGATCTATTGGGAAGGATAAAAAGATATTAATGTAGATAACAAGGATAAAGATTATCATGAAAAAGTGGTTTGTATGATATAGATTACACAAATCAATGAAAAATCCATGATGTAGGTGGAAAAATTCTCCATCACAATGGATGTAGATATAGTTGTCTAGATTCAATGCTAAATGGCAACAAAAGATGTAGTCATTCAAATCACAAAACCCTAAAAAGTAAAATGACAAATCAAGGGTACGATAATTAGTGGCGTTGACTTGGCATGACAATGCTTGTGAACATTCATTTTCTCTCATTTCTTTCAATTTCTATCATGTTCAACATGTTAAAATGAGTGATGCGAGTTTGGTTCAAAAGCTTAGAAAAATTTCACAAGAGAAAGAGGAAGCGCATAGAATTCTTGTTCATGAACAAGAAACGGAAATGCAACAACATGAAACACTTGCTACAAAAGGCTAACAAAAGGGGGGAGACCACACTTTACATTCTAAAGTTGCAAATCCAACACCACTCTAAATTTACAACTTTAGAATTCGCCATCTTTTTCAAATTACAATATGAGATGGAGGATTAAAGCAAGTCTATGCATTTTAGCACAAACATGAAACGAAGTTGAAAAGTGGTTGCAATTTTGAAAAAGCGAGGGATTTCAAGATTGTATGTTGTATTAAAAACTATCATGCTAATCGATTCAAGGATGAGGACAACCTCCACTTCTTCAAGAATTGAGACAAGCCCAGTAGCTTCAACACCACATTAATTTGCAAAACCTTCTATACCATTATTTGTTCTAGGTTCTTTGAGGGCCATTCTAAGTTTGAAAAGGGAGCGAAAAAAACTAGTACAATGTTTCATCAACATAGGTTTTCTCTTTCACTAGAGCCTAAGAGGTTAATCTTTACACCCACAAAATAGGTTTATATTTAGGAATTGGAAAGAATTACAACATGGGTGAGGATGGGAGAATAGGAGAAAACATGGGCGTCAAAAGTTGGACCAGTAGGTCTATTTGAACTTGAATGGAAAACACCCCATTATGATCTACTAGTAGGTTTGTTTGAACCTGAATTGAAAACATTGTGCTATGATATGCTGGTAAAGTCCTTCAATACTTTTTAGATCAAAGGAAAAATGATTCATGCGAGGTTAGGTGAAAATATTATAGCTATTGATAAACATTTGATTACAAATGTGTTTCAAATTTCCAACATTGGTTGGAAATAGCAAAAGCAAGTAGATAAATAAATTATAGAAGTTATGTTTCATTGTTTTGTTGGGAGCTTATGTCAATGTTAAAGAATGGAATGTTAGGATGATGAAAAATCCTTACAACATTTGGTTCCCTGCACTCATTCAAATCATATATAAGAAGGACGAAGTTTATTACTTCAGTAATAGAGATACCATATCCATCAAGATAGCCGTCAAAGGAAAATATGTAAATTAAGCAAATACCATGTTTCAACAACTACAAAAAGTTGGTTAGATGGACAACATTTTAGACAAAATGTTGAGAGGAACAATTTATTAGAGGAGAAATTGCATGGTATCAGAGCAATCACAAGCACATAGAACACACAAGTATGTGAACAATGCTTGGAGTGAGATATCCAACTCTCCTCCAACCTTGCTCTTTATTCCCTTCCCTGTACCACCACATTGACAAAGCATATGGGATAAATATTTCTCTCCCTCCTTATTCTAACATGTTGGTGGTACTAACATATCTCAAATCTACCTATGTCTTTGATTGCTTGCAACACTTATCTACCACATTGTTTATAATATCTATAACACTATTATCTATGTTTCATCTACATCATAATCTTCAACACAATTAAAGCTGATCCTAAAAAGGATGTATGCCATCTTGCTTTAGCCATTGACATATTGATGTAACATTTCTTCCTAGAGACAGAACCACAAATATTAGTAAAATTAACACTAGTTAATTAGCACAAGAGGTTTCTACATCTTGAGTGAATACTTCAAAGTTGAGGGTCAAACTACAAAAATCAAAACATCTTTTTGCATCATCCAATAGATCTCCAAGATAGAACCCTAAGGAGGTTAAAGGAGTGCAAAAAACTTAGAGGATGATGAAAAAGAAACAAGGTTTTTATTGATCAAGGTGAAGACAAATGCAACAAACAATCGTAGTATTGAAAGTATTAACATCATATGTCATACAAAGACAATAGCAATATCAGGAAGAAACATAAATACCCATAGCACATGTAGTGGGTTAACCAACAAAACACATTGTTAAATAAGAACCACAAGCTAAGGGTCTTAGTGGACAATAGGTTCCACCACCTAAACACTTACTCCAACCATAATAGGAATAAAACAAATATCTATGTCTCCATATCTAAAACTACGTGGATGGTCTCCACCACATTTGCCATCTCCACAACAACAACCACATGTACAAACTATAACCTCAATTTCCATAGCTAGATGATAGGCCATCATCCTCAACAGATGTATGACTTAAGAGCTAGGTTTGTAAGCTTTAAAAGTAGAAGGCCATCTATAAAAACATCCAAGGGGGATACCCCATTGTTTTAGACACCTCATACAAATGGATCCTTAGTCAAAAGGCAAAGGAAGATATATAGATTTTAGGGTTATTCCAGTATGTAGCAAATTATAGTAAGAAGATGGAATAAACCAAAATTGAGTTGTTAGGACTTAAATTGCTACATGAAAGGAATGAAGCAAAGAAGTTGGAATTGGAGACCAAATTTGTAACTATAGCACATGAGGTGATAAATATATAACGTCATATCAATGTCAATAAAGTTTAGACCAAGAAAGCGCTTCAAACTAAGAAGAGAAAGCTAAACAAGTTGCAAATGGAAGTGATTATGTTAAATTTTAAAAAGGGGAATTTGGAGCAACAATTGCAATCTTACAACATTATCAAGGAAGAAAAATGGGTACATTCACAAATATGGGAGCCCAAAATTATATTAATATTACACATTTCTTTTATACATTTTGATGATACTGTTCTTAATATATTATGGAAACATGTGTAATAATTTGAAATGAATTTGATGAAATTTGAATTCTCAAAAACATTGATTAATTATTGTAACCAGTGCTTTCCAATGCTTTTACTGCTTGAAAAAACTCGTAAATGACTCTTAAAGGACTTGAAAATTATATAATTTTGGAAAGACTCTTAAAACACATATTCACATAAAAATATAATGTAACATGTTTTTGAATCAAAAGGACTTTCTTATGACTTTTTACAACTTACAAATGAAATATTCCTAGTATATACCCAAAATCTTTCAAAATAAACAATCACCAAAGGTTTTATTAAGGGTGCACCCCTGGCTTCTTATTTTGTGAATGTACCCATATATTTGTTGAAATTACATTAGGAAAAAGAGGATGCAAAGTACTAGGCATTGAAAAAACAAACATATGACTTTGAAATTTAATATGTAGCTTTGCAATGGGACAAGGATAGTTTGCAAGGATAAGTGTAGGCACATGAGAAGGAGATCTTCAAGCTTAAGGAGGAGATTTAGGTTGTTGTGCACCAAAGAGATGAAGTTATTTGAGAAAATGATAAGAATCAGGCTACATGTAAATAGGTCAATCTAAAAACTACAGCATGATGCCAAAAGGATATAGATAATTGTGAACACACTCACAACCATGCAGCCATATTTGTCCAAGTATAGGTTGAAAGAATATGACAATCTTCTAATGCAAAACCCAATCCTTAAGACCAAACAAAAGTCACTACAATTGAAAGCTTCTCACATTGATGAATGGTGGAACTTAGTTTAAGATCTTCTACAAAATGATATACAAATTTTGTTTAATGAACTTAAGGCAAATGAAACCAACTATAGGAGGAAGCTGAAAGCATACCAATAATAAGCATATCCAAAATTTCGGTTATGATTCACCTTTTGTGACTCTTGAGGATGGTTTTAATACATCAGACTTTAATCAATATGATGCAAATCCAAGTGGAAAAATTCTAAAGGTTCAATCAAATGCACCTTTAAAGTTGAAGAGAGGAAATATTATAGAGGAGGTCATGGGGGAATAGATAGTGATTCATATAAAGGAGAAAGCTTTAAAGGAAGTCACAACAGAACAAGAGGTACAACATGTGTTTGCCCACACAAAATCAATGAAATATGCCACAACAATTGCAATTTCTCCATCAATAAAATTTATTACAACAATTGTAACAAGGACAACATCATAGGATGAAGGAGATAATGGCCATACACAAACCACTGCACATAATCAACAACAAATGCAACCACAAGACCCATTACAGACCTAAGAAGGCACTGTAGTATAAAGGTAGCAATTTATAGAACAAGGAATCCTAACTACAAAACAAGCAATTACAAAAATGAATAAGGAAGAAATAATAGTTCATCCTAAAAAATAGTTGTTCTTTCATTACAATCATCACATGATTTCAAGGATGAAATCCAAAGTACAAGGGGTAATGTTAAAGGTAGATTTATGTTGTCTTTGTTGAACAAATTAAATGGACGTAGTGAACATGAGCTATGTTGTCCTTGTTGGACAAAGGTGGTGTTAGTAAATGATAGGGCAAACATAAGTAAAGGATGATTAGGTTGGATTAGGACTGCTAAGATTGAATTCAAATTAGTTTATGGCAAGATATTTGAATTGAATAAAGGACAGTGTGAGGATGAAAAATTAATTTTTAGTTTTTTTTTTGGAAGAGAGGGAGAAGGAGCTCAAGGAAATTAGAGAATATTTTTTAATGAAAACGAATAACATTATTCTAATATGTTTTGTTTCTGTGTTTTTTTTCACAATCTGTTTTTTTTTCCATTGATACAAAAATTGGAGTCTATTGCAAAATTACTAGAGTCAAAACTATGTAAATTTTTATGTTATGATGAGTTTTGGTTGAATTTTAATTTGATTCTTACAGTTGTTTCAAAATAGATTCTGTATTTGTAAATTAATATGTTAAAGAATAGATTTTAGATTTAATACAATGTTGGAACATTACTATTCACCAAAGATGTATGTCAATAACAACTAATGAAACGTTAAGAAACATTAAATGCATGAAAAAACTTTAAACAATGGCAATATCATAAGCAACAATTTAAGCATTTGACAATCAACTAAAGAACATTTGGGAAGATGATAACAATTGAAAGGAAGAAAGTTCAACAAGATGAGAAAAATTTAACAAACAAATGCTATATGTTTACTAGCATGACGAAAAGATTTGCAATCTTGACTCCCATGCAATGACCTTTAACCGTAATTGCATCTAAGAAAAGGTTGTTGCTACCATTGCCACCCCATGCATTTTGATGATAACAATGCCTTGCGATGTGAAAACCATAACGTGAGATGCAAAGGCATGCATGGATGGGGGGGTGCACATGGGATAGGGTCAAAAACGTAGCCTCGAAACTTGCCATGTTTACACGTCATGCAACATTTACAAGTCATTCAAACAATGTCAAGGTTGTTAAAGCTTATTGGACCAATGATAAACCAATATATTTTGCATTCAAAATATGTCAAACAATACCATCACATGAGTAAAAATAACTTTTTTACTATAAGTTATTAACAATTGTGACAAGGCAAAATAATGGTGAGAAGTTGAACTTGCAAACCTACAAACCAACAAACCTTGCCTAAATGGTCCACTAGTAACACCATTCATGCATGTTAGGGCAAAGACATTATGTAGTTAGCTACTTGATTCTCAAAGGGCACCACTTAGTTTGCCAACTAATTAGTGTTGAAGATTATGATGTAGATGAAACATAGATAATGGTGTGATAGATATTAGAAACTATGTGATAGATTAGTGTTGCAAGTAATCAAAGACATAGGTAGATTTGATATATGTTAGTACCACCAACA
>Ga0209611_10012321_pt1 | contig 12048 bp, 4 predicted proteins | sample S1TSphgellanicum_3_FD_187693 | JGI IMG/M metagenome (GOLD analysis project Ga0209611, IMG submission 187693) | Host-associated microbial communities from peat moss isolated from Minnesota, USA - S1T2_Fc - Sphagnum magellanicum MG (SPAdes) (version 2) | ecosystem: Host-associated > Plants > Peat...
CAGCTTCTTATGCGCGGAAGGGTTTGGGATAAACTTGAACTGCAATTGCTTCACGGTTTTATCGCTGCTACACGAAGAAGATGGGACGGTGGGAGCGAGCGAGAGGGGATGGTATGCGACGTTCGTCGCTGCAACGAAGAAAGCGCGACTGTGGAAAGAACAGGAAACACACAAGCTCGTTTTTAAACAATAAGAAATTATTTCATTTGGGCAACATGGAAAAATAAAATAAATAATAATACTAGAGGGTGGGCCCAAGGGTGGGGGAAGGGGCTTTACATTCTGCCACCCGGTTATAGAGAAAACACCTGGTTATTCACCAGGTTATCAACTCGGTTATTATGATCAATTGGGTGGTTATTTGAGTTTTTTAATCAATAAAGAACCTACTAGGTCCCACCTGGTAGGAAGGATATAAAGCTAGTGTGGGCCCAACATTGGTTTGTACCTATGGCTTGGTGTGAGGGGGAAACTAGGTGGCAGAATGTGCCCCAGGGGTATATTCTCTGGTGTAAAGGATCATAGGTAGGTATGAAATAGCAGCAGTTTTCCATACTGGAGAGTAAGCTGACTGGGGCCAAAACCACCTCGGAGCAAGTCCCTATGTGAGTCCTTTGCAGTGGACCTGTGGGCAGACATAGGAGCCAGAATTGGCCCTACTGCTAATGGCATGGAATCCAAGAAAAACAGGCTTCATTTTTGCAGAATTGGCCACTCACGCAGATCCACACAAATATGAGATCTAAAAATCGACCTAAAACAGCCAGCCCTGACTTTAACGAGGTAAGAGTGATTTGGCGAATCAGCTGCCACTGTTGATTCTGTCATTTAACTGCAAAGGGAACACTACAGAATCGGCATTTCAACATGGATGTGTTGTCATGAACAAAAAGAAAAACATGCTAATATAATATCATTAAAATATCACGCTCCACTAATTGAATACAGTCCAATTTCTAGAATTATGATGACATACTTCTTATGTTTACGAATATTTCCCTTTTAAAAATGAATTTGTATTCAATTTAAAAATTTGATATGTGATATTCTCCCAATAAAAACCTGAAGAAAACTACAATGGACAATATTTTGCATTCACCCTAAAGAACTGACATTAGTTGAAAAAAATTTAACTTGGTGGAATCCCGACTTTGAAGATAGGCTTCAAGAATGATGTGTAGTTGTGATCTTGTGGGTGATAGTTGCAGCAGTGAAAGGAGATTCAGGTGTCATGAATCATAATTGTTGACCTTTCTGGAGTATTCAAGATTTGGCATTTAATAGTTAAGATAGGACCTATACCTTTCTCCATTTTCAATTATATAACGTTGCGGTAATGATTTCTCCTGAGAAAATTTGGGAGCTTTAAATGATTATGCTACAGAAGTTTGCATCATTACAACTATGTTGTTTTACTTTAAAATTATGATGTTGAAGATATGGCAAGTTTTCCTCAAATTTTAACAAAATTGGTAGAATTTACACTAAAAAAACATGAATTTCCAAAACAATTCATCTAAAAGCTGAAAAAAATTGTTGGAAAAAAAATTGATTACAATCCGCTAGGAGTTTTGTAAGCCCTCACCAAGATATATATCCCATTATACTATATTTTAAGATAGATATTTTGCGGTACATGTTTGTTTGGATGTGACCACCATATCCCCCCCAAACCATATAGCCCACCACTCCACTTTTGGTACCAATAGAAAGCCCTCAACAAGGTGGTTTGAATGTTTGTATTTTCACAATTTTCACACCAATGGAACAAAAGTTGTTGAATTTAGAATGTGTTTGATTTTTGGAAATTAGTTTTAAAATTATGAAATTGTTTTTTCACAATTAAGAACTCTGAAGTTAAGCAATTAAGCCCAATTTGAACTTTATGATTATAAGACTTACTCCAAAATTATCCAAAATTTTCTCCCATAACATATTATGAACATTATTTTATAAAATGAATCAAAAAAATTCAACGTTAATTTAATTTATCACTTAAAGCATTTTGAAATGAGCTAATGGTTATACCTTGTTTAGACATAATCATTTCATCAAGCTCATGTGACACACCCCTTATGCTTGTTGAGTAGTATTGGCAATCACTTGCTAAGACAAACACTAATGAAAATTGAAGTTCTCAAATTTAGTTCTTTACAATGAACCAATGAACACTCAATGTAAAAAAGATTCACCAGTGAATCCTATTCTAAATATTCAGCACTCCTAGGGAATTTCAATTCTAAAATGAAAAATTAAAGTTGGAAATTTTGAAAATGCCTCCTTTTCATTTCCCAAACACTTTGATCTTGTCTTTTAGTTTATATGAATGTTGCAATTTCCCTGGCCTTCACTATGTCTCCTACTTGCATTTGGTTTAATTCCTTGCTTTCGACCAAACAAACACATTTCATTATCATTGTCTAACATGGGGCTCAATCATAAGCCAATATTTAGGTTACAACATTTTTCTTCCAACTATAGCTTTCAATTCACAATTAATAATGTTAAGGAAAGCTTAAACATTATACATCGAAAGTAAACTTGTATATGTCAAACAGAATTTTGAAATCGAAAATAAACTTACTTGCAATACAAATTCTTCCTTAGTTTTAGCCTAATTTAGCTCTCATTATGAGTTTTGCAACTCCACATTTTGTCACATATTAACCTTGCCAAATTTAATTTAAACATATGGACATATGTTATAGTGTTATATTACATTTTTTTGTGGCTTAACCTGTTTTTGGCAGTGGATTGGTTTAGTTCTAATTGGACAAAAGGCATCCTTTCAATCAAAGGTAATGAACCCTAATTTAAACACATATTATGCTTGGCACAAAATTTATGGTTGAAATGAGGCAAATGCAATTGTGTTATGACCAAAGAAGCAAGTAAGAAAGTAAGGTTGGCAATTGCAATTATGGGAAATGAGAAATCTAAATTAAATTAAAATTCATTAGGAACATGTTTTTCAATCTAAATGTTCTATTGTCTAAATGCATGTTTTTCTTTATGATGTTTGTTTTTATGAATTTGGTGTTCATGTTCCCATGAACTGGATTTACTAGATATCAAATATATTGGAAATTTGTGGGTAATATTGAAATTACCAATCAAAAAGTACAACTCAAAATCTTATTTTACATGGACCATTGTAAAACATTAAATTCATTTCATACAATACTTAATTCTTCAAGATTTATCAAATTGATAAATATTTCAACCATGAATGTTGAATGATGGTTATGGATATTTCAATTAGTTGAACCCCATAATATATGTGCAAACATTGTTGAACTTGTTTTTTTGGATTGTAGTTATATATATTGCACATATTTTTGTATGCATGAATGATCATTTGTTTGTTCAAGAATTTTTTTTATCCTTGACATTGACCAGGTTTATCAAAGCAATAGCATCCCAAGAACCATTGCATACCCTTCCTACCATGCAAATTGAAAAACTCACAATAGTATCAAGAAGGTTTTTTTATTATTATCAAAATAGCCAAATTTGAAATATTAAAGAATCATTTTTAATGACTAATATAGGTTGTTTATGTGTGCTAAATATGTGGCTACAATTATTGAAAATTATATGCTACAAATGCCATATATGGATTGAAATGGGGTTTAATTAAGCAATATATGTGCTGATTTCATATTTTCACCAAATATTTTCACAATATTTAAAGTCTGATATGTTGTAAAAAATTCCATTAATCAACACAAAAAATGCTTTAAACATTCAGGATAGCCTATGTGTACAAAATGCAAGCCAAAATGACAATATAACAATAACAAAGACATGATAATCAACATTTTGGATGTAGCCCATTTTGTTTCATCACTTTCACTCACTTTATTAAAATAAATCACAAAGTCAAGTCCACATGTGTCTATTATAATTGAGATTTCAATGAGTTCAAGCAACAAAATTTAATGGTTTTGTCATAAGTACTAGTGGATACACTATCCATTGCACTTGTTACACAATGTGTTTGTGGTGTTTTCATACATTAATGTACTTTTGAAATGTATTAATGATCATAACCAATGTTGTGTTAAAAGGCCTTCCAAATAGAATTTGTTCAAGTCCTTCATATATGTGTCCTTTGATATATGTGTTTAATATTTACACTTTGAGGTTTCAATTCCAAATTTCTATGTTTAGATTCAAGAATAATAATTAGTAAAAGGATTTGTGCCCATGAAGGTCCCAAAGATGAGCACATCATCAATATTTTAAAAATGAACTCCAGTTTTGAAGAGTAATGTGAAAGGGTTCAAATTTATTTCTTTGAATTTAAAGTTTGAAACTTATAAGTGGACAACAAGACAATTTCCAAGTAAATTTCTTCATGAAACAAATTAACTTTCTTTTTAAATCCATCCGGATGTAAAGTGTAATTGATGAAATGAGTTTTTGAAATTGTATATAGTTCATGAAAGGATTGTTATATATGGTTGTATTTCAAATTACATTCTTCATTTCCCCAAGATTATTGATTATAATTCTCATCTTGATGCATATTTTAGATCTTCGATTCCTTTGATGATTCATGATGACCTTGAAGAAACTAACAAATGTTATAATCACATATTAGGAAATGATCTCTCTTGTTAATTGCCAACTTGGTAGTAAGCTAACCAAAATCATTGTGGAGTGGATGAAAACAATGAGGGATTTTGTGTTTCTGTTTGGGGCTTGGAGCAATTTCTACATTGCATTTTGTATTTGAAGTGATATTAACATTTACCACATCCACATGTAATGTAAAATATTTGCCCCTTCCCCACTGATAAATAACAAATATTGGATAAATATTACATTGAGAGACCACATGGTCCAATCATTTTGGCTAGCCAATCAATAATAATTTGAATTTGCGATATATTACTTATGCTGGCTTCTTGAAACCTCCCCTATCTAGGTGTAAATTTATAACAGCACACCTGTTGTCACATCATTGTGGCACTTACCTCATCAAAAAATTTGATGCACAAAACATTTTATTGTTGTTGCTAGAGATGCTCTTCTATTGTGTTTATTTGCCAATGTTGTTAATGGATAACAAGTTGGGCCCATGGTACTTTCCTTATTTTCATGTGGAGTTAGAGATGGTGCAAATTCAAAACTAATAAGAGCCAATGGACACCTTTCTGAGTCTCTTTGGGAATCCTTTCAAATCTTGACACATTAACGTGATAGTTCAGGATTGGTCCAAAAAATGCATAAATTGTGTTTAAATTGTGTGAAAACCTATGTTTTTAAACACTAGTTACAATGATTTGAAAATATTGTTAAATATTTTATATTTATTCAATTATTTTCAAATCTATTTGATTGTTACATTGATTTATTCAAAATATTCTTGTATAAATCCATCGATCATTCATGAGACTTAAAATTAATACATCATTTTAATCATGTAAACCTATGCAATGATTACATGTTCATCATTTCCTATTAGCTTGAATGTGCCTTGTATTGGTGTTTAAATATATATATTCAAAATAGAAAAATATTTTATGAATAGTGTACCAAAATTATGTCTAGTTCTTTATACTAGTTTGGGTGTCCTATTTTGGCACATTTAAAAAGTTTTCTCATAGGTGAATGGGTAGCCAATTTGCTAGTTCCACTTTTGGTGTGGTTCATTTACTTATAATGTGAATTGATAGTGGAGAACACATTGAAATGTGAATAAGGATGGAGGAAAACAAATTACACTCTGGAACAGACCTTCATAGAAGTCATTACGACCTAATGGAACAACAGCTCACCTTCACATGTGCACAACTTTCCTCGTCCTTTTCAAAGGTAGCCCACCCTAATAGGTGCACAACATTCTTGGTGAACAAGAAAAAAAGGGAGGCCCCTTCACTCCATGACACAACTTCTCATTGGTTGCATGGAAATTTTGTTCCTAAAATTGGTTACCACTATTTTTGACCTAGATTAATAGCCCTTCCTAAAAACACCATACCTATTTGGGGACTTGTTTAGGACTTTAGTACAGGAGAAGAGTCTAGGAATAGACCTTTCCAAATTTTGACCCAAACCCTTAGCCTTGTGCTAGGATCTCAAATCTAGAAGGGCATGTTTCTAGACTCTTCACCTACATAAAACACCGGTGTTTTTTTTCTTTTGCACCAATTTCTTTTCCTTTGACACTTTTTCACTTTTTGTTGCATCTTGTCACCATTTTGCTTAGCAAATTGTACAAAACTCACTCCTTGCAATGTTGGTGATCATTATCGGCAATGCTCATCACTTCTTTCTTCCTTCTTTTCAAGGCACTCCTTCACCAATTTGTTTTGCTTTGTTCAAGGTGTTCTTTCCACAACTCTCTTTGTTTTTTTGTTTAGCACATTGTTGATATGCTTGGTGTTGTGTACTTCTTCATAGTTTTTAGGGCATTCCTTCTTGGGTAACCTTGCCAAACTTCTTCATTTTGCTTGTTTTCTATTAGTTTTGCTCTTCTATTTTTCTCTTTTGTGATGCTAGCTCTTTTTTTTCCTTTGCTAAGGGCATTGTTGTTGCATTTGGAATTGTGACATGTGCTGGTGATCATTTATGAAAGTGCTCATTGTTTGCTTTTTCGTAATTTTCAAGGAGTTTTTTTTCTCATTTTCTGGGTTTTATTTTCTTTCATATTACTTTTATTGCATCATGATGCTGGCTCTTTCTTTCCTTTGCTTAGCGCATTGTTACTACACTTGTTACAACTTGTGCATCAATGATCATCTCAAATAGTGTTCAATGTCTGCTTTTTCAAAATTTTCAAGGAGCTCTTTCCATTTCTTGGGTTTTTTTTCTATCATTTTTCTATTCTTGTTACATCACAATGTTGACTTTCTCTTTTTTCTTTGATTGGCACATTGTTGATGTGCTTGGTGTTGTAACTTCTATGCTAGTGATCATTATCGGCAATGTTTATTGTTGACTTCTTGGCACTTTTCAACACATTCCTTCCTCTTTTTTGGTTTTGTTTTTGTTTTACCCTTTTACTTTTGTTATGTCATGATGAAAGAATTTTCATTTTCTTTGGTTTGGTGTCAATTACTACTCCAATTAGTGTTGTGTCTTTGTGTTTCATTTTTGCTCACATTTACATCTCTTGCTTACATCATGCAATCTTTGTTTACGTCTACATCTCTTGTTTTCAACTTGTTGACATGGTGCTAGTTTTTGCATCTCACCTTCATTACAACCCCATTACATCTACATGGTGCTTATTTTTACATCACATGTGCATCGCTTTTGTGTTTGCATCACAAATGCTCTTGCTTTCCTCTTGCCTTTTCTACATCATTTTGTTATTTTGTGTAAATTTGTTATGTCCTTGAAATTATTTGGTTGTTTCATTTATTTTTGTGTTTGATTTGTGCAAGTTTTTACGTTTTTTTGTTTTGGTTTTGCATGTTTTAAAGTTTCTTGGTTTCTTTTATTTGATGTGTTGTGTAGGTGCAATTTGTTTGAATTTTAAATTACACTTCTTATTTTAATGAGTTTTTTCTTTTTTTAAAATTTCATTTTGTTTGTTTTTTTTTCCGCAATGTCTATTATTATGAAAATGATTTCTAGTGAAGGTTCTACAAATCTTGTTGTTGAAGTTTTAAAAGATCCCTTACCTGCAGCAAATATTCCTCTAAATTAGTTACTAAACCTAAAGGTTTTTTTAACTCTCACTTCTTAGACTTCCTACACCAATAACCACCACTGATTTCAAGGTGATGATATTTTGTGGGCAAGTGATGGAAATGAGATTTATGTGTAATGTGTGGATTACCTGCATGAGTTTCCTATAGAATTTTTTTATTGATTCTCCCAAGTTGAATCTTAAAGCAAATGCAAATTTGTTTGTATATTTTTTTGACCCTTTTATTCTTTTGAGTCTTGAAGATTTTGATGCCAATGTTTCTCCTTTTATATTTGATTTTTTTAATGATTCTAGCCATGGGGTTGTTGTTACTATTGACTTTACTAATTAATGTAGTATATGTGAATTAGTTGCCTTTAGATCCAATGTTGTTAAAAGGCTAAATGTGAATCTTTTGTTAAATAGCCATTGCTAAAGTTTTGCTTTCTAGGTATTGATAAAAAAAAGATGAAAAATGTGAACTAAAGAGGTCAAAGAACAAGAAACATGTTGAACTTTGGGTGAAGAATGTGTTAGATGAATGGCAACTCTTATGAAGTTTTGACATGTGAAAATCGATTGTAAATTTATTTAAAAATGAAGAATCTATTAAAAATTGAATGGACATGATATTTTTATTTGTGTTGCAAGTTGCTAAAAAAGACAACAACCTATACCCTCCAAGAAGGTACTATTTTATTTTCAAATTTTGGAATTCATGTTTTGCTTTATATTATTTCTATTGTTTGCAAAATTTTGAATGAATCTTTTTTCTACCTTTTGTTTATGATATTTACAAATAGGGTTTAGGTCTTAGAGTTTTTTTTGTTTGGAAAAAGGTTTTAATGGTTTAAGGTTTTGTTGTTTTTTATTTGGGTTTAAAGTGTCTATTGTTTGCAACATTTATGTTTTGTTTTTGTTTTTATATTTGGGTTTTTTTTTGCAACATCCAATCCTTGATAAGAAGTATTGAAAAATTAATACGTTAAAGGAAGGAACAATGTGTGGTTGAATATGGTAAAGCATTTACAATATTATTCAACATCTTCCTTGATCCAAGGTATCTCCAAGTTAAGGTTACCAATGATGAAATGACTATCTAACCATGATTAGTTGGACTTGAGAAAGTTATTAGAAAATCTTAAATGTTTTCCTTTGGAAAAGAATGACAAATGTTAGCATAAGTAATATGTCAACTTAATTTTTCATCTCATTTGAAATTTGATTCGAATATCTCTACATATTTTTCCATCAAAGGGTGTTATGAATTCCGCAATGTTGATTTTGAAAAGTTTATTTCAAGGTCATTATCTATTGATGTTGCTTTAGGTTTTGTTAGGGAGTTTCAAAGAATTAGCACATTGAGATCACTAAATGTTTAGCAAATCACCACCATCTTGTAGCTGATTATCTTGTTGATGATGTCATTTCTATTTACAAAAAGTTAACTCAATGCCATCCTACAAAGTGGCTTGATGACAAGCTTGGGCCTTTGTTTGAAAAGGAGTCGCCAACATACAATGACAAATTACATGCCATGCATTCTCCTCCTCAACTCAAAGCTATCAATGTCAACAAAAAATTGGCCACATCTTCAACCATCTTCAAAATTGTCCTATTACCATTAACTATGTCACATCTCCAAAATCTATCCTTTGATTAATGTCACTAGATGTAATTGATAAGTAGGATAGTCTTTGTTTTTTTAGATTTCTTCGAAATTTTTTGTTGTGCAAGAGTGTCCTTGCTTGTTGTAATACTTGCATAATAAAGGTGTAGGGGAAAATGTGGATTAGTTGATAACTCAAAACAATTTTTTGGATTTCATGAGAATGCCAAGGGTTTGGGTTTGGGTTGTTGAGAAATTGATGTTGAGTCTTTTGTGATATTGTATTGGTGATGGTTTGTCAATGTGAGTTGGGAGCATTGCCTTGAGTGATGGTTGATGAGGGTTTTTTTGGGAACATTGCCTTGGTTGATGGTAGGGTTTTTGGGCTTTCTTTTGAGGAGCATTCCCTCAATGAGTTTTTCAATTGGTGGAGTGGAGTCCAAATAGAGAACATCGTCAAGTTACCTTGGGTTTTATATTTATTTTTACTTTTTCAGTTTCAAAATTGAAGGAATTCTGATTTTCATTTTTGTAGGAATTTGCTTTGAATGTACCATCACAATTTTGAATAAATTTTCTGTTTGAAAAACTCAGAGCCTAGTAAAGAAAAAAACAAAAAAAAACAAAAAAAGAGGAAAAATAAAGAAAAGAAGAATGAGAATTTTTTTATAAAAAAAACACCTTGGAGAGTAACTTCCAGTGGATGTAAGTTACTTCGCCAGTCTAGCAAGTACCTTCTGCCAGCCGGAAGTTATTCTAATGGGCTGTGCTGTAATTTGGGCCATCTCCAGCCTAGTGAGGGTCCAAAAAATTCAAAGGAAAAAAAAGCGCAGATGCTTTACGCGGGACATGTAGTCATCCGCAGGTTCGGGTTCTGTCTGTTCCGCTTCTAATCTAAATCAAGTATGGCCTGAGTGCAGGCCCTTCTCTGATTTGAGATCTGTGCCCCAGGCCGGTAGGCCGAGGTACCAGGTCGAAAATCACTGAAGTTTTCCTACGTAAAGCAGAGCTGGGATTTGTTCACGAAATAGTGACAGGCTGGCTGGTACCTTCCACTAGTCAGAAGATCCCGTACAGCCTGGCTAGTACCTTCCACTGCAGAAGAGCCCCCTTCCTGAAAACAGGTTTCTTCGCAGGTAAGGGAGCTGAAAATACAACGGAAAAATCAAGGCAGTGCTTTACGGGTAGGGAATTTACCTAGTGACATTGCTAATTTCTCTCATCTCTTACATACATATGGCACTATGCTGCTATTTCATACTTACATATGGTCCTTTGCACCAGAGAACATACCCCTTGGGCACACTCTACCACTTAGTTTGTATGTCGTGGTGAGTCATAGTATGAACCAATGTTGGGTGTATACTCACTTTGGTGTGTAAGAATCATGGTTCCAGTTAGTAACAACTGAATTAAAATCATATGTTGATTTATAGAACTAGAGCTGGATTTTATTATCTTAAAGAAACATATCCATAACTGGGTTCCTGGTTTTATTTAGGTGTGGAACCACAATCAGAATTGAGATATTTGAAAGAAAAAATGTTTTTGAAAATAAATTGAGTAGAATCAGGGGTTAATCGAAGGTTAATTGGCAGTTAACCACTGGTTCTACTCTGAGTTAGTAACCAGGTCTGATTTTCAAAACTAGATGCAATTTATTTCTTGGAAGAATTGGTCCCAGAATCACATGGCACTTTGATTTGGTATGGAACTGAAACTGTAACCAAGGTGATTCTAATTTATTTCTTAGAATCGAAACCAGAAGTTCTTTGTAAAATTAAAGAATCACCCAACATTGGTATGAACCAATGTTGGTCAGTTATTACTTTATTTCCATAACTGGCTGGATACAATATTTTTTGTTTTTAAAGTTTTGGACCCCATAAGCTATCAATATCAAAAAATTCAAAAAACAGGAGTCACCTATTATCAATTTCATTGTCAAAATAATACCCCTGATCACCAAGTTACTCAATTTATACTCACCTTGAGACCCAACTCCTATACAAGCAAGGTAGGTTTTAGGGTTTCATTTAGTTTAATATTTCTTTTTCTTTGTCTGTTTTCAAGAATAAAGTTACACAGTTAAGCTACAAATAAATTTCAAATAATCCATTAAAAAGACCACTAAAACCACAATGCTAGCTTCACATTATTCAAACAATGATATGTTTCTAGCAACAAGCTGTGGCCCAAGCTACTAATTTAACATACATCAAAATTGAAAGCTCATCCATCCAAATGCTCAAACCGAATAACAATTGCTGCCAAGTTAGCATAGAAGCAAGCTTTACCAAAAGTGAATAGGTCTACACAATTATTGTTGTGGAGCTCGCACTCGCAGAGACCTTAAATTTTTAATAACCTGGTTGAATAAAACTCCAAAGAGGAGATATTAAAATTTGCATTTTCTTGATTAAATATTACACTGCTTTGATTAGCTGATTAGACTGCTTCAAGCCCACTGAAACAATAATGCTTACTCTCTCCCTAGCAGAGTGATTAAATTGATAACCAGCATACTTGGATGAAAATTCTAAACATGTAAGTAAGCTATCAAATTTTAAGAATTCAATAGCTGGTACACATATTAAAAAGGTGTTCTCAATTCTTTACATACTTCTTAACAGGTGGGTCTACATTCTTTTACCCATCTTTTAAAAAATATTCAGTAACCACCTGGTAAGTTATTAGTAACCGAGATGATAACCTGATCAACAACCAGCCAACACTGGTATGTACTTGTTAGGGGTGGCAGAATATTGCCCTCCCCAAGGCACTCTCCCCCCCC
>Ga0209611_10012322_pt1 | contig 12047 bp, 9 predicted proteins | sample S1TSphgellanicum_3_FD_187693 | JGI IMG/M metagenome (GOLD analysis project Ga0209611, IMG submission 187693) | Host-associated microbial communities from peat moss isolated from Minnesota, USA - S1T2_Fc - Sphagnum magellanicum MG (SPAdes) (version 2) | ecosystem: Host-associated > Plants > Peat...
TTGCACAATCAATAATAAAATATCATGAACAAAATCAAATGTGTGTTGACAATTCCAACAAAACCAAATTTTCTATATTTCTTTGAGAAAACCTTAGAAATTTTAACATGTTTTAGGGTGTAAAATGTGACTTTTCAACAAAAATTTACCACTTTGCCAAATTAAATAATTTTGAAAAGAACTGCACAAACCCATACAAAACCATAAAATTGTTGTAGTATGACCCAATGCTTACACACACTTGTTGATGTATGTCACAGAGAACATACATAATAGATGACTCTAGAAAGTATTCTTCTATTGGGGAGAGTCCTCTTCTCAATGGAATTGGTGAACTTCCTTATAGCCCTTGTTGGCAGGACCTTCCTCCAGGAAGTCCTGTGAAGAGGACATTGGGTGCATAAAGATTTTTCAGCTGAAATGATTTATCATTTTCAATGGCCTAGGTTGTATGGTGTAATGTCACGATTTGCATAAAAACCCTGTAAGATCTCAGGACAGTAGACCCTTTGCAATTGAATGGGAAATGCAAACTCCCTATTCTTTTTTCATTTAGGGGAAAGGAAGTGTTTTTACACAGTATTGAAGCTGAAGCAAGGGAAAATTGGTGAAGACCCTGGGAACAAAATGAAATTTCCTTTTGTACATTTTTGTTTTGATCACCTTTCAGGGAAACCAAAGATTTGTTTGAAGTGCGATGTCTGAAGAGGGGAAAGCTCTTGAAGAAGAAGGCCATGCTAATAAAATGCAATTCCCCTATGTACATTTTAGCATCTGTCACCTAACAGAGAAAATAAGGTTTTTCTTTTGAGCAAGAAACCTGAAGAGGGGAAGGGACTTGAATGCATCTTCCCTCTCTACCATTTTTGCCTCCAACACCTTGCAAGGAAAATAAGGTTTCTTTTCATAGTTGGGAACTCAAAGTAGGAAAAGGCAGTGCAGGGGAGTGGATGGAAGAACATTGCAGCATACCATTTATGAAATGGTTGTACATTTTGAAGAATATATCCTTAGTTTTCTAGCATATGTTGAATCCCAAATTCTAGCACCCTTTGGCTGCTCTTATGTCAAACTGCAAAAGCTTCTTCTCATGACAAATCCCTTCAGATATCTTCTCCTCCAAATCTTTACACACAAATATGGCTTGTCCCAATGTGCTAGTCCAAATTTTCCACCCATAGTCTAAGCAATATGCTTTTTATAGGCTGGTAATCTGAAAAGTCTTGCAGCCTGAATGATTTAATCTCTAATTATTGTGCCATTAAGAAAGTGTCAAACAATGTGGGAAATAACTATTTGGTAGGATTTCCATAGCACTTGGGATCCTTGGTATGTTTCACCAAAGCCCCAATAGGGAGGTGCCACATCCATGGATATTAAAGTTTGACTAGCACTGGTGGTGACCATGAAGGACTCCCATAGTCATGGAAAGACGACTTTGATATAAAAAACTAAGCAATGCAAAAATATCCCAATGTAACTCCAGTGTACTCCAACAGCAAAATGAAACTTAATTGTTGAAAGTCATAGCTCTTCATTGCAATATAGAAACCTTGGACACCCATGTTTCAAATCTAATAAAAATCTTGATGGTAGACATGAAGAAAAAGGCTATCACAAATGCAAACATTGAAGTTGTACAATTGACTAAAGAATTAAACACCATGAGCAGCATAATTAATACAGAAATCATAGGGTTGACAGAAGACATGTTAGCTATGCAAAAATCTTCAGATATAAAGAATTATGAGCTCAATGAGATTTGAAGCAAGTTAATAGAAATGGTGTGTGACCAAGATATTGCAAAAGGGACCTTTGCGAAGGAAGACTTTGATGAAGTGCATTTCAAATTTGAGAGTTACGAGCTTACCAACATGAAAGCCCAAAATCACCAATTAGAAAATCAACAATGAATGTCAAATATTGAGAGTAAAGACATTTGAGTTACAACATGATTGTGAGGAACATTGATGTTCAAAAAGAAAGTTCTTTTGGTGTAGGTTGATGTTAGAAATCAACCAATCTGAATACGACACTCTTGACCTCTGTTTCTGAATGCAAATGGTGCTACTTTCAGAAGTGATCCTACTTTCTTTCTTCTCAAATTTCCAATGATCTCCAATGCACTTAGCACATGGGCATTAAATGAAAACTTCCCCCAACCCACTTAATTCTAAACCCTAGAACATGAACCCTCAACCAATTATAAAAAATATACAATTTTAAAAATAAATCCAAGTATCCCTTACACCTCCAATAACCAAAAATAAATATTTAAAGGCTAGAACGCACCCACGCCAGAAGAAAAACAAACCGTTTCCCACCTCCACCTATTACAACCCCTAGAACCCCACACCTTCCCCCCCCCTTCAAGAAAAAATAAAAAATAAAATAATCGTGACCCTCCTAAACCCCTAGCCCATCCATCCCTCAGGAAAGAAAAAACTGCACCCAAATCCCCTCGCCCACCCTCCAAATCCCAACTAGTGGAGGGTTCGGTTCTTAGTCATTCCCTTTCCCTCTGGTGGCCTGCCTCGTTTGGTTGTTTGCTTGCTTGGACTTGGTCCTTGCCCCTAGTTTCTTTTTCTCTCCCTTTTTTTGGGTGCTTTCTTTTTATAAAGTTTGGCAAGGTTTCATCCAAATAGATATATTATAATTTCCCCTGCTTACAACATGATATGCAATAAAATGAGAAAGTATTACAATTGCACTGCACTCTTGAATATGCAAAGAACACTTTTGATGAGAAATGTTGGACATACCAGTAACTGCTTTAACGAGTGGAAATCAAATTGCTTGTCAATTGCCTCTCCCTTCAAACCTCCCCCAATGGAGGAACTCACATCCCAGACCCACCCTCTAAAAGGAAAAAAAGATGGTCCCATTGAAGTGACTATTGGCTCATCTCATTGACTGTCAAAAATTTATATCCCTTCCTTTGTTTTTTACCATTTTCCATGTAGGCCAAGGTAAACTGGCTGGTCATAGTACATTTGAAAACACACAGGAACTTTGTGATCTGACCAAACCTTGGTTGGCTTTGGAGTTCAAAAATGAGTTGTAAAGGAGCTCTGGTGCACCTAGTGCGTTTTAGATCATTGGATTTGGACTAGAGATGCAAAGGATATGGCCTCTTGAAGTTCTTCATCTCATTGTCCAAAAAAAGTCACCAAACATTTTTTCTATTTATGTTCAAGCAATGGAAATTTTATCAACATACATCCTTACACTAACACGAGTTACAAATCCACCCTATCACCAAACAATCTCATGCTTAGACTAATCATGTTCATTGAAAAAACTAGACACCTTTATTCAAAGGTCGGAATCAAAACCCTACAAATTGACAAAATAGTGTTTGGTTATCAAACCCTAAATTAGTCAATGTTCTCCCATGCAACACCAACCTAGAAACCCCTGACCCCCTCCTCTTTCCGTCTCCTTTTCGCATGTTAGATTCCCATGAATGCATTCCTCGTCACCAACCTGGTTTCTCCTCCCCTTTTCATCTCCTCTCTATGCATGCGTCAAGTTCTTTCCAACTCAATTCCCACTCCTTTATCTCTCCTCTCTACGTGTGGGTCAAGTTCCCCCCGACTTGACTCCTAATCCCCTCTTTGATTTCTCTTTAGTGCGTGAATGTCTTGCAGGTATGGCGATTCCTAGCATGAAGCTCTAGCGTGCGACTGTCTTGCAAGTATGGCAATTCCCAACATGCAGCTCAAAGATTGAAAGGAACTTGAACCTCCCTAGTTTGAACTTCTTACTCCAATTTTACTTCAAGCAAAAGGAGAGCACACCTTGATGCAAACCTTGGGAATGGGATATGGTTCTTACATTTTGATGTCCCTTTGCCAATTAGGAGATGAGTGAGGTGGAGCAAAATGAAAGCACATTGTAGAAGCAAATAACTTTAGCAAATCTTTTGCATTTGTAATCATGAAATTGTTCCACCTGTTTAATGTTGTGCTTTTTCATAAATAGTTTAGCAGTGGTTGATCTTCATTTTTGCTTGATACAAGTTTGGTTCTTCACATTTGTTTTGTTCACCCTTGGTGCACCACTTGAAATAGGTTTTTCTACATCTTCCAAATTAGTTAAATTTTAACTTGGCTTTCATTGATATCAGTTGAAGTGCTACTCCTCAATTCATAATTCATCTTCACTAGCTAAAAATACCTAATCTTTTTTGTAGTGTACTTACATTTGAGTTGAAAACGAAGATAGATGTAATGCAAAAGATACATCTTTGTAATGGGGATTATTGTGATGATTTGGATTGTACATAATAAAAGTGGTCTAGCTTTCAAATAAGTGACTTAAATGACTTCCATGAATGTATAAATAAGTTTTTCTACTATTGAATCAAATTGTTGTGAATGTCAATGGTGTTACATTGACTATTTCAATGTAAAAAAATGCATGTAAATTTGAATGACATTTCAAAATGATTAAAGATCCTTCAATCTTAACATCACCAAAAAATGCATAGTTGTTGATCGAGTCTATTAATGTTTGCAAATAAGAAATTTGTAAGGGGTGAAAATCCTTTAAGGTGTACCACACAAGACAAAAAGGGCCTAATCGGCATTGCAGTCCTTTTTTACCCTATATTTTGATCCCCATAATAAATGAGTCAAAAGTTGTCAAAATTTTTAGAATGATTATATTTTGGACCATTACAATTCTAGATTCCATCATAATCATCCATAAATGTATATTTACATGGTAAAAAGGGACTAAGTAAAAAAAACAAAAAAAAGTAACATTGAGACAAGATTTTGGTATACTTAAAAAAATTGGACCTGAAGACAATCATTTTTATATGGAGAATTGCATTAAGCTTTGGATCACATTTGGAGTTACAAGATCATTGAAGGTTTTTCAATCGTAACATCACCAAAAAACATCGTTCATCATTAGCAATAACTACTACTCCTCTTAGTTGTTCCACCCCACTAATAGCTATTCCTCCTCTTCATTGTTCCACCCCAACACCAATTGCTCCTCTTGACTTCTTGTTCATCTTTAGTTACACTTGTTTTTTTAAAACTATTCCACCCCAACAATAGTTGTTCCTCCTTTCAATTATTCCATCTTCATAGTTGTTATTCCTTCTTTTAACTATTCCACCCAATCATTAGCTACTTTTTTTGACATCATGTTCATCTTCAATTACAAATGTTCCGCCTTTTAACTATTACACCTTAGTAGTTCAATTGTCTATTAATGGTTGTTACAATGATGTTGTAACTTCCCTTTTGGCTTGTATTTGAACCAAAGTTCATTAATAAGCCTATTTATACACTTGTGTTATTTCACCAAGATTCACACCTTTGTATCCAAGAGGGTGGGCTCGAAAACCTACCTTGACATTGTAATGAAATTTGTTTCATGCTTCTCTAATTGTTGAAGATGACCAAGCTACATTGAAATTGGCCCATTATTGTTTTATAAATTCTTTTTCAACTAGTCTTTCAATTACAATTAACATTGTAAATGTTTTCTTTGCTTGTTTTGCTTGTATTTCTTTCCTTTTTTTTCTTCTAATGGGTGAAAACACTACTAGAAATTTTGTCTTTTGCAACTTGTCTTATGCAACTAAAAAATGTCGCATGCAACTGCACATGTTGCATGCAATTCCAAAATAGTTGCATGTGAGATTTTTTAGTTGCATAAGACAAGTTGCAAAAGACAAAATTTCTAGTAGTGAAACATGGTAAAGTATACAAAAAAAGTTTCCAAAAAAATATTAAATTAAAAAAGAAATAGTTTTCACAAAAACACAAAAAAATAGATTCAAATTTTACTTCAATTTCATTTTGAAATTATTGAGCCCTCAATTGGGTTATTGAGGTTTATTGTAAATCAATTACAAAATTTCAAGAACTTTGGAATAATAAAAGTAAGGAATAAATAGGTTGGAAATCAACTGGTCAATATGGTGTTCAAACCTATTTTTATAATGCAAAATTAAAAACTTAATGTATAATAATGAAAAAATATCTTGCTATTAATCATTCAATTAAAAATATTAAATGTATAACAATTTTGTGATGGGTTTTGGTCCTACTTTTTATTCACTTGACAAGTAGACTAGCAAATACTTTTAGATGTACACTTTATCGTGTTTTCACCTTAATCTGCTTTACTACTTCCCTATCCATTGCCTTTCATCACATAATCTTTGAATATTATTCTGAAGTTACAACATGGCTTTGAAAATAATCCACTAATGGTTCTCTTCCATTGGTTTTTTATGTAAGCAAATGTGGCAATGGCATCAAACTATGACACCCTTGTGCTAATGCCACTTGAATTGAATTTTCAAGATTTTTGAACTATGTAGTTTCATCCAATGAAAGTTGTGCCAAATTTTCAACCATGTTCTTTAACTCTATATTATAGATGCATGGTTAATGATTATAGGAATTTTATGCATGTTCACATAATACCTAGGTTGATTTCCAAATAAACTAACACTTGGAACTTTTGTTGTTGAACCTATGTTGATGAACTTTTGTACAACTATATGTTTTGTCTAATCTTGTTCACCATCCTCCTGCTCTAATTCTTCTTCTTCCCTGGCCTAATTTTGCAATGTGTACAAAGTACTAGGGCTAGTTTTTTAATCCATGGCCCTAAGGTTAAATGGCCAAATCCCTATACCTTTGAACCTTGACATGATTTTTTTTTGTGTAAGTGCTAGGTCTAATACTTTGTTTACCCACCCTACCAATGTTATTTTATATGGTTATGTGTAATTCTCCCTACCCATTGTTGTGACTATTTCCTTCCTAAAGTAATATTGAAAGGTTTGAAGCAAACCACATCCAAGGGCTAAAGTGCATGAAATGTATGTGAAGGTAAAGTAATCATATCCAACCCAAACTTTTTAGTTTATTCAATTATTTCAAAGGTGATATGGGATCTATGCCCATCCAAGATGAGCAAATGCCTATTTGTTAAAGATATTCCACTTGGTATAAACTTTTTGAAAAGAGACAAACTCTTTGAAAAAAAAGGTAATCATCCATGCTTTTGATTACATAGCCATATAAGTTCTTGGTTTACATATTTGTATCCTCTCTCCTCTAAATATGTATAACCATGGCATTATTGTTCCTACTGCATTAACCACATAGTTAATAGTCAACCACACCTTAGATTTCAAAATAGAGTTGTACACTTGGTGAGAACCTCATTTTGTAAAAACCTTTGCTCCTAATTTTTTTCTTACTTTAATGCATGTTTCATCATAATTCTACTGATTAAAGCACTACATTTATTAACTCAAATTTCACTACTATAATTCATAGTTTTTTCAACTAGGTTTTCTAATAAAAAAATACCAAAAAATGATAGGTATAAAAAAAATCACCTTGTCTGTTGTAACCCTAGCCTTGTGCTCGTGACCAAGGTAAGGGCTTATAAAAGTGCGGGACAAGAAGGAGGCTTGGGAGACACATCTTACTCCCAGGAGTGCAAAAAAGTGTGAGAGAATGAACCTTCACACTCCCAAGGTAACTCCCACTTGGGGAGTTGGAGTCCCGATGGACTCTCGAATCTTTAGGGAGCGATTATAGGGGTCAAAACCCATTAGATTAAAAAAAAAATTATATCATTGAAAAGGTATTGAAACTTAGATGTCCAAAATGAGCTCGCATCACCCATTTGGACATCTGAAACAAAAGTTATGGCAATTTGACTTCTAACCATTAAAAATTAGAAATCAACTAGATTTCCTTGGCTTCAGGTGGCGTGTGACATACCATTGAAAAGCTCTTGACAAGGATTACAACTTTGCTTTAGACCTCATCTCAATCAAAGGTCTACACACAAAATTATGGGGCCCCAAAATCACGGGAGTCTCAACTTTGGGAATTTTGGGATTCCCATTTGGGAGTCCTGAGATAAAAGCCATTTGGATGTGAGCCTTGTGGAGAGGCACAGAGTATACTATAAGGGGGAAGGTGATGGCTTCCCCCGAAGTCCGAGCCATGCTGAGTCTTGTGAGTCCAAATTGCTTGTGATTCGTCCTAGCACCAAAAGTGTTCCAACTACGCACTAACCAACTTGTTGTTTGGTTTTGTGCAGGTCTGTGTGAGTGATTAATTACTTGCCATTCTTCCTAGTCCCATCCTGGAGCTCCAACACACCCCTCTATTTCTGAAGTGCTACGAACCAAGAAATGTGCCCCAACCCCCTGCTCTTTCGTTGTTTTCACTTCAAACTCACATTTGAGTCTATCAAGGAGCTTGGGGGTGCGTCAAATGTGCTAGTTAAATTTATGGTTAACCAATGGTTAAATGTATTTCATGATTAAATTTAGGCTAAACCTAGTGGCAAAATCTAATGGTTAAACATAATAACTAAATTTTAATTAAACAAGTGTCAAAACTTAGGCTAAACTTAGTGGCTAAACATAATGGTTAAACCTAAATTAAACTTAATAGGTGGATGAATATGTAAAAGGTAAATACATAGGGTAATAAATTATGTTGCATTTGATTAAAATTCATTAGCTAATTTGATTAAATGTTCAACTTGATTAAAGACCATTGGTCATTTTTACTAAAGATCATTGACCATTTCAACTAAGGTTGTACAAACTTAATTATGTGTATATAATCAAATAAACCACTATAGGGGTGAAAGCATATTACAAGGGGGGGGGCGCACTTTGGGCATTTTCACAACATGTATGTAAAATATATTTCTGCAAAACATATTGTGGTTGATTTTGGTTTTCACTTTTGGTGTTTGGGCTTAATATTTTGATTTTCACAAAGTTAATGATATCTAATATTATTTGAAAAATAAATACATTGTAAAAGCTTAAATTCAAAAAGTATTGAATATAAATTTGCATTTTTAGTACATAGTGAAATGCATTTTTTTGCCACAAATATACTTTGGAACTTCACAATATAAGTTGGAAAAAAAATTATTTTTGTGAATTCATTTTTGCAACCCCCCCTTTTCATAGTGTGCTTTTCACCCATAATCAAATTAATCAATCAACAAATACATGTGTCCTTCAAGCCATTGGCCTTTAGTCAAAATGTCCATGTCCATTAGTCAAAATGACAAGTTAGTCAATTTAAAAAACATTTTAAAAAACCATGAATTACAGTAGTGTTTGTTTTTTTGTTGGTCCCTATCCAAAAGATAGTGGATATTCTCCTTGTTTTGGTTTAGTTCCTCTTGGAATCCATTTTGCCTCCTACGAGGGACATCAATCATCATGATCTAAATCCCCTTGGTCCTAACCTCCAACATGTTGGGGGCGTGTTATTTAGCCCTATAAGAAGTACAAATTTGATTTTTTTGTATTTTTGCCCAGCTCTTAAGGAAGAATGACAAGTTAGGGTATCTATGAAATGCATATATCTCCAGTTGTTGGGAAGAAATTATCAATGCATAGACTTGTTCAAAGTCATCCCAAACGAAATTATGGTCTATTGTTTTTGTACAAGCCATAGATGTGTATAAGAAAATACAATTTCTTAAAGTTGGATAAAATCTACCGCTTTTATGACTACCTAGATTATATCTACGAATTATAGAACTCTACACCCAACAATAATATAAAAAATTCTTAAACTTTTGGTTGTAAAGCTAATATATTTCAAGTTTTCCTAGTTGTCCCTCTACATCCACCCCTAAATCTTAAATTCCTATCTCTTCTTTGATAACACTAAGATTTGATTTTTTTATGTTCAAGCTATTATAAATCACCTTTGGTTACTTTATTATTTAGATTTGCTAATATATTTCTAGCTTTTGTAGCTCCTCTTTGGTTACTTTAAGATGCCCTCCTTGCTTTGGTTGATATGCTAGGACTTTTGTTTCTAATTTAGAATTTTCCACAATCCTATGTCACTCCCTTTATTAGTCTAACCCAATGCTTTCAAAATGTTGATGAAAGAATTCAAACTATCTTTCTCACAGTTTGGAAGCTTTAACATGTTAAAAGAGTTTTGCTTATGAATTTGAAAAATAGATTATGAATCCAAACCTTGCACCATAGCCTTATGAATTGGGCAAGTTAATTTTGGTGGGAATGGGATGTGCTTGAATTTGGGGGGAAATTGGAAATCCTTCCTAATTAATGTGGTTGTTATTCTTCCATTAAATTCTTATAAACCTCAATCCTTGTTTATGGTCAATTGTGTGTTATTTAACATGACCTTTGCACCCCATCACCAAAGTGGTGATGCTCATTTTAGTGTGCAATCCAATTGCCTATGACCAAACACTCATTCCCACCCCAATCTTGGGGCTGTTGTAAAATTGGACCATTTTTTTTCCCATGACCAAACATTAAAAGTACCCCTCATGTTCCCCCCCTTGCATAATGAAAATCAATTCATGACCCATCACTAAATTAGTCCCTTGTAAAATTATTCAATTTTTTTACAAATGTGCCTGCCTAAACCCCTTATACTAAACACTTAAATTTGATGGTTGGTCATCAATATGAAAAAACTATAAAAAAAATAAAATTCAACCAAGCATTTGATAATGGGCTAAAAAGACAATGCCCATGAGCAATTTTTTGTTCAATATAGGTTAGTTTCTACACTTCATGGGTGCTCAATGACCAACGTCTGTTTGGTGGTGGGCTAGTTTACCTTAATGGCAAGGATTGGGAGCGAAGGTGTATATTCTTGTGAAGAGATATTGAACAGAAATAAGCTGACCAAGTCCCTACTACACCTTGCCAAGAAGTGTCTTCCAGACACACTTAAAGGTTATAAGTTATAACCATTGCTGGACATCTCATTCTTTGCAACATGCAATTAGTGGGTATCGGTAGGGATTATGTATGCCCTTAGCTGATGGTTCTCAAAATCGAAGAATTAGTTTCAACCATTGACTTTTTCTGACAGATTTTGTCACTTTTTGACCTAAAAACTGGGAATATCTGAGATTTTTTTTTGCTAGTGTAAATTCAACTTATTTTGCCCTATTTAAAAAGAGGATTGCCAAGTTTTGGACAATACAAAATTAGAGAAAAAAGCCCCCCTTGTTTTGACCCTTGGTGGGTGGTTTTTAAAATCACATAACTAATTTTGACCCTTAACTGAACTTCTAAAAAATCAAAGAACCAGGTCAATCAAACTACCCTAAACTGCCAGTTCTTTCATTAGAACCACCAATTTTTTAATTAAACCCTCAACCCATAACCAAAGCTTTTTTATTCTGAAAGTATTAAAGAACTCTAACTAGAGGTTCCAAGATTTTGAAAATTAAAAAAAACCCAAAACAAGAAGTTCTTTGATTTCCAAAATTTTAAAAACTTGGAACCAGGGTTTTTCAAAATCAAAGAACTGACCAAATGATGTGTGGTGGTCCTTTGAACTTTATAATAATTGTTAGTTCTGGGTATTTAAAATATCACAATTACTGTTGGGTTTCATGAAAGAACCAGCAGTTTTCTGAAGTGCTTACTTTACTTTAAATTTTTTTGAAAATCATGGTTATATATAAGAACTTGCTATTTACTTTTTCAATAACCATGATTATCAAATTTGATACCTGGTGTGATACCAAGTGGGGTGTTTGATGCAGTTTCTAATACCCACCTCGCACCAACAACAACTAGTGTTGGGTTGGGCAGTTCATTTGCTTTTTAAGAACTTGGAATCAATGGGTGAGAATAGGGGTATATGGGCAACCCTTTGCCAACTGGTCTCAAACATCTAAGAATTGATTCTGACCCTTGACAGACAGTTCTCAAAACTCATAAAACCAGTTTTGACCCTTAACCTCCATTCTAAAAATTCAAAGAACTGGGTAAAAAACTGGCAACAAAAGCAACAAAATTAGTCTTCTCTATTTTAAATTCACAAAAGTGCCACATTTTGCACCCAAAAAATCTCTGGTATTGGGAGTATTACTCTTGTACTTTTTGTAGGTTTGTTGGCCCTGCAGACCAAGACAAGGATATTGTGTTTAGATTCATTATAGATTATAGTAGCTAAAGGGATTTTGGCCCTAGGTAATAGGTCTATTTTTTATATGAGGATTTTTGAAATGTG
>Ga0209611_10012324_pt1 | contig 12047 bp, 6 predicted proteins | sample S1TSphgellanicum_3_FD_187693 | JGI IMG/M metagenome (GOLD analysis project Ga0209611, IMG submission 187693) | Host-associated microbial communities from peat moss isolated from Minnesota, USA - S1T2_Fc - Sphagnum magellanicum MG (SPAdes) (version 2) | ecosystem: Host-associated > Plants > Peat...
CCATGGTTGCAGGATGCACCAGCTACGTCAGAGAACAAATTATCCAGAACCTGGGCTAAGCTGACCCCCTTCCCCCCTTCACTGTATTTACGAATGGTGATGATATATAGTACAAGAATGAGAGAGATTGAACTATCCTACAGAAACGCATGTCCATCAAAGGCAGACATCCCTGAAACTGCCAGAAGGGCTCCTCAAGAGATGGTCTTCACCCATGCTGGCAAGAATTTCATCTCCCAAGCTCCTATAAGAGCCCACCAAGAGGCATGATGATCCCAGTATAGTATTCCTTACACTTGCAGGATTACTAACCAGTTTTACAACACAGTCACAATGATGAGACCTAAGCTGCAGCACCTATACAGCCACATTTCTCTAACTACATCTGGTTCACAGACCCAAACTCCAGTTTCCCCAAACTGCCAACCCTAGGCCCCAAAGTACCAAATGAAGTCTTCATCAAGTAAGTCTAAGGGGGGTGTCAGTGGAACAGCAGGATCCAATCCTATGTCAAATGGGGAACTAAAAACATAGTCAGGTGGTATCACCACCCCTTCATGTTCAAATGGATGATCAAAGCTCTTGCCATCCTTTTGCAAACCACAATTCTCAATACTGATATCATTTACACCTGCGTTGTCTCCAAAACCCTGCCCAAACAAGCTCTCTTCAGACACAAGCTCAGATGTGTCCACTGGCTGGTGATGATGATGGTCACTGAGCCCAGTTTCTTCTCCTGATAGTCGAGGAACACCATGCCCTTGGGCTTCTGGTCCACTCAGGTTTGCAACAGTCATGGAGGCATCCATTCGCATCCCATTAGACACCCAGAAACCTGTAAAAAGGTCATGGAATGACTGGCTACCACCTCCTGACATATTTGGCAAACTAGATACACTGTGTGATGCAGTGAGAGCAAGAGGTGTGAATCCTGAAGCACCAGGGATCACTCCATGATTTCCTACAAGTGAACCTGTCTGATATGGCCCTTGTCCACTAAGAACCTGTGACTGTGAAGGTTGCCCCTGTGCTCCTGGATAAAGAGCACTTGAAGTTTGGACACCTGGTTTGTATGGACAACTTGACTGGTGCATGTTGCGCAAGTCCCGATCTGAGAATGCATTCCGCCATTCATTGTGCTTGCAATTCTCATATGGGCACATATACACCCGATGCTCTGGGACAAAACTATCCTCCATACCATGTTTCTTTATCCTGCAATCAACTGCATCTCCATCCTGTAGCCTAAGTGACGATTGGTCATAGTCAGCACCCTGTGAATCACCCTCCCTGCCTCCCTGACTTCCCTGATTTGGAGTTGAGTATGCAGGTCTGTTGCCATTGAATGGATCAAAGTCATCTGTCTCCGCATCCAGGCCTTCATCACTCTGTGAAAGCCCTTGCGGTGAGTCATCATCCAAGCCCTCAATATCAAACTCATTTGCAGTATTCAAGGCAAGGCTTCCTGCATTATCAGTAGCTGCAGTATCCTTATTGCCTCCAGTTCCATTCTGCCACTGGACCACTTCCTCTTCTTGAACAAGCACAGATAGCCAGGTTGCACTCTCTTTGGCTGTCATTTTGTCCTGTAGGCATTTTGACTGCCGCACAAGCTTCCGAATTTTTGCAATGTCTGGTGACATGTGTTTGATGACAGCAGTGAGAACACCTACTTTCCAGGCCTTTTTGAGATCATGAGGTTTTTTGTAAGGGGGAGCTCCTTGGCCTTTAGGCAGTCCCACTTGAGGCCACCAATCTTCATCACTGGAGGGCCACCAAGGTGGCGGTATGCCTTTCTCTAGTGGATATCGGCGCTGTGGTGGGTCACAGTGCTGCATGAGAGCAGACAACAAGGAGCCTAACGTGGTATCCTGCAGCTCCTGAAGAGTATGAGGCGTAGGGGATGCACTCACATTACCTTTTGGTTTCCCTGGCAATGCATGGTCAGCCTGGTACTTAGCTATGGCTGCAGGTCCATTCCGGTCGAAGCGCACTTTCTCCTTCCACCATGCCCGGATGTTGTCTGATGCTCCACTCACCGGCTTCCCCTTCTCAGGTATGATCCCGTACACAAAACCCTGAGCTTTACAGACCTCCATCATTTTGAGCATGTACTTAAGGATACCATCTTGCGCCCTGGACATTTTCTTCCTGCGCGCCTGCTCCTGCGACTGCTTGTGCTTCGGCCTCTCATTCACCTCCTTCAGTTTCTGCTGCTCCTTGATTCGCTTCAACCGCAACCGGTCCTGCCAGATCCGTTTCTCCAGCTCGTCCACATCGATGTCATCGTCACTGAAATCCTCATCCTGCAAACCATCCGCATCGTTGTCTGCCATAAACTCCCCCATATCCAAGTTCCCCCCATATTCCACCTCCTCGCTTTGATCCATGGGCCACACTTTTGTGGCCCTCTAGGACTTGATGGGAAACTCTTCTCCCCTCCTCCTTTTCTTCTTCCACAGAGCTTCTCCCAAGTTCCTGAAGGAACGCTCAACTATACAGCTACGGATTCTTCAAGATTCCCCCAAACTCGCTCTTCACTACCTCATCTCTGGATCATTTCTATCACACAAAAGACACGCAAAAGAACGGCACAAGACACGGAAAAGCACAGCACAAGACAAGGAAAAGAACGGCACAAGACACGGAAAAAGAACAGCACAACTCCGAGAAGCCACAACGTGAGCGAGCTCGGAGAAGGCCAAAGAGAAAAACACACTGGGATTCTTCAAACCCTAAAAACCTCGGAAAAGCGCGAGCCAAAAGAGGCGGAGAAGAAGATGATATCTTCGTTCGCTCAGGTTCCCATATTCCTTCGTCCAGGAAATATCCACGTTCCCGTAACTTTTGAGTGGTCCACATCGAGCGCAGAAACCACAAAAGCTGCAAACAATTGTTGTTACCGACTCAGCTCTTGTTCCATCCATGGGGAACGTGATTGGGAAGCACCAATGCCACCAGTTGCTACCCGGTTCGGCTACTGTTCCATTCACAGGGAACGTATCTGGGAAGGACTCCTGCCACAAAACATGTCTTTATTACAAAAGTACTGCGTGCTTCTTTTTTTTTCCTCGTCTGCCCTTGGCCCGATCTATCTATCTTTTTCTCAACGAGAAAAAGATAGATGCCTGCCTAGATAGACACACTTTGGGCCACTTCTTTTAAGCGTCCATTCCAGGCCCAAAACATGCATAACAGCACCCGATTTCCAAAGTGTGTCTGGGCAGCAACAAAATGTGTCTGGGCAGAACCCAGACAAGTCTTGTTCGGGAAAATGGGCAGCCAAGTAAATTTTTTAAAAAAAGAAGTATGCCGTACGTTTGTACTGCCTGCAAAAGAAAAGGACACCACCGCTACCAACTGTTACGAAATTCGATCTTGTTCCATACATAGGGAACCTGTTTGGGAACGACCACTGACACCAGTCATTAAGGGGCTCGGCTCCTTTTCCATCCATGGGGAACGTGATCAGGAAAGACCACTGCCCAGTGCTTTTTTTTTTAAGGAATTTTTTTTAATGTAGCCTAATTGGCCATGTTGATAGGAAGATTTAACCAAATCTGGAAATTTTTACCTTTTTTTTTTTGGCTATTGAACCCCTCCGAAATCACTTCATTTTGTGTTCTTTTATTTTCAGTTTCGCTTTTCAAAAGAAAAAAAAAAATCCTGTAAAAACAAAAGAAAGGGTGTAGCACTGCCAACAATTGTTACCCAATTTGACTCTAGTTTTCCATTGTGCAAATCATGAAACCCATTATGAAAAAGAACATGTCAGGTACAAGCTATTTGTGCTTGTTTTGTTTAGCCATGTTTAGCTAAGAAGAGATTGGGAAGAGGAAGTAGGAAGAGATGTTTAGGTAAGTTTAAGGAAGAGATTGGGAGAGGAAGTTTAGTCAAGTTTAGTTGAGAGATTGTGAAAAGGATGAGAGAGATTGGCTAGGTTTAGTTGAGAGATGAGGAAGAATGGTCAGGATTTAGGGTATGTTAATTAATGTCTAATTAAGTAATTAGGTATTAGTTTTATTGGAAAAAAAATTCCCACATTGACCCTATTTTAATGTATTTTTTATTTTTATTTTTGATCTATCTATCTATCTATCTAATGTACATACTCTCATAAGTTTTTATCTACTTACCTAGTTAATGCATCTACCTTCTAATTATCTATTTACCTATTTAATAAGTGTGCTTATTTAATTTCTTAGAATAATATTGTATGAGATAAAAAGTTTTGGTGGTGTAAAGGATATGAGAACGTTTATTTTTTTCAAAATTTTATTTCATATTGTTTGTCATGTTTTTAAAGTTGTGAACAATATAAATTGGTGCATTACAAGCATCAAAAAAACATAACAAATATTCAAAAACAAGTGTCATTTGAGGTGAGGCAATAGAGGTTGAACCTCAAATGTTAAGCTCAAAATAAAATAGGCTTTTCTTAGTTAGGTGCTAGATGGCCTAGGTCTAAACTTAGCCTAAATGCCATGTGACCTAAGTTTAAACATAACATGGGTGCCACATGGCTTAGGTATATGTTTAATTTAAGTCTAGCTTAAAGGTCACATATGTTATTGGGGCTTAATACCAAGGCCATGTGTGCCAAAACTTGAAATAAATGAACATGACAATTCAAAGCAAACATTACTCCAAAAACTAACTTTTATGATTGATGACTACAAAAATGTAAATCATATATGTCACATCAATTCATAATCATGTAATCAAATTAGATTGTCATGTATGCCATTCCATATGGCATATCCATGACTATAGTCATGGCAAATGAAAATATCTATAGTGTATATTAAATTTTAAAAACAAATAATTAGTTTACTTTCTAACTATGAAAATAAGGTGCTAAATCATAGTTAAGCTAGGTATGATGTTATAAGTGGGAGTCATACTAATCACCTCCATGAAAAAAAAAAACTAAATCCTTAACCAATGCACTACATTTTCATGAAGTATTAAAACTTTGTTAACATATAATATGTACATGTTTATTTCACATCTTCTTACATTACTTCCTTAGGTAAATATAAAGGTGAGTAGTAGCTAGATAAATAGTTAGTAGGTAGCGAGATGGTCAATATTTTGAGACACCTATCTACATTGACTATAACTTGCCCACCTATTGCCTACCTAATCACTTCCCTATTAGTTACCAATCAATGTTGGGCAATTCTCACTCATTGTCTCAAAATGGCATCAATTCTTGGTCTGGTTCTTAGTGAAAATTGCCATGAAAACTTGCTTTGCGGTTTTCATTGGAGATGAGAATCGCCTAGTAAGAATCGCCCAAGTTTCACTAGACATCAAATCTAATAATCGAACTAGTTCTCACATTTTGAAAAAGGTCTGATTTTCATGGTAAATTTTTTTTAATTAAAATAATTAATAAATAATAAATAGTAAGTAATAAATAGTAAGTGTAATAATAAAAAATTGTAAAACATTAAGTAAAAAATATGAATAATAGTAAATAATAAGTAATAAATAATGTTTAAAATTAAACTTATCATGTATGAAAGTAAAAAATTAAATTTTTTTAAAACTAAACTTATGGAAATAGCTATCACATTAGGGTTAGGGTTAAGGCATTAACCCTAACCCTAATGTGATGACCGCCACCCTTTGGTGTTAGGGTTTAAGTTTACTGATAAAAAGGGTCCAAGCTCCCTTTTGAATCCATTTTGTTCCTACTCACTATTACACCTCCAAATTTTTGTTCTCTTCTATTTTCAAACTCTCGATTTTTTAGGATTTTTTAATCTTCTTAATTGTTTTATGTTTTGTGTTATTTTTAGTTTTAGTTTTAGTTTTATGTTTTGTTTCACAAGGTTTGTAATTCGTTAGTTGTGTTTTTTTTTTTTGGGGCTTTCTTCACACTTATGTTGCTACTCCCATTCATGTTGTTCCCTATTTGTTGCTCCCCACCCATTGATGTTCTCCGCTTGCTACTCCAAGGCCATCACTACTCCCCACCCATCGTTATTCATTGCCCATCACTATTCCCATTGCTACTCCTCATTTTTTTGAAGTACCTCTAGCCCCCTTTATTATTGTTACTTTCGTTTGACCATTGTTGCTCCTCACTTGTGTTTCCCCAGATGGTACTAACTCTCCCCTCTTTGCCTTTTGCAAATAATCTTTGGAGTTACAAACAACAAGCAAAAACCAACGAACAACAAGGTAAATTTTTTTATTTTCATTTTTAAAATAATTTTGAAGCTTCTTTTTTTTAGCTTTAATTTCTCAATTTTTTGTACAATACAATATTTATTTATTTTTATTTTGTAAAAAAAAAAACAAGAAATTGTCTCTAAAACTTGTAAGTTTTATTTCATATATTTATTTATTTATTTATTTATTTAATCCGTGAAGTTATTTTCCTTTTTTCTGTTTGATTTCATTATTTCAAACATTCCTTTGTATTTGAACTTATTTGTTTTATTAATCCACTTAAATTTATTTTTAACATTTATTTTATTTTATTTGCAAGCTAGCCTTGATTGTTGCAAGGAGATTGGTGTTTATTTGAAGGGGCAATCATAGTTTCCATTTAGTTTTTATTCTTTGCATTAGGCCTAAAAGTGAATTATTGTTGTTATCTTTGTAAATGTTTTATCCCTTGACCCTTGATTTCTCTTTTTACCTCTGCCCATTTGCTCATTAATTTTATAATCTGCAAACAAAAAAATATTTTAAAAGGTTATAGAAACCTTTTGATTTCAAAGAAATAGGTTGTAATGTTTTAGATTTTGGTTGTTGGAATTGAAAGTTTGCATTGTTTGTTACTATTTTTGACATTACATATAATGGAACAATCAAATGCAAGTGAGAATACTAGAAAGGAAATTGAGATTGAACCTTTTCAAAATGAAGAATTGATGGATGATATATCTATAACAGAAACTTTAATTGAAAATTTAAGCTTGGAAACTAAAGCAAACATGGCTTCTGAATTAAACTAATGATGAAATATTCATCTTAAACATACAAAAACTACATGCTCAAAGATTGTTCTAGAAGCCTAAAGGCACTAATATCATTTATTGGGCTTTCTATGTGACCAATGATAATAAATTAGTGGATGGTAAAATTCCCCAAGTCATGGGATATCATTTGTGTTACAAAACACTTGTGCTATATAATCCAAGAACAAAACTAATGAAAGGACTTATAAAACTAATGGGATATCAGCTTTGAAAAAACACGGTCTGTTTGCAAAAAACTTAATGAGGAAGTGAATAGTTTAAGGAGAACTCAAGTTGAAAGACAACCAACTAAAAAGAGGCAAAATGTATCTTCATCTAAAATTTCTGAATTTTTCTTTACAAAACTTCCTTACAAGAAACATGAAATGCAACAAAAACAATTTCTTAAAGACTTAACCTTGCTAATTATTAAGAGTCATTTGCTTGTACATCTTTTGGAAAGTTCATGGTTGAAGCGATTTTCTTTACAATTGAATCTTCATCTTGTTTTTCCCTTTAGAAAAACTTTTTCGTAAGAAATTTTGCCAAACTTGGTTCAAAAAAAAAAATGTTTATATTTTACCAGAACTTTTCCAAACATGTCAACTATTGCAAGTTTTGATTTGTGAATGTCAAAAGGCACTTATGACATTTTTGCGTTGGCCATTAACTTTATGGATGAAAATTGCTAACTTAAAAAAGTGACAATTGGTCTCTTTGAAGCAATAGAAACAATAGGTCAAGCCTTAGCTAGAAATTTGAAAAAGCTTTTGGATTCTTATGGGTTAAATAAGAATATCACTATTTATATAAAAGGTGAAAGGGCAAACTTAAACTCTATGACCACAACTCTCAAATATGTTGTTAATTATGAGGTTTTGGGGTTGTAAGAAAGTTTCAATAACACTTGTTTTGGTCATGCATTTTCCAGAACCTATTAGTATGCTACTACCAAAAAGAGAGTATTCAAACATCTTAAGTTTGTCTCAATCAAGTTTGTGTGGTCTTTATCCAAAAATGTATAACATGGTCAAGGAAATATGGAAAGGGAAAACAAAAGTAGACGAAAACTTGTATTAAGTTTAAAATTCGACCAAGGAAACTAAATATATTTGTTAAGACATGGTAATTGTCTCTTTGTTATTCTTTTTATGTTGATTACTTTGTATTTTTGAGTAAATAATTTTTTCCATCATTTTTATTGACTATTTGAATTCTTTTGCAAATTTGCAAGCAAGTTAATATTATTTTGAGAAGTTTTTTTTTTTCATGGAGTTATCATCATGTGTCATAGTGGGCAAATTAATGTTTGAATGTCTAGCCATGCTACTCCTCCTATTACATGGTTCATTTGTAAAACAATAGTTGATTATTCGAGCCTTATTGTCTTTACTTGTGTCTTGAACCAATCTGCTAGACATTGGTTATTATCAAATGCCCTGAATTCTATCATCACCATGACATCTAAAGTTAGGGATGAAATGCATTTGAGACCTTCTTTTGAGTATCTCATGGATGATGACACTAAACTCTTTTTAAGGTTAACAATTCTTACCTTTAACATTAAATCATAAGTGTTTGGGGTTTTAGATTATTTCCTTTCATTCTTGAAGACATGTGAAGAAAAGAAAACACATAACATGTTGCCTTTAATGTTCGATCTTAGGTTCAAAAATGTTTGTTTTGTTTTTTCATATGTTGGTAAAGAGCAAGGAGTGTATATTGTGGAACAATATGATAGGAGAGCATTGTATCCCATGTTGGTCAAATCATACAATCATTTTAGTTCTATAAATCAGGATGTTGATTAAGACTATGGACTAAATATTTTCCAAATGACCATCAACAACATTGAAACTACAAATGAAATTGTATCAAGGGAATTGTTAGATTTCAAGAGGTTTCATGTGGATGTGAAAGATATAAAAAACCTTTTTCCAATGGTGGGAGAAACATGAGTCTAGATTCCTTGTAATTGGTTTCCTTGTGAAGCAAATTTTAAGAATTTTAAGTTCCCAAATTGAAATTGAACACATTTTTTCTCTTGCTGGAATTTTGACAAGCCATAAGAATTGTTAGTTACAATCTAAAAATTTAAATAAATTAGTTTTTATTAATCAAATTGGCTTAGTGATCCTAGGGTAGAATGTAATATGCCATCAACCTTGGTGGAATTCATAAAGAAGGATCAAATTGTAGAGGAGTTGGAGAAATTTGAAGGGGAGTTTAAAAGGGGGGAAATTGTAGATATGAACTCTTCATATTAAAAAAAAAAATGTTCCATCATTTATTAATTTACGTAGTTCATCATTTATTATGATTATAAGAAAAGAAACATAAATCAAACCCATATATATATATATATATATAATATAATATAAAAAACTTGAATTATGAAAACCAACTTATAAAAATAGCTTTCAAAAACCAGTGGTTCAAAATTCTATGAAACATGCTGACCCTGAAAATTACCTAACCAAATTTATTTTAAAATTTTAAAATTCAAGGCATTTTTCAAAATGGGAAATTTAAAATAAAATAATTTTTAAAAAAACCTAGGCGGTTTTTAAAACCTACCCCAAAAATCAAAATTGACGATTCTCATAAAAAATGAAAACCACCCAACATTGTTACCAACCCTAACCTACCAACCAACTTACTAAGTACCTACTACCAATGTACTTTGTACCAAACCCACACCTACTTACCTATTACCTACCTATTTACCTATTATTAAGGGGTAAAAATCTTTAGACTAATTAGTGCCATAGGCATATTAGTAACTAATAGTTACTAGTGATAGATTTATTGTCGCTTTTTAAAGGGGTGAAGCTAATGGGATTAAATAGTTCGCATTAGTGAATGGTTGGGTGTAATCCATTTAATCATCTAGGAAATTTCTAGCAAGGGATTAGAATAAGGACCCTATTTTCATGGTGTCAACGTGGGCCTTATGTGGCTTTGTGAAGATGGAGGAATAGAAGGATATTTAAAGGACTTCTATGGCATTCAATAAATTTATAATTTGGAGTTAGAATAGGGAACTCTTTTGGGGAAATGTGTGGTGTAACACTAGAAATGAGGGAGTAGTTGGAAATGTATTTATACTTGTGTGTGATTTTAATGGAAAATGGTTGAAAAATCGTCATGTATTTTGTGTGAGTTTATTCTATTAGGAGATGCAAAAAGTAGTATAATTTAAGCTTACATAAGGTGTTGATATATTGTTTATAATAATTATGCATTTTTTCTATAAAATAATAATAAAATGATATACTAAGATTTAACCTCTAGAGTAGGAAGTCACTTGCTGCCACATGAAGGTAGCAACTAGTATGTGGCAGTAAGAAAGGGGAATAATTTAATGTTGAAGTTTGCAAAATAGGTGGGACTGTTATAGATGGTAAGCAATTACTACAAAAGGGTGTAGTGGCTAAAAGTTGTAGGCAAGGTTGGGGAGGCATTATGGGGTTACTTCAAACGATAAACAATGTTGCTAATAAATTTACAAGTGTTGTTTAGGTGGGATGGTAATTATGGAAACCTATAGATCCATTGTGGCAATATTTAAAGGTTGAAGTTATTGTACACCTTAAAAGGTAGTTACTCCCTAGTTATTTTCGTTTCCCATGCTTCCTTTTTATATTTTCTTCCTTTGGCATTACTAGAGTAGCTTATAGATAAAATGATAGGTTTGTTTTTAGATAATAGACCTTACCTTCTTCTTTTGATCTTTGTGAGGCGACTTTCCATCCCTCTACTCCCGATTCTACAAGGTGATTATGCTTGAAAGCACAAATGTTATCGATGAAGGAAAAATGCAAGTGTAATTCAAAATGTTAGCTTGCGTTTATAGTTGAAATTAAGTAGCCTGCTTCCTATGCATCATTTGCGATCAAAACTGATAGATATATTTTTCAAGCTCACACACTCCACATTCTAAGAATTTATGTCAAATTGTCATTCATTTAAACCAATGTTTAAAGACTCAAGCTTGCCATAGCTCACTAGAAAGCTAACTACAAGGCACATTTTGTTATCAAATCATAAGCTTTGCAGCTAAACCAGCAAGAAGTTATGCTACAAAACCCGAGAGGGTTTTACAAAGGTGATAATTCAACTTGGCTGTAGACCACCAATCATTTGAAATATCGTTTTTAACACATAGGTCACTCAAATCTAGCTTGCTTTAGCTCATTAGGAAGCTAACTACAAGGCGCAACTTGCTACCGAATCTTAAGCTCTACAACTAAACTAGTAAGGAGTTATACTACCAAACTCGAGAGAGTTTGTGAGATTTTTTTTAAAGTTACAATTTCCCAATATTATCACTATTCACTTCAACCCCTCCAAAATTATTACAAGACTTCCACTATACTTTCCTTATTTTTCCCACCTCCCAAAACTAATCATTTTTTCCTCCTCAAGAAGCTTGTGGGAACAAGTATTCGAGATTCAATTGAAATTATGTTCAATGAAAGAGAGAGTTCCTAATGATCCGAATCCGCATTTTAAAGAAAAGGAGAAGGGAGGTGAAGGTAGATCCAAAACTTGGTGGCCAATGGAAGGTTTCATGTTTGGTGGCCAATGGAAGGTTCCATGCTTGGTGGCCAATGGAAGGTTTCAAGCTTGGTGGTCAATGGAAGGTGAAGGAAAACACCTTTTCACCTCTTCCCATTTTCCCCCCAACAAACTTTACTTAAACCTTCAATTTTTCCTTTGACCTACAGTTTTACTTTACCATGGTTCTAGGCCATTACCCTCGCGTTTCTTTCTTTTTCCTTGATCTATAAATTACGACTACGCACCTCAATGTAACAAGTTTTTCACACCTTCATTGTTGATTTGATTTTGATTGAAGATCTAACCTTTTTCCTCTCCTTGGAATTATGGCATCGCGCATGGTCACCTTTTACGAGCCCGAGGCCGCATAAGTGAATGAAGAACCGCCTCCGGAATCATCTCTAGATTTGACCTTAACATATCATCCTTGTGATGAAGAACTCGAACCTCGAGAGGTGTGTGCTCGTCTTGAAATTGAACCCCCTCGAGCCTAGTACTATCATATTT
>Ga0209611_10012325_pt1 | contig 12046 bp, 10 predicted proteins | sample S1TSphgellanicum_3_FD_187693 | JGI IMG/M metagenome (GOLD analysis project Ga0209611, IMG submission 187693) | Host-associated microbial communities from peat moss isolated from Minnesota, USA - S1T2_Fc - Sphagnum magellanicum MG (SPAdes) (version 2) | ecosystem: Host-associated > Plants > Peat...
TTACATCGACACTCCCTCTCCCAACCGGGACCGGCGTAAATCGCCGCCGGATATCATCCTGCTTCACTATACCGGCATGCCCACAGGCGATGCGGCCCTTGCGCGTTTGCGCGACCCGTCAGCCAAGGTTTCGGCTCATTATTTGGTTGAAGAGGATGGGCGGATATTTCGCCTGGTGGCCGAAGAACATCGCGCATGGCATGCCGGTGTCTCGTTCTGGAAAGGCGACGCCGACATCAACGCGCGCTCAATTGGCGTGGAGATCGTCAATCCGGGCCATACCTACGGCTATCGCGACTTTCCCCAGGCGCAGGTCGCCGCGGTTATTGCCCTTGTGAGCGACATTCGCACGCGCTGGACCGTGCCGGACGGCTACATCCTCGGCCATTCGGACGTCGCGCCTGAGCGGAAGGAGGACCCTGGCGAACGGTTTCCGTGGCGGGCGCTTCATGCGGCCGGCCATGGCCTCTGGTGCGAACCGACCGCCGCGCCCGGCGAACCCTTGCGCGAAGGCGATGAAGGGGTCGGGGTGTTCGCCCTGCAAGCAGCCCTGAACCGGCTGGGCTATGATAGCGCTCCGAGCGGTCAGTATGACGCGAAGACCCGGATCCTGGTCACCGCTTTTCAGCGCCACTGGGCGCCTCACCGCCTCGACGGCGTCGCCGACGGCGAAACCCGCGCCCGTCTCATGGGCGTGCTGCGCGCTGCGGCTGAGCCCCGGTCTGATCGGGGGAGGCTCTCATGACGCCGGCGACCTCGGATGTTTGAGGGATGGCGGGTTTTTGAGGGCGTGGCGCCGCGCCGCGCGCCAGCCACAGGTCAGCATAAGGCTTGGGGTGCGTGGTCCAGGCCCTATCCCGCAGCGATGGGGACTGGAGCGTTGGGCTGAGCTTGACCCTGGGATGGGTTGGGCGCAGTTGGGAAGCGGGCCAGACGGCCGGACGGTCGCGGCGCCCTTTGGGGTGTCGAGGAAAGTCCGGGCTCCACGGTGATATGGCGGCGGGCAACACCCGCCGAGGGCGACCTCAGGGATAGCGCCACAGAAAGCAAACCGCCTTCGGCTTCGGCCGTTGGTAAGGGTGAAAGGGTGGGGTAAGAGCCCACCGCGGCCCCAGCAATGGGGACGGCATGGCAAGCCCCGCCAGGAGCAAGACCGAATAGGGGCGGCGTGCTGGAGTTCTCTCCGGCAGGACCATCGCCGGTCCGAGCCGTCCGGGTTGGTCGCGAGAACCGTCCCGCAAGGGGCGGTCCAGAGGAATGACCGTCTCGCGTCGAAAGGCGTATGACAGAACCCGGCTTACAGGCCGTCTGGCTCCCCTATTCGCGCGCCGTCGGCCGATCCGGGTCGGGCGGAATAAGGTTTACCGGAAGCTGAACCCAGCCGTTGACGTATCGCGGCAGCGGCGGATCGAAGTGGTAGCCGTTCACCACCGCTTGCGATGCGGCGGTAAAAGTCGATGGATCGCCGTTGACAGGGATGCCGCAGACATTCACCGCGCCGTCGGCCTTTAGGGTACAGCGGAGGAGCAGGCTGACGACTTTAGAGTCGGTCGTGGGATAGGTGAGGTTGAACACTGAGCGCTGCGGCTTCGTTATCGAGCAGTCGTAGCGGCTGTTCGGGGCGCAGAGCGCGAGGTCCCCCATTTTCAGACCGAAATGAATATGGATCACGAGGACGCCCGGGCCGGACGCGCGGAAGGCAGGAACCATTTTCAAAGCCTGGCCGCCGAAGCCGAAGTCGCGCGGCCACTCGTGAGCGACGCTGCAGTTGGTTGGGATACCTGAGGCGTCGGCCGAGCACATCAGCCAAGCGTCGCCTGGCAGATATTGGCGCATCGCCAGCTGTGGATAGAACGTCTTCAGCAGCTCGAGGGTCTCCCCACGAATGAGGTGCGGCGCCTCCTGTGCTGGCGCGCCTCCGGCGGATGCGAACATGCACAAGGCCGCGGCCATCGCCACGGCTTGCCCGGACTTCTCCAACATCACGTCCCGCCCAAACCGACGATGCATGTTGCAACGTGGAGGCGTGTCAGATCAAGGGCGCCGCGGCAGGGGCCGTCGGATGGACGAAGAACGACAGGTTGGAGTCGCTCGCCAACCATTTGTACTCTGTATGTTCTGTCCATAACCCGTTAATTCTTGCCTGCACCCATCCGACGACTTGGTCAGGGGGCGACTTCTTCGTCCAAGTGTCATTGCATCCCAATTGATCCCATGTTAACCCAACTTTCGTCGGGCGGCGGAGGTTGGGCGTTCGCGCTTTGGCGCGACGGACAGGGGTTCGGGCAGGGTGTTTCTCTCGACATTCGAGAAGCAGCTGGACAGCAAGCGGCGCATCGTCGTGCCGCAGGAGTTTCGCGCCGCCGCTGCGTCGGGTCCGTTTGAAGGCATCATGTGTTTCCCCTCGATCGAGGCGGACTGCCTGGAGGGCGGTGGACAGGCCCTTTTTGATCGCTACGAGACCTTGATCGAGGAGTTGCCGTTCGGGGACCCCATTCGTTCGGCCATCGAGTTCAGCGTCCGAGGCGGCCTCTGCCGGATGGCCTTCGACACCGCCGGTCGCATCACCCTTCCTGAAGCCTTGTGCGATCAGTTCGGCCTGACTGACTGGGTGGTGGTGATCGGCCTCGGAGAACGGTTCCAGATCTGGGAGCGCGACGCCTTCCGAGCCTGGCGCGAAAGCCAGCGCCTGGCGGCCCGTCGGGGATTGTCGGAGCACCGGGCGCAGCAGCGCGCGGCGAGGCTCGCTTGATCGGGCGCGCGCACACCTCAGTCCTCCTCGCCGAGGTCGTCGAGGCCATCGCCCCGACGACGGGTAGGCTCGTGGTTGACGCCACGTTTGGCGCGGGGGGCTATAGCCGCGCCTTTCTGGACCTCGGCGCCGAGGTGATCGCCCTTGATCGCGATCCCAGCGCGCGGCGCTTCGCCGATGCCTTGACGGCCTCAGCGCCCGGTCGTTTTCAGCTCATCGAACGGCGTTTCTCCGAGCTTGAGGCCGGGCTCGCAGAGGCCGGGCGCGCGACCTGCGATGGCGTCGCCTTTGATCTTGGCGTTTCGTCCATGCAGCTGGATGAAGCCGAGCGAGGCTTTTCCTTCATGCGCGACGGCCCCCTGGACATGCGGATGGGCGGAGACGGCCCTACCGCGGCGGAGCTTGTGAACACCTCAGAGCCGGCCGATCTGTCGCGTGTTTTCTGGCTCTATGGGGAGGAGCGCCAGTCCCGCCGCATCGCCGCAGCCCTGGTCCGTCGCCGCGCCCAGGAGCCTTTCACCCGCACCCTTGACCTTGCCGATGTCGTCGAACGCGCCCTCGGCGGACGCCGCGGCGCACCGACGCATCCAGCGACCCGAGTGTTCCAGGCGCTGAGAATCGCGGTCAACGAAGAGTTGGCCGAGCTCGAGGCCGGTCTGGAGGCGGCGGAGCGCGCGCTTTCTCCGGGCGGCCGCCTGGCTGTCGTGACCTTTCACTCGCTGGAGGACCGTATCGTGAAGAGCTTCTTCACAGAGCGCTCCGGACGCTCGCCGTCCGGCTCGCGCCACCTGCCGCCCAAGCAGCAAGGACCGGCGCCGAGTTTCAAGCTCCTGTTCAACACCGCCCGGACGCCCGGCGATGGGGAAACCCGCGCCAATCCCCGCGCCCGCTCGGCCAAGCTGCGCGCCGGCGTGCGCACGGAGGCTGACGCCTGGAGGCGCGCAGCATGACCCGGATCCACGCAGTGATGATGCGCAAGGTCCGGGGGGTGCGAGTGCTGGACCTGGCCGGCGCGACCTTCCTCGTCCTGATGGTGCTTTCGGTCTACGCATCGAAGGCGGGCGCGGGGGCGGAGGGCGCGAAAATCTCCGACACCACCCGTCAGATCGCCGCCGAGGAACAACAGGTGCGGCTCCTGCGCGCCGAGACGGCGTATCTGACCCAGCCGGAGCGGCTTCGAAGACTTTCGGCCCAGTACCTCAACATGGCGCCGGTCTCCTCCAACCACGACGTCACCCCTGAAGCCCTCTTGCAGGTCTGGCAGGTCGCCCCGGCCGCCGGGCCGGGCGCACCTCCCGCCTTGACGCCGTCCTCTCAGAACCAAGGCCCGCCGGTAATGGACCAATGAGCCCGATCGACCTTTCCAGCCCATATCCATCGCCGCCGACGGCGCGCCAGATATGGCGCTGGCTGGTCGAATTGGTTTGGCGCATCGAGCATGCCTTTGAGCGGTCTCGGGCGAAGGACCACCCGGTCGACGATGCTCGCCTACGCATCTTTCTCCTGCTCGCGCTGTTCGCCCTGGCGTTCTGCGGCGTGGCGGGCTCAGCCGGACGCGTCGCCCTTTTCGCCAAGACCCATGTCGGCCAGGGCGTGAGCGAACCCAACGGGGCGCGGGCTACCCTTGAGGACCGAAACGGCCTCCTGCTGGCGACAGATCTGCCAAGCTACGACTTATACTTTGATCCTCGCGGCGTCTCCGACGCACACCGGGATGAAACGCGCGACGCGCTCCTCGAAACCTTGCCTCGGATCCCGCCCGAGCGGATCGATGCGGCCTTCGCCACTGGACATCGGAGCTTCCTGATCGGTGGGCTGACGCCGATGGAAAAGGCGGCGGTGCACGATTTAGGCCGGCCCGGATTGGATTTCGAGGAGACCCCCCGGCGCTTCTATCCGCTCGGCGCCTCCGCAGCCCACTTTATTGGCTATACCCAGACCCGCGGCGACGGCTTGGCCGGCGCCGAGCACGCTCTCGATGCCGAAATCCAGGCTGAAGGCGCAGCGGGGCAGCCGGTGCAGCTGTCCTTGGACCTTCGCGTCCAGGCGGCGCTGGAGGATGAGCTCGACAAGGCGGCCAGCCGGTTCCAGTCGCCCGACGCGGCTGGAATCGTGGTTGACGTCCACACCGGCGAGATCCTCGCCATGGCGAGCTACCCGATTTTTGATCCCGGCAATTTGCATGCCGCCTCGTCGGAGGCGCTTAAGAACCACGTCGCCGGGGTCCCTTATGAGGCCGGGTCGGTGTTTAAGGTCTTCACCCTGGCCGCAGGCCTCGACACAGGCGCAGTTACGCTCGCTTCGACCTTCGATGTCTCCCATCCCCTCGTCATCGGCTCCAACCGGCCGATCCATGACTTCGATAAGGGCGACACGAGCCTGACCTTGGCGGAGGTTTTCACACATTCGTCGAACATCGGCGCCAGCCACGTAGCCATGTCCGTCGGGGCTGAGCGGATGGACCGTTACATGCGCGCCTTCGGCATCTATGCCGCCGCGCCAAGCGAGCTTGCAGAATCCACCAAGCCGCTTCAGCCCCATCGGGGCCCCGACGGACGGCTCGATGAAGGCGTCTTGGCGTACATGTCGTTTGGCCAGGGCCTTTCCGTCACGCCCCTTCAGATCGCCACTGGTATGACGTCGATCTTTAATGGCGGCGAGTATATCCCGCTCACGATCCGCAAGCGAACCGGGGAGCTTCCCGTGGGCCGGCGCGTGGTGTCGGAAAAAACGGCCAAGACCATGCTCGAATTGATGCGCATGAACGTTATCGATCCCAAGGGATCGGGCAAGAGCGCCGAGGTTCCAGGCCTCAGCGTCGGCGGCAAGACGGGCACGGCGCAGAAGGCGGGGGTGGGCGGATATAAGGCGAACGCCCGTGTCGCCTCGTTTGCGGCGGTATTCCCGACTGCGGGAGCGCTCAGCGACAAGCGTTACCTCGTCTACATCCTGCTTGACGAGCCGAAACCGGCGCCAGGCACGTTCGGTTTCGCGACAGCGGGCTTTACCGCTGCACCGACGGCGGGGGCCGTGATAAACCGCATCGCCCCTTTCCTAGGCGTCAAGCGCGAGCCTGCGCCGATGCTGGGCCTCGTCCCCGCCACGCCAAAGCCTGCGTCCGCTCCGGTTTCCGCCTCCATGAGCGCGGACTGATGAGCCGGCGGCTGTCCGACATTGTCAAACAGCCTGTCGGTGTCAATGATCCGGAAATCAAGGGCTTCACGGCCGACAGCCGCCGGGTAGAGCCAGGCTTCCTGTTCGCCGCCCTCCCGGGGGCCAACACAGATGGACGCAGCTTCATCGGCCAAGCCATCCAGCGGGGTGCGGCCGCTGTCCTCGCGCCGCTGGACACCCCGCCGATGGGCGAAGGGGTGATCAGGGTCCAGGATGTCAGGCGCGCCTACGCCTTAGCGGCCAGAGCCTTCTGGGGATCCGAGCCGGCGACGGTGGTCGCTGTGACCGGCACCAACGGCAAGACGTCGGTGGCCACCTTCTGCCGCCAGATCTTCGCCGGCTGCGGCAGAAGCGCGGCGAGCCTTGGCACGCTTGGCCTGCAGCTCGAGGGGAAGGACCTGACACCGCCTGGCCTCACCACGCCAGATGCGGCCGACATCGCCCGCTTCGCCGCCGACCTGGCCCTACAAGGCGTCACCCACCTGGCCCTTGAGGCCTCGTCCCATGGGCTCGAACAACGCCGGCTTGATGGCCTGAACATCAAAGCGGCCGGCTTCACCAATCTCAGCCAAGATCACCTCGACTACCATCAGACGATGGCCGCCTATCGCGACGCGAAGCTGCGACTGTTCAACAGCGTCATGCCCCGTGGCGGAACAGCGGTGCTGAATGCCGACGCTTTGGATTTTTCCGCCTTCGCCGCCAGCGCGGTCATGCATGGCCAGACTGTGATGTCAGTGGGGGAGAGGGGTGGCGCGGGTCCCTGCACCGAGCGGGCAACGGCTAGAGCTTGCCTACGGCGGACGGGAGTATGCGGTCGTTCTGCCGCTTGCCGGAGCGTTTCAGGCGTCCAATGTCCTGGTCGCCGCCGGACTCTGCATCGCGTCGGGCGAGGCGGTGGAGCCGGTCCTGTCTACGCTCGAGACCCTCCGCGGCGCGGCCGGGCGGCTACAACGGGTGGGCGCTGGACCGCACGGGGGCGAGGCCTATGTAGACTATGCGCATACGCCCGATGGGCTGCAGACTGTGCTCTCCGCGCTTCGGCCGCACGCTTCGGGGCGTCTCATCGTCGTATTCGGCGCCGGCGGCGACCGTGATCGGGCCAAACGTCCTTTGATGGGGCAGGCGGCGGCGGCTCTTGCCGACATCGCCATCGTCACCGACGATAATCCGCGCAGTGAAGATCCGGCCGACATCCGCCGCGCCGTGCTCGAGGGCGCGCCCGCTGCGCTCGAGGTGGGTGATCGCCGGGCGGCGATCCGGGCCGCTGCGCAGCAGCTGCGCGAGGGCGATGTCTTGGTCGTCGCCGGCAAGGGGCACGAGCAGGGCCAGACGATCGGCGGCGTCGTCCATCCGTTCGACGACGTGAGCGAGACCCGCGCGGCGCTGGAGGCGGCCGGTGGTTGAGCCCGAGCGCACCGCGCTATGGACCCTAGGCGAGATCGCGGCGGTGACTGGAGGGCGCACCGAAGACCCATCGCGCCCTGTCTACGGGATCTCTATCGACAGTCGCGAGATCGCGCACGGCGATCTGTTTGTTGCTCTGACGGCCGAGCGCGATGGTCACGATTTCGTCCCCGCCGCCATGGCCCTGGGCGCTGCGGCGTCCCTCGTGACACGCAAAAGCGGCGGACCGGAGATTGTTGTCGGCGATACCCTTCAGGCGCTGCAAGTCCTGGGCGCGGCGGCGCGCGATCGCGCCACGCACTCGCGGCGCGCGGCCGTGACCGGGTCCGTCGGAAAGACCAGCGTGACCCAGGCGATCGCTGCGTCTATCGCCTTGGCCGGTCCCAGCCACGCCTCAGTCAAGAGCTACAACAACCACATTGGCGTGCCCCTGACCCTGGCGCGCATGCCCCGCGAGACCCGGCTCGCTGTGTTCGAGATCGGCATGAACCATGCCGATGAGATCACGCCTCTGTCTCAGATGGTCCGACCGCACGTGGCCGTGGTCACCCGGGTCGGACCGGTGCATGTTGAGAACTTCCCGGACGGGGTGATCGGCGTGGCGCGCGCCAAGGCTGAGATTTTCGACGGTATCGGGCCTGGCGCAATAGCCGTGCTGAACGCCGATGACGACTGGTTCGAACTCCTGAGGGCCGCTGCGCTCGCCCGGGGCGCTCAGATCCGCACCTTTGGCCGTAGCCAGAACGCTGACGCCAGGCTGCTGAGTTTTCAGGTCGAGGGGAATGTCGCTTTGGTCAGCGCAAGCCTGCACGGCGAACCCCTCAGCTTCGAGCTTGTCCAGACCGGCCAGCACTGGGGCCTGAACGCCCTTGCCACCCTATTGGCGGTAGAGGCCTTGGGCGCGCCGCGCCAGGCGGCGTTAGAGGGGCTAAAGGGTTTGGCGCCCCTGGCGGGCCGGGGCGAGGCGACGCGCGTCCGCCTTGCGCAAGGCGACGTTATTTTGATTGACGACAGCTATAACGCCAACCCGGTTTCCATGCAGGCGGCGCTCGAGAGTTTGGGCGCCTATGCGGCTCCGGGGCGCAGGATCGTCGTGCTCAGCGATATGTTGGAGATCTCTGATAGCGCAGCCCTGCACGCGAGCCTCGCCGCGCCGATTGAGGCCGCCGGCGTTGACGCCGCCTTTCTCGCCGGGTCCGATATGAAGGCGCTCCATGACGCTCTTCCAGCGTCCCGTCGCGGCGCCTGGCGCCCGGCAGCGGAAGATCTTGCGCCCTTAGTGCTTGAGGCCCTGCAGCCGGGCGATGTGGTGATGGTCAAAGGGTCCAAGGGCTCAAAGGCCTCCCTCGTTGTTGAGGCCATCAAGGCGGCTGGCCGCACGACCAAACGCGATCGGCCCAAAGCGCCGATCGAGGGGGCGCGCTGATGTTCTTCTGGCTCTATCGGCACCTCGATCCGCATTCGCACTATGTGCCGCTGTTCAACCTGATGCGGTATCTGACCTTCCGAACCGGCCTGGCGCTTTTTACCAGCCAGATCGTGGTCGGGCTGATGGGCAACCGCTTTATCGACTGGATGCGCGCGCGCCAGGGAAAGGGTCAGCCTATTCGCGCCGAGGGCATCGAGCGGCATGTGATCGAGAAAAAGGGCACGCCCACCATGGGTGGGGTGATGATCTTGTGCGGCGTGCTGGTTGGCACATTGCTCTGGGCCGATCTTTCCAACGCCTATGTCTGGGCGGTGCTTTTGGTCACGGTCGGCTATGGCCTGCTCGGGTTTTCAGACGACTACGCCAAGGTCACCAAACAGACCACCGTCGGCGTCTCCAGCCGCCTGCGGCTGGCCCTCGAGGTTGTGATCGCCCTTGGTGCCGTCTGGCTGATGATCCAGCATCCGGGTCTGCCCGGCCTGCCCGACAAGGGCCTTTCCACCTCCGTCGCCTTCCCGGTCTTCAAGAAGCTCTTGCTCAATCTCGGTCTGTTCTACTTCGCTTTCGGCGCCTTTGTGATCGTCGGCGGCGGAAATGCGGTCAACTTCACCGACGGGCTTGATGGTCTGGCGATCGTGCCGGTGATGATCGCAGCCGGAGCGTTCGGCCTGATTGCCTACATGGTCGGCAACGTGAAGTTCGCCGACTATCTGCAGGTCCACTTTGTCCCCGAGGTCGGGGATGTGGCGGTTTTCTGCGGGGCGCTGATCGGCGCCGGCATGGGGTTTCTTTGGTTCAACGCGCCGCCGGCGCGCATCTTCATGGGCGATACCGGATCTCTGGCTCTGGGCGGCGCCCTGGGCGCCGTCGCTGTGGCCACCAAACATGAGATCGTGTTGGCGATCGTTGGCGGTCTGTTCGTGGTCGAGACCTTTTCTGTGATGATCCAGGTGGTCTATTTCCGGCTCAGCGGCGGCAAGCGGATCTTTCTGATGGCCCCGATTCATCACCATTTCGAAAAGCTTGGCTGGAAGGAGTCGCAGGTGGTGATCCGGTTCTGGATCGTCGCCGCCGTTCTCGCCATGCTTGGCCTCGCCACCTTAAAGCTAAGATAAGGGAGGCGCGGCTCGATGATCACCGTCCGCGGCTTCTTCGGCAAGCGGGTCGCCGTGTTTGGTCTGGCCCGCACGGGGCTGACATCCGCGCGCGCTCTGATCGCTGGCGGGGCCGATGTGGCCTGCTGGGACGAGAAGCCGGCCGCTCAGGACGCGGCGCGCGCTGCGGGTCTGCCTGTCCTAGACCTGCAGGCGCAGGACTGGTCTGATTTCGATGCCCTCTTGCTGTCGCCAGGCGTGCCGCTCACTCATCCAGCGCCGCACTGGACGGTCGAGCGAGCCCGGGCGGCGGGGGTGGAGATCCTGGGAGACGTCGAGCTTTTTGCGCGAACGATCCGCGCCACCGAGCCCGCTGGCCGTCCCAAGGTCCTCGCCATCACCGGCACCAACGGCAAGTCGACCACCACCGCTCTGCTCGGGCATATCTGCCGCGAAGCGGGTAAGGACGCGCAGGTCGGCGGCAACATTGGGCTTGGGGTTCTCGGGCTCGAGGAGATGCACGGCGGGGCCGTCTATGTCCTTGAACTCTCCTCCTATCAGCTCGACCTGACATCCAGTCTGAAGGCTGATGCTGCGCTGTTGCTCAACATCACCCCCGATCACCTAGACCGGCATGGCGGCATGGCGGGCTATGTCGCCGCCAAGAAGCGGGTTTTTCAAAATCAGGGAAAAGGCGATACGGCCGTCATTAGCGTCGATGATCTCTACTGTCAGGGGATCTGCACCGAGCTATTGGCGGCGAACCGGCGCACCATCCGACCGATTTCGGCAGGCCGCGCGATTTCCAAGGGCGTCTATGCCTTGCAGGGCCTCCTTTATGACGCCACCGGCGAGCGCACGGTGGAAGTCGCCGATCTGGCGCGCGCCTCGGCCCTGACCGGCCGCCATAACTGGCAGAATGCGGCCGCCGCTTACGCCGCCGCCATCTCCCTCGGCATCTCGCCCGACCGCGTCGCGGACGCCTTGATGAGCTTTCCTGGACTGGCGCACCGGATGGAGACCATAGGCCAGATCGGCCGGGTGAGATTCATCAACGACTCCAAGGCCACAAACGCCGACGCGGCGCGCCAGGCCATGGCTGCAATCCCGCGCTTCCGGTGGATTGCAGGGGGCCGATCCAAGGCGGGCGGCATCGAGCCGCTCGAGGATCTGTTCGGGCGGATCGCGAAGGCTTATCTGATCGGCGAAGCCGCCGGCGACTTCGCCCGCACCCTGGAAGGCAAGTGCGACTATAGTCTCTGCGGCGACCTTGAGGCGGCGACCGCGCTTGCCTACCGTGATGCTGGGGCGAGCGGCGAGGAGGAAGTGGTGCTTCTGTCTCCCGCCTGCGCCTCCTTCGACCAGTTCGCCGACTTCGAACAAAGAGGCGAAGCTTTCCGCAGCCTCGTCCTCAGCCTCAGTCTAGGCGGCCATCGCGCGGTCGGGTGAGGGCCAGGGCCATCGGGGGAGGCTCTGGGGATCCGGTGGCGCTCGCTCGGGTTTAGCCGACCCTCACGGCGGGCGCGAGCTCGAGCGCCAAGGCCTCGGCGACCTTGATGCCGTCGACCGCGGCGGAGAGGATGCCGCCTGCATAGCCTGCCCCTTCACCGGATGGATAGAGGCCGCGCGTATTGAGGCTCTGGTAGTCGCGGCCGCGGTGGATGCGTATCGGTGAAGAGGTGCGGGTCTCCACGCCGGTCAGGACCGCGTCAGGGTGGTCGTATCCGGGGATCAGCCGCGCGAAGGCAGGCAAAGCCTCGCGGATGGCGGCCACGGCGAAGCCCGGAAGGCAGGCGGCGAGGTCTGCGGGACGCACGCCGGGTCGGTAGGAGGGGATCACCGAGCCGAGCGCGGTCGATGGCCGCCCTGATAGGAAGTCGCCAAGCTTCTGAGCAGGGGCGAAATAGTCCCCACCCCCAGCGATAAAGGCTTGCCTCTCCCAATGGCGTTGGAAGGCTACTCCGGCTAGCGGATCGCCGGGATAGTCCTGCGGGGTGATCCCGACAACGATCCCGGAGTTCGCATTGCGCTCGCTCCGCGAATACTGACTCATGCCATTTGTCACCACCTGGCCCGCCTCGGAGGTCGCGGCGACGACCGTCCCCCCTGGACACATGCAAAAGCTGTAGGCCGTGCGGCCGTTCGCGGCTCGGTGCGAAAGGGCGTAGTCGGCGGCCCCTAGGTCAGGAT
>Ga0209611_10012326_pt1 | contig 12046 bp, 6 predicted proteins | sample S1TSphgellanicum_3_FD_187693 | JGI IMG/M metagenome (GOLD analysis project Ga0209611, IMG submission 187693) | Host-associated microbial communities from peat moss isolated from Minnesota, USA - S1T2_Fc - Sphagnum magellanicum MG (SPAdes) (version 2) | ecosystem: Host-associated > Plants > Peat...
AATGGAGGTGGAAGGTTATGGGTTATGGGAATTGAAATGCCCTCTTTTCATTACTACATGTTCATGAAAAAAATAACATAGATCATGGATGAGAAAGATCATCATCTATACAATCATTTTGGTGGAGTTGAAAACATAAATGCTGAAAGGTATCACCATTGTTGAGATGAATTCAAAGGATGAAATTTCATTACATGTTCAAGATGAAATTATATTCTTGCTTGCAAAAAATAGTTGTCTATTAAAGTATGGTTGAATTTCATCAACATAGAATATAACTATATATATATGATCAATTTTGTATGTTGATTTGATTTTTTGACATGATTCATTAATATTGCATGTGTATGGTCAATTTTCCATGTAATATGTTTCATTAATGTCATCCATATAACCATTTTTCTTCCATGTCATTAAGTTTGTAATGATGACATTTTCATTCATATTTGTATCAATTTATTCCATTTGGTTCATTTTCATCCATATTAGTGTCAAAATATTGTCAACTTTGGCTCTATGTTATTAATGACATTGAAATGATGAAAATTTCGAGTTGGTTTTGTGAAAATTAAGTTTCATTTGAATGAAAATATTGAATCACATGACATGCAACTTGAATCCAATTGGATTCAAATTCAATTGAGTTTAGATTCAATTGAATTCAATTCATGAAATTCAATTAAAAAGAAATGAAATGCAAATTGGAGCAAAAGGTATTGAAAATCTGCTAGTTATTTCATGACTATGGTGATAAAAAAACAAACAACTTTGCAAAGACATAAATATGAAAAGATACATTTCCATGTTTTAAAACAATTTGCACATGGAATGTTTGCATAATCAACTTGACAATGATATTATTGAACCCTATGTTTGAGTCACCTATATTAGATTCAACTATCATTCTCTTTAGAATTACTTATGTGATCCACTTTCATACAAAATCATAATAAGGAGAGAAGGTGTGACATGCATTTCACAATGAAACATTATGTAAGGAAAATTAGCACACTCAATGCGGTACACCAAGAAGCTTTACTATAACATATGGTGAAACTATTGTCATTTTTGTGAAGAGTTTGGAAGCAATTAAAGATGTGAATTGAACTTAATGATTTATTAACATTGTACTATTTCATAGTTGCTTGTGGGATAATAACATAATCACAAGGAGGTCATGAAAGCAAGTTCATTTTACAAATTCTAGCAATGTATGGCAATAATCCAAAATGGTAACAAGATTCAAAATGAAGGCATTTCAAACACCACCTAGATAGACTTTACCACATCATGATTTTTGACATTAATGTAAAATGAATAAATGAAATGTATATGTCAACAAATGAAACCTAAATTTGAAACTCTTATTAGTGATTATTTGTCACATAAAGTAAAAAAATCATGATGCAAAGATTGCTACAACTAAAATATTTGGAAGACTACAACATAAGTTTACAACACATGTAACACCAAATACGTGCAAAACATAATTATTAAGAATGAACACAAGTGCAATTGGAAACCAAGGTTGATAAGGTGAAATAATATATTATTAAAACTGGTAATATTTTAGTTATATTTTAAATAAATTCTCATAATCCAATTTTGGACACCTTATTTACATTCACTACACCCAAGTTCACTTTGTGTTCTTAGATTCTAAATGAACTTGAACAAATTTACCATGACAAACATGACTAGCCCCTTAGTGAATAAGGACCAATTGTTATAAACAAATGAATTCACTAATCAAATTCACAAATTGTTAATTTGCTAAGTTAGCCTCCTAGTTCATACTTAGACTAGGCATTTAAAAAACCAAAACTAAACAATGTTAGGAACTTAGGGTAAACATTTATGAACTGAAAATTTAGGCTAGGCACTTAAGAACCTAGGTTAGACTACTTGCGCCATCTAAACCCACCAACTTAAGGTGCAAGTATGAAGGTTTGAACCCATCACCTTGTTTGCTTAAAGAACAAGTTCTCAACCATTTAGAACATTATTTAAATAAGTGACAAGGTTTGTAATCACATATTATGATGAACATTTTTTCTTAACCTACCAAGGTTTTACCTTAAATATTTTTCTACTTATGTTATTTTGTTACCTTACTTAACATACTTATGTAATGTACAATACTAATTGGTTACATTATTATATAATTGGGAAATTTCATAATGAAATTATTTTGCACATGTATATTTTTAATATCATTATTTTATTTTAGTTTATTTTTTTTATAATTAGATTGAAATTTATAATGCCTTTTAATTGAAAAATGAAAAATCTATTACACTAATTTTAAATAGATTTTATTTATTATAAACGAATTCATTTGATTTAATTCTATAATTTTTTTAGTTCCAAATTATAAATTTTAAAAAAAAAAATTTATCTTTAGAAAAAAGTTCAACTATAATAATTGTAATTAAAAACTTGATTTTGAAAATTATAAAATTAGAATTCATATGTCTTTAATTTCGTAAAACAAGTTAAAACTTTAATGTTTTTAATATTTAATTTTTAAAATTAAATTAACTCAAATTTCACATATGCATTAATCATTTTTTAATAAATTTATATTAAAAAATTTAGTTTGATTTCTCATTTTTTCACATGACATTTGTTATATTTCAAATGTTGTCCCTTTTTTTTACTTTTATTTGAAGAACTAAAAACAACAATTGAAAACATGGGATTCATAATTTATTTTCATTTTTGGGGTAATTTGATTCAATAAATAATTGAAAATAACTTTCACTATTTTAATATTGCCACATTATCAAGAGTATCATTTACAATCATAATTAATCATATTTAAATGATTGATTTTTAGGCAGATAATTTAATCACATTAGTTAAGTTGAACAATTCCATGGAAGTGCCACATACACCACATTTTCAACATAATGTTTGTTTTGATTAGGTGGTTAACTTTTTTAATCAAAACAAACATACCTAGTTTTTATTTTAGGGCATACTCACAATTAGGGTACCACTTTTTGGACACTAGACTCAAGGAATTTGTTTTTGCTATCTTTTAGATATAAATTTTAAATAAATTTAAGTGAGAGATATTGGATAATTCAAATTATGATAATTTTCATGGTGATGGCGAATTTTCACATGTGTATGTAATGCATGAATATTTTGGTAAAAAACCAAAAATGCAAAAAAATGAATACATAAGCTTTTATATACAACTTAACATGTTTTCTTGCATGAAATTTTTTTGCACATTTTGTTGACACTTGGGGCCACAATTTTAAGCCTAATGAATACAAAAAAATAACCAAATGGGGAAAAAAAAAATGATTTTCCTTGTTACCCTTTCAAAATGGATTCTATAACTTTCAAAATTCTTATGCCATATATTATTTAATCAAATGCATTATATGAACATTACCAAACATAGATGTATGCACTACTCATCCATGAAAGAAAATTGAAGTCAATTGAATTGTTTAAAACATTATAAAATCAATTACATTGTTTAGTACATTATAGTTAAGATAAAGACTCAATTATTTAAAATGATTCAAAAAGACATTTATATTATATCTAATCTATTCTTGAATTTTTTATTAGATTAACATGACATCATTCTAGTTATAGTCATATACCAATCCACTATAATCATGAAATATTAAATGTAATAAAAATCCAAAATAGTCTTTTGCAATTTTTTTTTATTAGATTGTCCTTTTGGGTATTGTAATTGTGAATATGCCCTTTAGTCAAATTAAACATAGTTAATCATTCAAACATTTATGGATTTGAATTTACAATCATTTCAGTCATGATGTTACCCATGAAAGAATCATGTTTTTTCAATATCAACTATTCCACCTTTTATTAGTTGAAGTTTTCATACCCTATGTTATTTTGGTTTATTAATTTAAGTTATTTCACTTTAAATTATTTTCAACTATTGTAGGTTATTCCACCATAAGTTATTAGAAGTAATTTTAAATTATTTCATCCTAGGCTATTATTGGCTATTATAAGTTATTCCACAATAGGTTATTTTATATAATTTTACCCTAACCTATTTTTCATTATTTTAAAATAATCCACCTTATGTTATTTTAAATTATTGCACCCTAAATTATTTTAAGTTATTCTACTGTAGGTAATTATCACCTTATCTAAGGTATTTCACCTTAGGTTATTTTAGTCTATTATATATATATTGTTGTTGTAAGTTATTCCACCTTAGGCTATTATCCATTATTTTTCTTTAATTTTTTTTGGTTATTCTAAATTATTTCACCTTAAGTTATTCTAAATTATTATCATCATTAAGTTATTCTTGGATATATTATAGGATATTTCACCTTGAGTTAAATTTGGTTATTGGAATTATTTTTTTATAGAGTATTATAAGTTATTCTAGGTTATGTAACATTAAACTAAGTTATAGCATAAAATAAAATAATTTAAAATAACCTAAAATAACTTAAGGTATAATTTAAAATAATGTAAGGTACAATAATTTAAAATAACTTCAAGTATAACCTAAAATAACCTAATCTAGAACAAGTTAAATAACCTAAAGTACAATGGAATGGGGTGGAACAATTAAAAAATAAAATAAAATAATATAGAATAATGTAAGGCATTATAGTTTAGATTAATTGAAAATAATTAAGGTAGAATAATTTAAAACGGCCTATTAACTTGGAATAATTTATAATAACTGAAAATAACTTAAAGTAGAATAAATTTAAATAACCTAGACAAATATAGCTTATAATACTTTAAATAGTTTCAAATAGTTTAAAAGAACCTTGCTTATAATATTTTAAAATAACATATGATGATAACCTAGGGTATAATTTAACTTAAAATACCTTAGGATGGAATAACCAAAAAGAATAAAAAATAATTTAAGGTAAAATAGCTTAAAATAACCTAGGGTACAATAGCCTAAGGTATAATAGCTTAAAATAAAATATCCTAAAAAAATTAAAGCAACATCAAAAGAAACCTATTTACTATAATGAATTATATCAACTATTAATGAAACATGACAATTACATAATGACTTTATAGTGACATATATGATTTTAAGTGAAAAAAAATCATTAGGATGGGGTGAACCTATTTCATATTTAAAGTCTCATAATGATTTAGGTTAATAAACCGCACCCCATTTTTGAACTAATGATTGAAATGAACTATAAAATTAACATTTTTCATTTTATTGCACTTTAATACTTTGTTTACATGTCATTTGGAAACAAATGGAAGTAACTTCCCCAAAGGAACAAGAAATATAATTGATGCTAGTATGATTGTTCAAATAAGAGTATACAGGGTTCACTCATGGAGGTTGGTTTTGAAGTCCATCCTTACATTAGTGTTATTTGTAATGTGCAAATTACACATTTTATCCTTATGTGCCCATGACCTATTTACCAAAATCTCACTACTATGTTGAAAATTGTAGCTTCTAATTGATCAATGTTAGAAAATGGATAGTGTATTTTCATGAGTTTAGTCTTATCCAATGGCTTAATAAGTGGGATGCCTACTTTAAAATGGAAGGTGTAAAATGCATTGGTTCTCCATTCTCAACTTTCGAATGGCCATGTCTTTTTTAATTGGCTTAATGTTTATCATTTTTTTTGGGACAATATGAAGGGACCCAACCAAATACATTGAGGAGGTGGATAAGGAATCTAAAACACAAATGACAAAGGAGCTTTTTAAATCGATGTTGGTTGTGTGGTATGTGATGGGCATGCAAATCATAGGCATGGCTAATACATGCATCTATGTGTCAAGGAATTTCCCTAGCCTAGTGGTTGAAATCTTTCAATGTTAACCATGAATGTATCTATAAGCAATCTTATAATATCTAACTTGCCCAAATGGAATGAATGTTTATTTTTTCCCCCATTTGCTTTCAAAAACATGCCACCCTAACATGAAATTTTTTGTGATAAATTATAGCACCCATGAGAATCACCAGTTTAAATCTCTAACTAATATACAAAATATTTTCAATTTTTTTCAAATCTCTTGTTTAATGTCAACTCTTTATGATGTCCATGATGAAATGGTGATTAACAAATGATTTGATTAGCAACATTGGAATGTTTTAAATATCAAATTAAATATAAAAAATTGATTTAAGAACCAAATGAAATATTTTTAAAAATTCAGTTTCATAAAAAATGTGATAAACCATAAATGAATTTCAAATGGTGGGGGCAATTCACAACCAACAAGCTTCCTTATCAATTATGGACAAATTCATGTCATCATTTTCTAACAAATAATATTACCCTTGAATTTATTAACATTGAAATTGTTGTTGTTTAGTATATATTCATTTATAATATCTAACAACAATTTCTAACATACAAAACCTATTCATGAATATTTGTAATTTGTGCCTACTTCAAATGTGGTGAAGATTATATTTGGACCAAATTTGAGTACTCGCCATATAATTAAATTTATTTAAAAATAAATTGTTATGTGGAAGGCATTTATAAACATTTGGTGAGGCCAAAAACAACAACAAAATCTATTTCTATATTAAGTGTAAGGAATGTGGACTTTCATTTCTTTTTATTTATAATAAAAGTGGTCATTTCGTGTCATGTATTAAAATTTGTTGATTTTGCAATTGAACTTAATGAATTTTCATGAAATTTAATTAAAGTGGTGTTTTGAATACATTTGTGGGGAGAAAATATTTGTTCACAACTATTGGAAATTAGGTTTGGAAATGAAAACTTGGAAAGCTTGACTTCATTCAATTGGGATCATGAAGTATTATTTAATAAATAATTATAAATATATATTTTGACTACCTTATTGGCTAATTTACATACAATTTAAGAGATGCCTAAAATGTTAGGAATGCAATGAAATGTCATTTTTCTGTCCACCTAGCAAAATATTTTTCTTTTATAGGCATTGAAGGCCACCACCTTTCATTGCATTTGGTACAATATATACTAGTGTGGTACCTTTTTAGGTTTGGCATTACTATGCTGGATGATTAATATAATTTGAAGTTTTTGTTTGAGCACCACAATTTTTGATTTTGAAATTTCGACATATAATGAGTAAATATAATAAATCACAAATGCCATCACAGACAATTTGTTGTTACTTAGGTTAGACTAATGTAAGATTGCTTGGGTTTAGTGATGAGGGAGTTGGTTCAAATCCGGCTGGCTTTATTGAATTTTCAAGTTTTTCAACATAAAGATCTGTCATTTTAAAAAAAATTGGAAAAACTAAAAATAATGTACTTAGTTGAAACGGTATTACAATGATGATCTATATTTATTTTACTAGAATTAGGCATATAATAATTGTGTTAATATAATATATCAATGGTCACAAAGGAAACATATTTGATTTTGGTATTTCAAAAAAAATTATTGGAGTTAGGCATACAACAATTACAATAATATAATTTTATCAACAGTCACATAGGAAATAGTCATGATTTTGGTAAATTTTAATAATGTTTTAGTATTCCACAATACCAAAATACATGTTCATTTTAATTCATGTGCCGTTAAAATAAACCAACACTCATTTCATTAATCATTTTTTTGCCATTGGGTGAAATTTTTGAATTCCGTTTCATTTTTTAACATCACCAACCTCCCCTTGTGGACTTACACACAATTCAACTAGTAAGAAAAAAAATTCCAATTGTCTTGCATGATTTAATTCAATGTTTGTGTGTGTTCTTTCAATATTTTGTATTTATTTTGGAAAAAAATCCAAGTCAACATATATGAAAAATATTGTATTACCAGTATTTATTATTCCAAATCATGGTTAATATAAACAATAATTTTTGAAATGGTTTTCAACACAAGCATAATAAAACATTAAGATATTAGGAATATTATTGATTGAACTATTGGGAATTTCAACATTCACTTGGAGCAAATTGGTTACTTAAGTACATTTAGTTATGTGTAATGGATATAAGTCATATTAAAATATTGTAATCTAATTTATAATGTACCATGGGTTTTCAAAGTTGTGTTTGGATGCAAAGTTGCACAGATAATTGTATATTTTAAGATTTTAATTAATTAATTAATTAGCATTGGCCAGAAAAACGAATTATCCTAAAATGTTATGTTTGAACATGCAACAAAATCTAGCTTTGTGAATGATAATTAATTATTTAATTCCTTTATATGGAAGATTGAAAATAAGTTTCATGATCAAAACATGTAAATGGTTTCAACAACCAAAAAAATGGAAAGATTTTAATCTCATTCAAATTATAATGATAAATTATGACTTGCAACAAACTTGACAACATAAGAAAAAAAAAACCCAAACAAATTACATGTACATTTAAGAAAACTTGGTGGAAAATGGAAAATTATTCTTAACACATTAATGTAATCTATTACACAAGCCACCAATCCCTATTAACCACCACATAATTCTAACCTAACTATTATTGTAAATGCAACATCTTCATTAGTGATATGTGTCTAAAGTGTAAATGATTTACACTACAACCATTTACACAAACCGCTATGTAAGTTTTTTTCAATTACATTTACATGTGGGTAATGCAGAAAATTTAGAAATACACAACCCCATGAAATTTTTTTGGGCGAGGTAAATATGAATGGGTTTGATTTTTGTAATACCTTTTTAGGTTTGGCACAAATTATATTATTTTCACTTTTGCTGAATTTTTCTAAAAAAGAACAATACTGAAAGTCCAAAATATCAAAGAATCAATCAGTTATGGCAGCCAGATTTGAACCCAAGACCAACTCAGCGAAAGACTGAAGCCTTTCATTAGGCTAACCAAAAAAGGTTGCATAAGCTTACAAAAGTATTCACTGGATTATTGTATATACTCCTTATATGCCAAAAATTTCATAATCAGACTCTCAAGAGCCTAAGCAGAATCTTCAAATTATGTTGATTATTCGACACATTAATACCAAATCTGTTCCAATCTAAACAGTCTAAACACTTTCACTAAAGAAACCAGTTCACCTAATGTGAAATTGGTTTTAATAAAGTAAAAAGTCCAAAAGTTGGCCCCACAGGGACCAACAAACTACCCACCAGTTGGGTTTGTAGCTAGGCACAAAAGCACAAGGGTCTCGTTCCCATTAAAGGACATTATGAGCTCTTGAGAGGCCGATTCTGATATAGACCAATGGGATATTGACACGTGCTGGTGGTCATGAAACCCTAAGCTGTTTACCAGGCTTCCTTTGTCGCAGCAATGCGCGCGAGAACATGACGACGAAATGCTTCTTCTTCTTCAGATCTGTCAATGAATTGGAGTGTGTTTTTTAAAATAAAAATCTGTGTAGGAATCGTCGACGGACAATCTGGATATTTTTGCAATTTTTTTGACGTTTTTCTTGGTCCGGATTTGGCTTCGACGACTCTGAACCGAGCTCCACTTTTGCAGCAGTAGCGGCTGTGCTCCATCTTCTTCTTCTTAAATCGCTTTGCAACATGCGCAATTCACATCATCGGGCCGCGTAAGTAAGTGAGCCACGACTTTTAGTTTTTTTTTCTGGACTGGATTTGGCCTCGACGACGCTGAAGTGGGCTCCACTTCTGCCACCAGTTGCGGCTGTGCTTCTTCTTGTTGTTGTTCTTCGCAAATCGCTTTGCAATATGCGCAATTCACATCATCGCTGCGTGTAAGTAAGCGAGCCCGACTTGTAGTGATAGTTAGCATTGAGAGATCTAGCAGTCATGGTTACCATTTCTGGTCGTCCGCAATACCATCGGTTGTTGTTGCTCTGCTGCTTCTGGCTATGGACTAGTGTCGCCATCACAGCGGAACGACAGCAGCAGGAAGCAATAATCCAAGGTACGATCGCCTTCACAACACACGGGCGTATGCACTATGACTTCGACGTCTACACCGTCTCACTTCCTTCGCAATTCCTCTCCCTTGGAAACGGCAGCAGTTGCTTGCAACAACAGAGGCGGTTGCAAGAGACTCGCATGACGTTTGGGCAATCCGTGAACTACAATGCACAGCTAGTGTCCTCCTCCCTGGCTTCGGTGCCATTGCTTAAGACGCTCCATGCACATGGATTTCGGAATCTGCTGGAAACTGAGAAGGAGGAGGAGCAGGAGCAGGATGCGCCGCAATTACTGTTGTATGTATCGGAAATGGAAGGCAGTCCTCAGGTATACATCGATATTCCCTTCGGAGCAGGAGGCAAGGTTCAGTCTCAAGGTTAGTCTCAAGCTTTTCGTTCCCTTCCTTCCTTTTGTTCTTCGACTCTTTGTGAATTCCATGGCTTTTTGTTCTGTGAGACTCAGCTGGAATTTTGTAAGTCTGGAGAATCCTTTTGCTTGCCTGATTCATTTCTTTCCTGAAATCAAAGCCCATGCTGAATAGACACTGAAGGAATTCGGCGAACAATGAGAGAAGAGAGCACTGTGCCACCATTCAAGCTAAGCATGCTCAGGGCTGGTCCTAGTGCTTTTCTCAATGATAGGCCTTCACTGACTGGGGACACAGTAGTGTACGTTTCAACTGAAGAACCATCTGAGCGCCCTCGACAAAGCTGGAATGGTATATACTCCACCAGTTTTGCTAGCCGGGTGACAAAACGCCTTAGTCCATATGGTGTGTCTGACTTCAGCCCATCTATCTCTCCATCCGGTAAGCCTGCAATCACAACACTGTTGGGTTCATCTATACAGTGAGGTTTATGACCTAATTTGCACCAGATATATGTAAAAGAAGCATACATGGATTCAGTGCTGGAATGCATTGAGGGGCAATATACCCTGTATATCTGCTACTCTTCAGTTTAATGATCTGATGGTTACGCATATTATCAGTGTGAACTGTCTGCATATTGTTTGGAAAATCTCTTTGACATAAACTGACTCTTATTCCACACCGAGGAGCATGTATTCTATTCAAAAGTACTCTATCTGGAGTACCACAATAACTTGCTTCGACAACTATTATGCAAGGATTCTGCAATGGGAGGAATTTTGCATTTGAATTCAGCTTAGACAGAGGGTGAATTAGACAGTACAGTGAAAATGGAGATGGTGGTAGTTCCACGGGGATTCTGATCTCAGACTTGCAGATTGCAATTAGCCCTAGATTTCTTGACTTAGCGTTGATGTTTATTTCATTTGCTAATGAAAGGAGAGAGTGTTATATTGCAGGTGAGTGGGTGATGGTGGCATCTACTCAGGGAAGGGAGTGGGATGGAGAAATAGGCGACTTGAACCTGGGCCTCTATGTGTTCAAAGCAGAGGATGGGTCACAGAGGCGCTTGGTTGTGCAAAATGGAGGCTGGCCTTCATGGGCTGACAGTTCAACTGTTTTCTTTCACCGTGTAGCTCAAGATGGATGGTGGAGCATCTACAAAATCAACCCCTTTGACAGTTCTTCTGATCAAGGTTCTGGAATACTGTCTCGTGTTTATGCTGTTGAAACCTGGTATCAGTCTGTTGAATTCTTCTCAGGGTTTTTTTTATTGAGCTATAAAGACTTTCTATTAGGTGACTTTTTTACATCACCACCTAAGATGCAGTAGAGCAATCTGGGCTTCTGCAAGTACAATGACATAAAGCGGTGAAGTGTTGAGGAAAACCTGAGTGATAAATGGTAATAAACCCACAATCCTAAGTTCTCCACCATATGTTGCACCTCCAGAATGAGTTTCTGTGGAGCAGAAAAAGATCACATGCATTTCAGTGTGATGCATTTCACGAGAGGTGCATGTGTGTGTCTTCTGCATTTGCCATGTTTCATTTTTCCACAACACCACTGTAGTTGATTTCATTACAAACCATGCTGAGAGTATCCTTCATATGACCAGGTTTTAATGATTTGTTGCTATGTTTGTGAAGAAATATAGAGCAATATTTTGAGCCAGAGTGTCTTTGTCTTACTTTGCACAATCTCACAATCTCTTAACTCTTCATGAGGTGTTCACAGAGCCAGAGCGAGTAACCCCCCCTGGAGTGCATGCTTTCACTCCAGCAGCCTCAAGTACAGGCAATTGGATTGCCGTGGCTACCAGGC
>Ga0209611_10012327_pt1 | contig 12046 bp, 8 predicted proteins | sample S1TSphgellanicum_3_FD_187693 | JGI IMG/M metagenome (GOLD analysis project Ga0209611, IMG submission 187693) | Host-associated microbial communities from peat moss isolated from Minnesota, USA - S1T2_Fc - Sphagnum magellanicum MG (SPAdes) (version 2) | ecosystem: Host-associated > Plants > Peat...
ACGGACGTTGCCTTGGGGGCGAAGTGTGGCTGTTTGGGAGCCAAGGGATCGTTCACCAGGCCAGCGTTCACCGCGCCAGCGTCCGCGAGGTCGGCGGCGCGCGCTACCCGGATGCCACCCGGCAGCAGTCCGGCGAGTGCGAGTCCCCCGAGTCCCACCCCGGCATTTGCCAGTAGACTGCGCCGCGAAGTCTTGAAGTTCACGATATGCTCCTTTGGTCTCGAGTCAAAACTTGTAGGCGAACTCATTGGAGTTCACCAGTGTGTGCACCAGATCGACGAACGCGGCCTCACGGATCGGATTGGCGGGCTCGCTAATCTTGAAGCCGGTCGCCACCAATCCGATGGGCTGCGCAATCTCGAGTCTGCCCCTCCCGTCACCCTGTTCGATGACCCGCTGATGATCGATGAGAAACGCTTTCAGCGTGGACTTCTCGAATCGGTCCGGCTCGCGCGCGAAGAGGATCTGATAAAGGCGTTCGATCTGCTTGTCGGGCCTGTCACCGGCTTCCCGCATCACGCGCCCGGCCAGATCCTGTGACCACTGGAAGACCTGGTCGTCGTTGTACAGGGTCAGGGCCTGCAGCGCGGTCGTGGTCACTTCACGTTTGCTGTGGACCTGCTGCGACGAGGCCATATCGAAGTTCGACAGCAGCGGATAGGCAACGCTGCGACGCGTGAAGACATAGAGGCTGCGTCGATTCCAATCCTTCGAATCCTTCGACACGGTCCAGAGCGGCAATCCCGTGAAGCCGTTCTCCCCTTTGCCCAGGCCCTTGGGCAACGGTGGGAATACGCTCAAGCCGCCCACCGTGTCATTCAGCGTGCCGGACGCCAGCAGCAACGAGTCGCGGATCTCCTCGGCGTCCATGCGGCGGCGCGGATACACTGCCAGCAGCTTGTTGTCTGGATCGGCCGTGTAGACGTCCTCCCGCGAGTTGGACGATTCGCGGTAGACGCTCGACAGCAAAATCTCCCGCTCCAGCTTTTTCACGCTCCAGCCATTCTTGACGAAACTGTCCGCGAGATAATCGAGCAGTTCCGGATTGCTCGGACGCTGCCCCGCCCGGCCGAAATCGCTCGACGTCGGGACGATGCCGGTGCCGAAGTACCAGCTCCACACACGGTTGACGAACACGCGCGTCGTGAGCGGATTCGAAGGGCTCGCGATCCATTCGGCCAGCGCCGTGCGCCGACCCGACGAGGTCGCCGTCGCGACGATGTGCGGCTTGATGCCCTGGGCGATGGCCGCCGGAAAATCCGGCTGAACCTCCTCCTCCGGACGGTCTTGGATGCCACCGAACAACCGGTAGGTCGGCGGCGAATCGGGATGGCCGAGTTCGCTCACGGCCGTGATCTTGTCGGACCCATAGCCCGGTTTGAGATTGTCGTACTGCTTCAGGTCCTTCTCGAGCTTCTGGTATTTTTGATACCGCTCGCCGTTCTCGGCGGTAAAGTTCGGATCGTCCTTGTTCTCACCGGCATATTGAAGGTATGCGAAATAGTCGGAGTCTTGGGTGACATTCGTCAGCCGGTGGTTCACCCAGCGATCGAGCGCCGTCCACTGATTTTCTGGCTTGAAGATCGATACCTGGCTGTCTTCGAGGTAGCGCTGCTTGTGGTACTTGAACGCAGCGTCCCGGATGGGATCGATGAGTGCCTTCTCCTGGTCGCGGATCTCCTTGGTTGCCGCCTGGTACTTGGCGCGTGCTTCCTCGAAGGCCAGCTCTTCCGCGCCCTTGTCGGCCGGAATGTCGTTGACCTCGTTGGTATTGGCGAAGAAGGCCTGAAGCTGGAAGTACTCCTTCTGAGAAATCTTGTCGAACTTGTGATCGTGGCAGCGCGCGCAGCCAACGGTCTGCGCGAGGAAGACCTGCCCGACGGTGTCGACCATGTCGGTGGTAATCTGATATTTGCGCTGCAAGAGATCGCGGGCGTTCGCGTTGTCGGGATACTGCGTCAGGAAGCCCGTCGCGATCAAATCCTCCTGGCTGGCCTGCGGGATCTCGTCTCCGGCCAGTTGTTCCTTGATGAATCGATCGTAGGGCTTATCGCTGTTGAAGGCGTTGATCACGTAATCGCGATAGCGCCAGGCGTTGGCGCGGGTTTGATCGTTCTGGAAGCCGGCGCTGTCCGCATAGCGCGCGAGATCCAGCCAATGGCGCGCCTGGCGCTCACCGTAGTGCGGCGACGCCAGCAGACGATCGACGAGATGCTCGTAGGCGTCCTTGGAGCGATCGTGTTCGAAGTCCGCCACCTCTTGCGGCGTCGGAATCAGACCCCAGGCATCGAGCGTGGCCCGGCGAATGAACACGGCGCGCTCGGCATCGGGCGAGGGCTCGAGTTTGTTCTCCTCGATTTTCGCGAGGACGAAGGCGTCGATCGGAGTGCGCACCCACCGACCGTCCTTCACGGCCGGCACTGCCGGAGCGGCGACGGGGCGGTAGGACCAGAGTTGCGAGGCACGCGGCGCTGACGGCGCCTTGGCTGCGGTGCCCTCGTCGGCCGCTGCGCCGAACGCCAGGAGAACACCGGCCGTGAAAGCCATGGAAGCGTTGATCTTGTTCATTCCGTTGATCCTGGAACCGGGTCTAATCCAATCAAACTGCGGTTTATATTTGAATCATCCGAGGCTACGCCCGACATGAAACCTGCGTCCAATAGCGTTTTGGTTTAACGGCTGACGAGTTTGATATAAGCGCCATTACGCACGATCCGGCATCGTGCGATCCCCAAGGCTCGAGGGCGCCAAGCATCGTGACCGACGGTCGTGTGAACAGCACCGGCCGCCTGCCCAGGGTCTTTCGCATCACGGTTCGAGACAGTTTCGGCATGACGATACTCCGCGTTCAGAAGGGGTCGTCGAAAAATCGGTGTCGGTTCCTCGAGATGTCAGTACAGCCTGCCGTTCACCTGCAGTCCGTACCACCGGGCGAACGCCGGTTCGTAGCTGTTCCAGGTTTGGGTGACCGGGACATCGTTGTTGGTGAGGTTCTTCACGACCAGCGACACCGTAAACTTGTCGTCGTCGCGACCGAACCCGAGGCTGGCATCCGTGATGCTGTTGCCCGGCACCCAGGAATAGGCGGACAGCGTCGTGTCGAGGTTGGACGTACTGCGGTACAAGGTGTCGAAGCTGAACTGCACCACCTTGTTGCCGAACACCGGCAGTCGGTAATCCGCGCCCAGATCCGCGCTGAACTTGGCCGCACCGGGCAGCACCTTGCCGTTGTAGCTGACGTATGGCGTCGTCAGGTATCCGAGGTCGGGGGATTTGCCGCCCGTGGGAAAAGACTTGTAGAAGGCATCCACCCACGCGCCGCTGAACCGGATGGTGAGGTTGCGCACCCCCTGGTAGGCCACGTCGAGCTCGGCGCCGCGTGAGATCACCCACGGCGCGGAGCCGGTCGCCGACACGTAGGCCGTCGTGCCATTGTTGTTGAGGGCCGTGGTATAGGGATCGTATACCAGTGCGACCTGCTGATAGTTGCGGATGTTCATCCAGTACAGGTCGGCATTCGCGACCAGCGTGCCATGCAAGGTGTTCGACTTCAGGCCGAGTTCATAGGCATCCGTGCGCTCGGTCGGCACCAGGAGGGATTCGCCATTGACGATCTGCGAGACACCGGCCTTCTCACCGTGCTGATAGGACACATAGCCCGTTGCCTGATCGTTGAACTTGTAACTCGGGCTGAAGAATATCGTAGGCGTGATGGTGTTGTAGGTCTGTGCGGAGACGTCATTCCACAGGTTGCCGACTTGCGACGCGCGCAGCTTCTGGGCATACGCCAGTTGCTGCAGCTGACCGGCGGTCAAGTTGGCATAACTCGTGTTGAAATACTGCTGCGCGACGAAATTGGCGAGCTGCTGCTGTGTCAGGCTGCCGGCTGCGTACCGTACGCCGCCCACCGCTTGGGCCACCGGAACGATGGCGCCGGGATGCGTCAGTGCGAAAGTGGCCGGATTGATGGCATAGCCACCGAGCGCCAGGGTACCGGCCGCGGTCGTGACCGCCACCGGATTCAGCGCCGAGCCGTTGCCTTCATCCGTCAGCAGGGAAAAGCTGTCGTTGCGCCGGTTGCTATACGTTCCCCGCGCGCCTCCCTCGACGTTGAAGGCGTTGGTGACGTGGAAGGTGATGTTGCCGTAGAGAGCCGCTGTCTTGTTGCGAATGTCCTGGTAAATATCTTTCCACGTGGCGTTCAGGCTGTTTTCGAGCAGGTACCTGCCGTCCCCATCGGCATCGAGGGATTTGTACTCGGGGACATTCGCATAGTAAGCACCGGCATCCTGCAGCCAGTTGCTGAGACTGCTGTAGTTGGTGCGGGTGCGCATCGCGAACAGGCCGGCTGTGTAGTTCGCAAAGTTGCCGATCGACGACTGGACCTTGAACTCCTGGCTGATCTGTTCGTACGGGTTGTCGTACACGCCGCCGGTCGTGCTGACGGCGAACGGCGTGCCCTCGTCGTTGCGGGCGTCGAAGTGGTAGTACTGGATGGCGGAGAGGGAGGACAGATCCAGGCCGCCGAGCTTCCAGTCGAGCTTCAGCGAACTTCCATAGCCGCCGGTGACCACGGGATAGCCGCCGTCGATATCGACCGCGTTACCGCCTGCACCCCCGTAGAGATAGTCGTTCTGATAGCTGTAATTCGGATCCTGGGTAAACCAGCTGCGACCGAGCACCTGGGTGGCCGTGAGCACACCCTTGCCTGCGGCGTTCTGGGCGACCACTGCGCCGTTGGCATAGAACTCCGGCGTCGGCAGATTGAACGTGCGGTTGTTGCTGTACTCTCCGGCATCGGGCGTCAGGTTCACGGACAGCTTGGCCGAGAAATTCGTGGTCGGCGTCAACAGGAACTGCAGACGGCCGGTGGTCCGATCCGTGTTCTGATACGTCTGATCCGTGACGTAGACGTTGCGGATGTCGCCGTAACCCTTTTCCAGGCCAAAGCTCGCCCGGAACGCCAGCAAGCCATCGATGACCGTGCCGCCGGCAGCGTACTGACCGATGATGGTCTGGCGCTCACCGATGGTCAGCAGCCATTCCGAGTCCGGCGTAAAGCTCGGTGCCTGGCCATTGACGGCGATGGTGCCGAGGGTGTTGTTCAGGCCGCCGAGCGTACCCTGTGGGCCGCGGGTCGTCTCCACGTCCGCGAGGTCGATGAAGTTGTAGCTGGACGTCATCGGGTTGAATGCATAGGGCACGCCATCGACCGTCACTCCGACGCTCGGCAGCTGCGCCTCGTTCTGAGTGATATAACCGATGCCGCGCAGGGAGATGCTGCTGGTGCGCTGGTTTCCCTGGTTCCAGTTCACATCGGCCGATCGCTTGAGGATGGCGCCGATGTCGAACGCATCTTCCCGTACCAGGTCCGCACCCGAGACCACGGAGACCGACAGCGGCACGTCCTGCAGCCGGGCGAGCGCCGCCGCTCGCGTCGTCTCCTTGCTGGCCGTGACCTCGACTTCGTCGAGACTCGATGCAGCGCCGGGGTCGGCCGCGGCGGCGGCATCGGTGCCCGCCAACACCGGCGCCGCCACGTTCGCGGCGGAGGCATGGGATATCGCTGCCGACTGCTCCCGCTGCCGGAGCAAATCGTTCAATCGATCGATTTCCGCTCGTATGTCCGAGGCGCTGCGCGGGTCGTCGTCCACGTTCGCCAGCGTCGGCGTCATCAGGACGGTCCCCGCCGCGAGCGCGATCACGGTTATCAGGGGGTTCGCCCGCCGTTCGTGCGCGGCGCGCGACTTCGTGCGGACCGTCAATTGATCGTTGCTCATCGCTCGAGACATCCCTGATTCGTTGCATTGGTGCCAGCGACCTCGTTGCAATGTGCGTGCCACGATCGATAGCCGCGCGGGCTCATCGAGAGAAAACGCCCCAAGAGAGACAAACTCGTCTGCGCAGCCGCCCGCGCGCCGCCCGTGTCGGCGCGCACGGCGACGCTATGGATCGCGCAGTTATTTGCTTAGGTGCGTTTCAATATGAGACGCGGTGAAATCCAACCTGCCACCGGGGGTTTGCGCTTCTGCTTTGCTGCATCATGAACATCCCGCATCACGCAACACCACGCAGGCGCGGTCTTTCTCACGCTTTTCCGATCGCCTTGTGCAACTCCGTCAAGGTGATCGGACGATTATCGGCCGGGAGGTGGATTGGAATGATTCGCTCCACATCGAGGTGCAGCCGCTCGATGTTCGCGTCGAGGCTCACCGTGGAGGGATTGATCACGGCAGGAGTTTGCGTGAGCGGCGCCGCTGGCGGGTTGAAGGCGTCCGCTTCGACCAGCACCTTCTCCTCGGGCAGGTACGCCACGATCGCACCATCGTTGTGCCCGAACTGCTGCAGATGATAGGTCTCCACCTTCCGCGATCCGTCGGTCAACGTGAGCCGATCGGAAACGACCTTGAAACGGGCCGGCCTCGGATTCAAGGCGAGCCGGTCCGGAGCGAGGGTGTGCGGATTGGCCCAGATCTTCTGGTAGTAGGCTTTGTTGCTGTCGTGCGTGATGATGGTCGCGCCTTCGGCGACATAGGCGCGCACACCGCCCAGATGATCGAAGTGCGCATGCGTGTTCACGAGCTCCTTGATGGGCTTGCCGGGAATCAGCCGCTTCGCCTCGGCGATCACCGCCTCGGAGCGCTGGTCATTCTGACCGCCTTCGATGATCAATATGTGATCCTTGAAGCACCGCAAAACCTGCCTGTTTTTGCAGGATGTGGGTCGGGAATTTCACCCCCCCAAAGTCCTGGTAATCGTCGAAGATGACTTCGTAGGGAGTATCCCCGAGCACCGGGTTGTCGATGGACGTTTCCACGCGCAGCACCAATCCTTGCGCGTCGATCCAGCCGCGCGTGTGCGCCTTGTTCCGTGCGGTGAAGGTGACGACCGAGTAAGTCTTGCCGTTCCAGGACTCCGGCTTCGACGCAACGTCCGGTGCGGCGCTTGCCACCTTCACGAAAGCCTGTGGCAAAGTGAGGGCGAGTTCATCGGGCAGCGCTGCCGCAGCCGCACTTCCCGCGACGATCACCTGGGTCTGGTTTTGCTCACCGACGATCGGCTGGCCGCCGCCGCCGCGCGGTGGATTCTCAAACTGAGTTCGCGTGCGTTGCAGGCGGGTTTCCCATGGATCGAAATTGACCGTGCGGGTGTACGCCTTGTCGTTGAATTTCGGCCATGGCGAGTTGACGTTCGGTGCTTGACCCAGCGCGTAGTCGTAGCCCGAACCGGAATACTCGATCGAGTGCAGCTGCGCGACGCCGAGTGCATTGGCCGCCGTACTCAACACTTGCTCGGCGTCCGCCGCGCTCGCGTGATTGACCAGCGCCGCCAGTGCGAGCGGCGCAGAAAAGATTGCCATTTTCAACATGTAATCCTCCTTGATTGATGATTAGGGTGCGGGCGCGCCTATTGAGCGGGTGGCGCGTGCGCGACCAGCCACGACAGTCCTCCGCTCAGGAGCAATACGATCAAGACGGCGAGCCACGTGCGCGATGTGTCGATCGCTTCGCTTGCCGGAACGACCTGGTGCGCCTTCTTGCCCGTGATCATCGCGGAAACGAGGCTTTCCTTCTTGAATACGGCGTGCGCGACCACGGCGAGCACGTGCACGATCACCGCAAAAAGCAGCCAATAAAATAGAGTGCGATGCAACGACGTCAGCTTCAAGCTGGTCTCGTTGCTCACGAACCCGTAGAGCGGTCCCAGGTTGAATATCTCATCGTTCCCGAACAGGCCGCTGGCGGCTTGCACGAACAGCCCCAGCAACAGCGCGATGACCATCCACGCCCCGAGAGGATTGTGCCCCGGGTGTTTCTGCGTCTCGCCGCGCAACCAGCCGGCGGCGTAGCGCAGCGTGCTAACGGGTCCGCGCAGGAAATTCCGGAAGCGCGCATGCCGGGTGCCTACGAGACCCCAGAGTATTCGAAACGAGGCCAGCACGATGACCGTGTATCCTGACCACACGTGATACTTGAAGTAGCTCACTCCCAGCCGGTTCGTCGCATAGGAGGCGATGAACGCCACCACCAGGAGCCAATGACACACGCGCACCGGCAGGTCCCACACCCGCCGGTGAGGCGGGTCGAAGATGGCGCCCGCCGTGTCAGTCGCCACGACCGAGGACTCGGTCGAGCCCAAAACCTTCTCCATCGACTCACTCATCTGCGGCCGGCGCCGCTACTTGTCCCGGTAATTATCGTGACAGCCCTTGCAATCCTGCCCCAGCGCACCGGCTGCCGCTTTGAATGCATCGGACGACGGCGCTTCCTTGGCCGCGACTTGCACCAACGCTTGGGCCTGCGCCCGGAAATCCTTCAGCCGCTTGTCGAAATCCGAGCGATTGGTCCAAATTTCGGGCTTCGCCTTGGTATCGCCGGAACTCGAGACGTCGGGAAATGCCTCCTGCGCGAGATCGGCAAAATAGGCGACGCGAGTGGCGCGCTTCACCAACTCGGCCGAGTCGTAGGTTGCCGTTCCCTTCAGCACGTCGCCGATCGGTTTGAAATTGGCCCCGATCAAGGTATAGATGGCTTTGCGAACGGCAATCGCCTGACTCGCGGGCGACGGTGGAACGGCGGACGCGGCCGGAGGCGTCTGCGCCGCCGCCGACAGGGCGAGGCCTCCACCGAGGATCAACGCCGCTCGGGCGCCCATCCCGGCGATCGTCTTCGACTTGACTCCATCATTCATGCTTCTTTCCTCATTGATCATGGCTCGGTCTGTCGCATCCCTGCATCGGTTTTTCGGATCCCCGCATCGGTCTGTCGGATCTAGATCGGACTGTCGTATCCGGATGGGTCTTTCAGATCTAGAGTCAATTCATTTCGTCAGCGGCTTGTAGACGTCGTGACATGCACGGCATGAATTCGACAGCGCGCGCGCAGAGCTCGCCGCACCGTCGAAGTCGTTCGCGGATATCTTCTCGAGCACCGTCGCGGTCAACTCCTCTGATCGACGCGCGAAGGCGACCGCGTCGGCGGCGCCCTCCTTCTTCGCAAAATACTCCTCGGTCTGCTCGAGAACCTCCCGCACCAACTCGGCATCGCCGCGCGCTGCGACTGCGTTCCTGGCACCGATCACGGGCTCCAAATCTTTGATTGCGATATCCATATCGCGCATGGAGTCGTCGTCGAAATCCTTCAAGTCGATTCCCGCCAACACCGCGCCGCTCGACATGACCGCAAGAAATCCGCACAAAAGCCCCGTGTTTCTCGACATCAACGCTGTACCCCGGACGGTGCCTGCGCAACGTACTCGAATTGATGCCGGCCATTGGACATCCCTGCACTTGAAGACGCGCAAGACATGAGAGTCCGAAGCAACTAGCGTGCCAAACTGTACGGCCTCGACGAACCCGCAACGCGCACGGCGGCAATTGCGCGGCGACGAGCGGATTTGGCGACGTCGGCTAGCCGCTCCCTCGAGGCCTCATAGCCTCGAGGCATGTGTCCATAACCGTCGTGCTGGCCGCGAGGTGAGTTTTGCGCCACGTGCTCGCGTCGATGGTCAAAAGCCACCCTGGCGATCGTCGTCCGGCGATGATTGAGAGTGCGAGCCGCAAACGCTGGTCGCCGCGATGTAGCGCTCGTGGATGCCGCAGATACCGTCCCCCGAGCGGACCGCCGCATACGCGGAACCCAGGCTCGACAACCCCGGCATTGCCGCTTCGACAGCGGCGGCCGCTGCGGTGAAGTGTCGGCAGTTCCGACACGCCGGGTCGGTTGCGGACCTCATTGGCTCAAGTGACTCCAGAACTCGTTGAAGACCCGGGTCGATAAAATGAATCCCAGCACGACGTTGACGATGACGCCGAGAGTGAATGCGTAGAACGGTCGCACGCCCACCGACGCGAATTCGCGCAGGCGCGTCGTCACTCCGATGCTCAAAAAGGCGAACGTAAATGCCCAGGTCCGCAGTGCCTGAAGCGGTGCCACGAGGCCGGTCAGCACGTCTTTCTTGTATGCGGCGTAGTCGTATCCGCGCGAGATCACGCTGACGATCGCCGAGGCGATCAGAAATCCCAGCACGAATTTGGGAAAGCGACGCCAGATCTCACCGGCGCCGGTTCGGCTTTGGATGCCGGTGCGCTCCCAGCGGGTCGTGGCAATCACCGACAACACGAAAGCCCAGACTCCGATCCACACATCGCGGCCGATCACCTTCATCAAGGTAAACGCCGTGACCGCCGCATCGGCGTGCCCTGCGATACCCGGGATGCTGCCCGCGTATCCGCCGTACGCTTGCGCGGCCGCGAGCCCTGCCGCGTCGGCAAACTCGGACGTACCGATCCACGCTCCGGCGACGCCCGTCGACAAGTGCAGGGTCCTCGCGGCCAATGGCAACACGAAAATCATGACGATGGCCCACACGACGACGAGTGAGATCGCCACGGACACGTCCTCTTTTTTGGCGCCCACGGCACCGCCGACGGCAATGGCTCCGGAGACCCCGCATACCGCACCGCCGGTTCCGAGGGTGGCGGCAAGCCGGGGATCGAGCCCCAGGCGCGTGGCGCCAAAGTAGATCACGCCGAACGTGACGAGCGAGACGATCGCCGCTTGAACGATGGCGACTGGACCCGCCCACGCGATCAGCGTCAATGGCAGGCTTGCGCCGAGCAGGACGATACCGGTCTTGACGTAGAACTCGACCCGCAGTGCCGGGTGGAGCCAGCGCGGCGCACCGACGGTGTTCGACACCAACAGCCCCAGTCCCAATGCCACGAGGGGCGGCTCCAAATTGTAATGCGACGCCTGGTCCCAGAGGCCGAGAAAATACAGCGCCGTCGTGATCCCGAAGATGGCGAGGAAGGCCGGCAGGAATGCCGACAGCTTGATGCCGAGCGACGCAAACCCGATTCCGAAGAGGACTGCCCACAGGACGAACAGTGCCCCGTAGCGCAACGCGTTCTGATGCAACTGGCCGAACACTTCGGCCGGATGGCTCCACTTCTGGGGGGCGACCGCCAGCCATTTGATGGTGCCGCCGTTGGCAAATAACAGGACGGCGACGACGATCAGCCCGAGACCGATCCAAATGGCCCACCAGTCTTCCGTGCGGACGAGTTCGCCCCAAGGCGAGTTGCGCTCGCGGGAAGCCTGGTGGGTTTGCTCGATGATTTCACTCACGTGATACTCCTCAGCCATGCCAAGAATCAACCTCCCCGGGCGCCGGCATCACGGCGCAGTGGCGACGTGGAACGTTGCGAGGTCCTGCGCATTGACGGCTCGCTCCGCATGGGGCGTCCCTGGCGGTAGCCAACTGTACGGCACGGGCTGGGCGCGATACACCCAGTTGCTGTCGACCTCGGTGCCCGTTGCGCCGACCGGAGTGCTGGCGACAAAGGGGCTCACATACTCCCAGACGATCTTGCCTGACGCAGTGACTTGGAAGAAGCGGCCGTTCATCCCTTCATCGATGAGCGTGTTTCCATTCGGCAGCCGGCGGGCGCTGCTGATGAATGAGCTGTAGAACGTCCAACCCGCCCTGCCCGAGCTTTCCGCCGAGTACTGCCAGACGATTTGCTTGCCGACCGGATCGATTTCCAAGACCCGTGAGCCGCTGTTGACCCCCAATGCCACCGGCGGGTAGCCGCCCTCACCTTGATTGTCGAAGACCAGCAAATTGCCGGCTCCGGGCAATCCCGCCTCGATCAAATGCGCATCGTGCTGACCGCTGATCTGGTCCACCGGACGCGGTACCTTGGATGAGCGTTCGGTGGCGGCGAAGTTCGGACCCAGTGTCCAGACGATATGACCCGTGTGCCGATCGATGATGGCGATGAAATTGGCGTTGCGGGAATCGAACAGGATGTTATCCGGCGCAAATCGCGCATCGCCCGCATCGAACCAGCGGTTGGGGCCCAATTCCGTCATGTCGTTGACATGCAGGTAATCCGGCGTCTTTACGGCCCGGAGCAACGCAAGTTGATCGTGCGTGAAGCCGATTTCACCCAGGTGCGCCGAGGCCTCCCACTGCCAGAGGATCTCACCTTCCGGACTCACCTCGTAAATCACATCGTCCAGCAGGTTCGGCAGCTTGAAGC
>Ga0209611_10012329_pt1 | contig 12045 bp, 13 predicted proteins | sample S1TSphgellanicum_3_FD_187693 | JGI IMG/M metagenome (GOLD analysis project Ga0209611, IMG submission 187693) | Host-associated microbial communities from peat moss isolated from Minnesota, USA - S1T2_Fc - Sphagnum magellanicum MG (SPAdes) (version 2) | ecosystem: Host-associated > Plants > Peat...
GGGGGGGAAAGGTGGGCGTTTCTTAGATTTTTTTGGATTCTTTTGTTCACAATCTATTCCACTATGTTCCTAATGAATTCCCAAGATGTTCCCAATAGCACATGACTTTTTTTTCATATCATTTTTTGGGTGAAAGGTAGGGGGTTTTTGATTTTTTTTGGATTTTTCTGTTCACAATGTGTTCTCATCATGTTCTCAATGAATTTTCAATATGTTTCCCAAGTTCCCAAGATGTTCCCAATAGCAACGCACTTTGAAATCGTCAAAGTATAAGTATTTAGTGTTATGTGCGCATAAGCTGAGACCTTTTCAAGAAAATTGCCTAAACATACAAAATGAAAAGAGCTTGAATTGATTTGTACACAATATGGTTTTTTTTCATGTGTTTAGATTCATTTGTGGGGTTGAGGGAAAGGAGTAGGCTTATATGATCCTAAATATCATGAAATTAAGTTTGAATTTGTGGGTTTGAGGGAAAGGGGTAAGCTTATACAATCTTAAATATTGTGAAATTAAGTTTGAATTTGTAGGTATAATTTGTTAGTAGAAATGGGAAAAAAAAAAAGACTTTTCAAATCTCCTCCTCATTTAAAAACCAATGAACTCTTAACCCATTTAACTTGAATTCATAATAATGAAAACATTTCCATTACATATTCTTGTAAAATCTTATGTAAAAAAACATTATTTTAAGACATAGCTTCTCACAAGAGAGCTGCTTGTCTCACTCTTTTGTTTTGTTTTGTTCAATGGGGCTTTCTTGTCAACAAATGTTCTTAAAAAATCAAAAATCAAAAAAAAATTATTACAAATAAGAAATTTTAGGTTTTTCCAGTAATAATTTTTTAATGTAGTTCAACCGAAATTTTTTGTGATGTGCATTTTGGTAAAAACCCTCCAAAAATTGTAGTAAAAACTAGTGTTGGGAGGTTCTCACTTTATGGAACCCGGAACCGGTGGGTAAGGGTAAGGGTATATGTATACCCTTTAATCAATGGTTATCAAAAATCAAAGAACTGGTTTGGACCCTCGGTTGAAGGTTATGGGTTGTAACTTGTGACTTGAAATTGGCCTATTGCCATTGTTATGCCCTAGGATCCATTCTTCCCTGGGTGTCCCTTTATGGCTTAGAGGCTTACTAGGCACCCTCTCTAGTACCCCCAAAATAATAATAATAATAATAATCATAAATAAATAAATAAATAAAGTCTCTTGGAAAGAATGTAGGTGAACAATCTCTTTAATTATAAAATTCCCCTTTTTCTCACCTTGACCAATTTAGTGTGGTTAAATAGGAAGTGAGGTTTTCTTTTGTATAGGGCAAGGAAGAATTTCTCAGCTAACCAAAGCCCAAAATGTTCCTTACCTTTTGATTTTAAAAAAAACTTTTCAAAGTTTTTGAACCTTACAAAAGTGGGAAATGTTCCTTTCCTAGTCATATTAGTACCTTCCATAAAATGGAAGGTTTAATTCTACTTTTTTTAAGGCACCATTGTTGTCAAGGAAAAGGGAGGTGACCCAAAATGCATGGAGAGAATATGAAGTTCTTTGTAATGGGTAAAGTCCATAACATTCAATAAAAAAGAAACCTTGACATTAAACAAAAGAAGGCAAGTCGTGACAACGCATTTTGGTCTAATTGCAACTACCAACAACAACATTGCCTTATTGATCAAGCCAAATCCACATACTAGAAATTTAGTAATTGAAAAAAATTTGCATCAAACCTATAGAATGGAACAATTTGATAACCCATATATATAGCACAAATGACACAATGCCATATTGCATTGAATCCATTCAAACATGAGATGATTGCTCATATTCAAATGGTTTTAGTCATGAGATCACATGGTTTACACACATTCAACAAATTAGGTTATCATGTTGAAATTGATTGTTTGACACTATGATAGGCCTTTGGACCCATGGAAATCTATATCAAAATCTACTTTTTCACCTAAAGAAAATCATGAACTTTTATGGATTTCCATTACATTTATCAAATTTGAAAACATACAAGTGCAAAATACATTGTGTTTAATATTCTTTTATGTTTGATGTTTTAACATAACCCATCCCCTAACATTTGTTAAGAAATTTTCTTAAGATAAATTAACAATCTATACATACTACAATCATCCAAAACCCTATCAAGGAGAAGGACACTAAACCCTAAGAAGCAGTTGGTGCCTTAAACCTAAAATGGAGAAAGACCCCAAACCCTAAACCACACCAGCAGCCAAATGGTGCACACTTGATCACATGAATTTTGCACAAGAAGCAAATGAGAACCTGTTTCTGTTATAAAGACAATAATCTCCTTGGTCTTTGACTCCAATGAGAAGAGAAGTCTCTCACATAATTGCAATAAGCAAATGCTGCTTGCAAAAAAATTATGCATCTGGTAATGGAATAGTATTAAGTATGTTGGAAAACTTAGTGCAGAGACATTTGCATCAATCCATCAACAGATTCAGACAAAGCCATGTATGTACTCTGTGTGTGCAGCAAAATAAGCTGAGGTACCAACACAAACTGCAAACTTCAAAAGCTAGAGATCTCTCTCTCCCCCTGTAATCCACTGAATTGCCAGATTATCAGCTCATGACCACTGGGTAGGTGATACTTCACTTGGCCTCAACTCAAAGGGAGGTACAAAATCTAAATTATATTGCAGAAGTGCCGTGCAGATGTAATTCCAGAGCTTATTTTTTCACGGTTGATCCAGGTCTTTTTGTTGCAGAATTTAGACTTGGCTTGTGCCACTTCTAAAAGCTGACTTGCACCACTGGTTCCATTGGTCCCCTATTCCACATGATGTCAACCTCTTTTTGATGCAATCACTGTTGAAGAGACAGGTAAACAGCAGAGCTGCCCCCAACCAAGGCCAAATGACTGCAGCAGATCCATATTTACAGTGTCATGCATTTGCCCTCGTAGGTACAGTATTTCTTGTCCTTTATAATTTTACCTTGTATGGTAACCTTGTGAGGATTCATTGGATGTCTTGTATGGGTCAATCCAGTTTGGGTCAGCCTTCACAGCATTGCGCCATCGTTGAAGGAATGCTTTCATTTCTGCACCAGATCGCCTCCGAACCTGTTGTAAATCCCATGCACATATGAGACATCGCACTTGCCAGAACATTTTATTCATCCAAACAGCGGCTTGCACCTGGTTTTAGAATGGATGGAAAATCTAGATGTGAGTGACAATCAACTGGGAGTTCCAAGGAATGAAAGAAAAAAACGTGTGCACACATGCACATGGGCATGAGAAACATGGAACATTTGTATGGTCCTCACCTCTGTCCGCAAATCATAGTCCTACAACACCCAGAAACAGGAGCATTAAGATAAATAAAGGCTAAAGGAGACATAGCAGTATACAAAAGAAAACACAAGAACAACAGAATGAATGCCCAAAAAGGAAAACCTGAACTAGTTTAAGAATATCTGGTACACTACAGCGGCACTGAGAACAAAGAAGCTAAGAAATTTTGAACATCATCTCTAAGGCACACGCCAGAGCTCTGTGGCACCCTGAAATGTTTAGAAGAGATCTGTACTTCATGTTGAATCAACATACCCCTGTGGTGTTGGGTGCGTCAGTCAGTGCCAATTCACTGGCAAGAGTCTGATGCACAAACAAAAACAGGATGCGTATTGCATAAGTGGCAGACCAAAACTAAAACCTACAGGACCCACCATACCTTCACCACCTCTTGAAACCTTTTGTGGACATCTTCAAACACATTAGCTAACTAGGCATCCCAACACAACAAATGTGCATATGCACTAAGTAAGCGCCCAAATTGTGCTGGATTGTTGTACCCACAAGCAATACCATGGTCAAGACATCTTATAGCACAACAGATTTTGGTTATATGGTATAGCAAGGGTTTACGGTGTAGGAGAGTGAGTGAGTGAGGAGGGTGAGGAGCTTACCCTATTGTTATGAGGACCTCCAAGAGATGGGATGCCCTTATGCAGCACATATTCATCATCAATAACTCCCACTTTTTCACTCCGGATCCCCTGGTACCGCATTTTACATAAAAACCCATTAGCATCCAGCTACACAGCAGGGATGATGAGCTCAATACTGTCATTAACCGCACAGTTCAGCACTAGAAAGAAAATTCCTCAAATTCACAGTCCAAGTGTAAGTAATAAGTGTGTCCATTTTCCCCTAATTTGGGTGAGCAGTGCAATGCCAATTCTTTGAGTAAACAAAGAGAGATGAGGGCTTTAGCTAGAAATGCTGCAAGGGGAAGAAGCTCAGCCAAGGACCCATGGCAGCATACAAAGACAGCTTTTCAATGAGCTAATATATTGAACATATTCCAAACAATGGAAAAACACTAACCTGGGAACAGTAGCCAATCTTGAAGTCAAGGCCCCAGCCATGAACCAGATCATTCTGTTACCACCACATCAAATACACAAAGGTGTAAAAACTTCAGTGTGACAAAAAGTTATGCAGCTGAAAAAGGAAAAAATTGCAACACTTCCAATTATAGCCTGATGATGTTCCTGAAAGCACAAACCAACTGCTTTTGTAATTTCTACTACCATGCATGGAGGGAGGATCAGACAGTGAGACCAACTGCTTTTGCTATTTCTACCACAATGGAGAGGATCAGACAGTGAATCAACAAAAACCCCAAGCTTCTTGTTGAGCTAATTCCTAAACCCTAAACCCTAAATCCAGATAGATATCCTTTCTGAGTATTCACTTATAGCTATTTAGGGTTCTTCATGAGTTTGGGAGGGCTCCACAAATGTAGCATTACCTGAATCATGTGCCAAGTACACCTCCATGCCGCCCTTGAGAAAACCGGTGCCATCACTTCCACCCATCTGCAATGTGACAAAGGCTCTACACTTCAGGATACTGAAGTTGTGGATTCAACTTGCAGCAAGCCTCACAGTGGAAGAAAGCATAGAAGAAGTGATGCTATATAACTTCCATAAACCACCCGGCAGTGAATTTTACCACCCATGAGAGTGATGAACAAGGTGCAACCACATGCATCTGAAATCAGAATGTAAAGAAAAATGCTCACCCGGTACAAGGAGGCCCATTGCTCTTTTCTGTACAAAGAGTTAGACCTCTAGCCTTGTAAAACCTCCTGTTTGCCATGACAGCAATGAAACCATTCAATGACAGTATAAATCGCACAATTATCCAGATCACTTCAGGAGAGAGAATGCACACTTCTTTTCCACAAGATTTGGTAATCTAAGCCCCAAAAACCCTGCCTAAACTGAAAAGCTGGCACAGAAGAAGAGTGTAAGTCAATAAAATGAGATGATGACAGCCAACATACTTGTGGGACCTATTTTTGGGTCTGCGAAGTGTGATTCCATGATGAATATCCAATGATGCAGGGTCAAGTGCAGGCTGAGAAATCTCCATGCCATCCTCCTCCATGATCTGCACATATCTGGTGATCAATGGAAAGCATGTTGTGAGAGAGACAATTTGCCATTTATAATTCTCCTCTACTACTCTGTAGACACCACAATGGCTCATAACACAACCAATTAAGTATGGACCATCTTGTGCTGCCTTTTAAACTTCACCTGAGGAAAAAAACCATCAAAACAAGACTTGGAAAAAATCCAGTTACTTCCAGACTACCATACAATGTTGTAGGATTTTGATTACAAGAGCAAGAGTAAACACAATACCTAGAAGCATTGAAATTTTTGACTCCCAGATCTTCATCCCATAGAAAGATGTAATTGTACTGCTCCACAATATCTGGATGCATGAATCGTTTCGCATACCACCTGCCTTTTTCCAAACAAAACCCTATTAAAAACAAGAGCATCAATTGCAAACATGAATACTTTTGCCAAATCTTCAATTTAGTGCCAAACTAGTTAGCTCTCAAGTGCACATGCAAAATGAATATATACTTTCTTTGCCCATGTATTTTCTATGCTACAACCATGTTGCCCCACTCCTGCTAAATGTGTAGAAAGTTCTCGTATCAAGAGAGCAGATCACAATGGAAAATCCAGAGATAAAATAATCATTCCAAAGATACCCTAAACCCATTTGTGTACTTCACCCAAAGTGACACAGTATTATGAAGAGAACATGCTCAGAATAGAACAAAACAGTGCAATCTGGAAAAAGCAGGATCAGATAGTTGCAGATGAGACACATGTATGTTCTCACCATTTTGTTTGATGCAAGGCAACAATGTGAATTGACTGGTTATACCATGGCAAATCATTCCATTGATCAGTTATACCATCGTAGTGGAACAGCATAATTGTGAAGTTGCTGAGTGGAAACTGGAAAATTAGCAACATTAAACATTATCAGAAAAATACTCAGGCTTCAATAGATGTCCAGAAGCCATCCAGAAAATTAACAGCCATGTTAACGGGCTTTATGAATCTTCAAGCAAATAATCTGGGCCAAGAATGCAAATAAATGATCCATGCAAAATTCAGGATTTTGGTACTTCCAAAAAATTCATGCTCTTGAAGAAGGTACAAATGCAAAACCTTCTGCACAATTTGATCCACTCCCTCCTTCTGGTTGATGCCCACAGCCATTGCCAATAGATTCTTGGGGGTGATTTTCATAACCTGGCAAGGGAAATGTCAATACAAGGAAACATCACAAGTGACTCCACAAAGCCTACTTGGAAACACTGATGCCAGCACATGGACTGACACCATACCTGCCACCTGGATCCAGAGAACACAATCATTCTTGTAACAAATTCAAGTGGAAATGATCCACCAAATTCACTTTTTATGTACAAGAAGCAATAACAAGGATGAAGACATAGATAGTAAAGGAAATGGTGTACCATGTCCTCATCTTCTACAGCAAGAGTTCGCATTTGCAAGTCTGAGGTCCCCACAATGATTCCTTTTGGTAACAGCTCTCCACCCTTTGTACACTGTGTCCTTGTTACAGCACATTTGCCACAATCCTGTAAAGATAGAAACACTTGACTTATTCAATACAATACAATACAATATCTTGAAATAAGTATTCACAACTTTGTACTTACAATTTATGTCAACCTCAATAGAATCAAGCAGTGATCCAGCAATTAGAACAGAGAGAGAGCGAGAGAGAGAGAGAGAGAGAGAGAGAGAGAGAGAGAGAGAGAGAGATTTCAGATCTGAAAAGACACTCCTCCAAACCCACAAACAAGAGAAAAGACTTGATATTGATTTTGCTCCAGATGAAGAAATTCATACCTTGAAAGGTGAAGTAAGCTTTTCCATCACTGAAGTCTGCAAACAAACAAACAAAACAGAGTGAGATCATACAGTCTGAGAGTTAGGTCTCTCACTCTTGGAAGATGCTCAGCCAGCCATCTCCGACTAAGATCAATCAGTCTTGGAAGATGCATGCAACTCATCTCCAACTAAGATCAATCAATCTTCAAAGATGCACTGAAACCCATCTCCAACTAAGATCAATCATTCTTCAAAGATGCACCAAAACGCATCTCCAACTAAGATCAACCACTCTTCAAAGATGCACTGAAACCCATCTCCAACTAAGATCAATCACTCTTCAAAGATGCAAAACCCACCTCAAAGTAAGACCAATCACTATTCAAAGATGCGCAACCCATCTCCAGCTAAGATCGATCATTCTTTGAAGGTGCACAACCATCTCTAACTAGTTACTTCAATCTGAACAGTTTGACAAACGCAGGTTCTACAGTGTAATGAGCAGTTGAGAAAGAGCTAGCTGAATGACACAGTGCTTAAACCCTAGAGCAGACAATATATCAGTGCAACTCATGACTCAAAGATGCAAATCACGATGATGCCACCAGATGCAGAACGAGTGCAGGGGGGAGAAGAAATAACTGCATGTGGCATACATACATACCATAGCGGATTGCTGGTTGACAAAAACACTGCTGAGGAACAAAGTCAAGACTACTGTAACTGCAGCCAATGTAGCGATGGTTGGCTGGCACAAATATTTCCACCATCTTCCAGCAGCTCCTCCCAGCAAATGGGTCATCTCATGAGTTGGCTGCAAGAATAGTATTCATCAGAAGAGGAAGAAGGTTTTGAACAATCTGGGAAGAACAAAACACTAGAAACTTAGTTTAAGATCGTAAATCTTCATGTGCTCCGGCAAACTGTCTCTAAGGTTTTCCGAGACAAACTCTTTCGAAATCGTCGCAATTTGATCAGACTTCCAGAAACTAGAGCAAGACCCATAAGCAAGAAATTCTGAAAACCAAAACCCAGAAGGGATTTCTCCACAGCGAAGCCGGTCAAAGAGAAGACTCACAGAGTCTTCACAACTCGGCGGGCAGTTCAATGGCGTTTGCGTGTGCAATTTTCTAAATTCCAACAACATTTTGGCTTCCTAATTTTGGGAAGTCCCTTCTAATTTTGTCCCTGCTTCCGGGGGACCGGTCCAAACCTTCCCTCTCTCCCTCTCTCCCTCCCTCCCTCCAGCACCCACCACCGCCACCACCAGAGCGCAAACCGCTCGCTCACAACACGTCGCCAAGTCGACGGCGGCTTGTTTGTTGTCGCAAAGAATATTATTTATCTACAAACCACACCGACCAGCAGAGACCGCCACAAGAGGTCCGTTTTCATCAGCACTTCCTCACAGCTCGATCTTTCTTTTGTCTGTCACGCTCCTACCGAACTACAAAAAAGTTGGATGCTATTGCACCGCTTCCAACAACGATTCACACTCATCAAAATTCTTCAGCTACTACCCCATTTCACATGAACATCTCTGATCATCATCATCATCAAGCAACCACCTGCCACCGATCACTACAAGCTAAAATTTTCCCAGCTATCTGTCGCCAACCTGTATGCCCCATCCACAATGAGCTCCTCCATCATTCTCGTCCCACAATCTTCAAAAAATAAAAACAAAATCGCAACAAGCTTTCCATCACCTTCCGGACCTTCAAATCACCGCACATAACTGCGCGATTGCCGTTTCTAACTTCAACACCCCCCCCCCCCAAAAAAAGTTCACTCCCTTCCTCACTGACTCACTCTAAGTGTGGAGAAGCATGATTGAGACAGAAACGAGGACCAACAAAGCGCAAGCTGAGAACGCATTGCAAGGGAGAGAGAACAAACTGACATTGGGCTCATGATGATGATGCGACGGCGCAGTGCACATGATAGAGAGAGAGAGAGGTCCAGGCTAGTGAAAGCAATACACTACCTACGCTTCAGAGCAGAGCTCCGGCAAATGTTCAGTATGTGACCCTCCAAATTAAACTTGCCATCACGCTCCACCCGCCCCGGCCCGGACCGGCCAGGCACGGCACATGTAGGAGCGGTACAGGCTTACCTATTGCACCGCAGCAGCAGCAGCGGAGTCCTCATGACGGACGGGGTTGTTGTTTGTATGTGTGCAAAATGTAAGCAAAACCGCGTACGGTTGTGTACCATAACTGACTGACGAATAGCCGAGGTATCTATCTATCTAGTTCACAGCAGAGTCTTTTTTTTTTTTTGGTGGCTAAATTCTTTTTCAACGTGGCTAAAAATATGTATTCTTCATTTTTCATTAATTTTTTTCTTTACAAAATCGCCATATTTCTCTATTGGGTTCTAAAATTTAGCCAAATTTTCGAAGGATGCTTAAATTCTTTTGAATTTTCGTATCTTTTTTTTAAAAAAAAATTGGCTGAACTACCTTGTGGATGATCACCACTTCTTGTATTTTCGTATCTTTTTTTTAAAACCAAATTTGGCTAAACTGCCTTTATGGATGATCACCACTTCAACTACATCACACAAAAAATGGGGAAACAGAACCCCTGGACAACTTCACGGTCGAGACAGGGACTCGAGTGAGAGTGCCGTAATGTAACTGAACCTCGAAATGACGTTTTTAACACGCACGCATTAACTCATATGAGACAACAAAGCTACAATAGTAGCAAGCTAGCTAGCTAGATAAGCTCATCATTCATCTGCATGCACACACACACATACACACAGAGATGCTAGCTGCGAGGTCTAGAAAATTTTGAACAAAATTGAAGAGGGCAACATAAAAGCAATGCAAGTGACTTGTAGCATAATGTTTCTCGCTTTTAAATGACAATCCATGAGGATGATAAATGTTCAACCATAGGTACTAAATTCAAAAAACACATGGTAGTTAGTATGGTGATTCTGTGAATCCCAAGTGGGAGTTATATGCCAGACATGTTTCTATCATGGACTTCCTCCACATGACTTTAGAATGTAGTAGGGATACCAAACTTTGGCCCAGTTTCATCAGGTGGCATCAAATGAACTCTTAATTGATGAGTAGTACCTACTACAATAGACTCTTCCATTGCCTTCACTGCAATGTCTGAGGGCAAAGAGTACACTAGCACCCACCAGCAACACCATCCACTGGATGCCCCTTGTAACTTAGTTGTGGATGAACCTCAACTGAGTTAATATCTGGTTTCACCTCGGCAACCCATTTGCAAGAAGTACTTCCTAACCAAGTAAGTAAGAAAATATATAGGTGATTATTATGTAAATAGCTTGTTTATAAATAGGCAAGGGATGTTTTTACTACATACCTGCCCTACCCTAAACCCTACAAGTTAGAAGGTAGGTAGGTAGGTAACAAAAGCAACTAAGCTAACCAACATGGTTAACTAGAGAACAGGAATTCAACAGAAAATTTGTTTTCTCACCACTTATCATCCATCCATCCATCCATCCTTCATAGTGGGATCATGGATGCTGATTGACTCTGGCACACAGAGGGGGGGGCGGGGGGATGATATTCGTTCGGTTTACTATTAGAGAGTCTACTAAGTTACTGTGTATGTAAACTTGTACACATGAGTTGTATCTCTTCACACCCCAAATTTCTATCTGCCCGCGGGCACACCTAAAAGGACCTGAACCCTAAGACCAAGTACTTACGTCTCCGGGTTGTTTCTTCGGCGAAAGAGGGACCGATTTTTTTTCACGTTGTGAATTAAATAACGTAATTAATGGCATGCAATTTATTGTAACAATAACAACAGATTTTTACTACCTGTTGCAGTGTGACTCATACATACATACAAAAAGGATTTTTGTGAAAATTGTTCTGAAATCGCCATATTTAGACAATAGGTCACCCCCATTTGAGAGCGGGGTGGGGGTGCCCCAAAAAAAAAAAAACCACCAGCTGCAAATCTTACAAAGGCTTTTTTTTTTTTTAAATTTAAAAACACCCAAAGTCACCATATTCTCAGGAATTTATTTTTTTGGAAGCCACCAGATTTAGATTATAGCTTCTAGCATGTAGCCAAAACATAGCGTGATTCCCCAAAAAAATTTAAAAATAATCTTCATGTTTGACCTGTAGCCAAATTTGGCTAATTCCTCTTGTGAATGATTGTTACAAATTTGGCTAATTCCTCTTGTGAGTGATTGATTGCCTGTGTGTGAGTGACTAGCCTACATGATCACAAAACTGCAAGAAAGAGAGCCCTGCAATGCAATGGGGCATGCGACTCGAGAGTTGTGCAGATCCCCTCATTGCTGGCAATCTGCCACCGCTATCTTTAGCTAAGAGTTCAAAGGAGAGCTTTAGCTTAGCTACTGACAACGCTGAAAAGTCTCGAGTACTACTTATTTAGTACCACGGACTGCCATGAATGGCGTCTCTTTTTGTGTTTTCCTTGTTTGTTTGTGTTTTTTTTTTTTTGGTTTTGTCATTTTATTAAAGCCCTTTTTTAATGGCAATTTCCAGTTTTCCTTGGCCAAATCAATTACTTGTAGTATTCAGAATTTGAATTTTGGGGAATTTTGGGGTTATTTTTTTAATATTACAAATAGCCCTTGTGTTTTCCTTGTGTGTTTGTGGTTTTTGGGGTTTTTTCATTTTATTAAAGTCCTTTTTAATGGCAATTTCCAGTTTTCCTTACGACTCCAGTTTTCCTTGGCCAAATCAATTACTTGTAGTATTCAGAAATTGAATTTTTGGGATTTTTGGGGTTATTTTTTTCATATTACAAATAGCCCTTGTGTTTTCCTTGTGTGTTTGTGTTTT